>JAEEGL016550532.1_pt1 | contig 10750 bp, 6 predicted proteins | sample 9134231 | NCBI WGS metagenome assembly JAEEGL01 (sample SAMN16246548, study PRJNA631951) | gut metagenome | biome: gut microbiome; feature: rumen; material: fiber-attached | host: Bos | place: Iran: Karaj | collected 2018-10 | reverse complement strand
GCCTCCTCCCGGTGTCGGATTTCCTCCGCCTCCTCCGGGTATATTTCCTCCCGGTGTCGGATTTCCTCCGCCTCCTCCGGGTATTCCTCCTCCCGGTGTCGGATTTCCTCCGCCTCCTCCGGGTATGCCTCCCCCCGGTGTCGGATTTTCTCCGCCTCCTCCGGGTATATTTCCTCCCGGTGTCGGATTCCCTCCGCCTCCTCCGGGTATATTTCCTCCCGGCGTCGGATTCCCTCCGCCTCCTCCGCCCGGATTTCGGTCAGTATCCTCCCCGGATGGTGTCGGTGTCGGCAGTTCGATCATAGCGCTGTCATCATTTCCCCCGGGGCCAAATGGAGGGATCGGCTGTCCACCTCTTCCGCCGGATCCTGTGCCGTCATCCTCCCCATTTCTTTTTGTCATCGACAGAACCAGCAGAAAAATGATAGCTGCCAGAATAATAGCGCCAACCACGACATAGAGAAGAACATTTTTTTTGTCCTTTTCATTCATCTTCCGCCATCACCTTTCACTGCGCTTTCTGCTCCAGGCGTTTCAGATATCTTTGCTCCAGATCATCTGAAACAGCCTTGTAAAAATCCATTCCGCTCATAGACTTGATATCCTGCTGATCGATTATATTATACATCGTTTCCTGTACATTTTGACCCGAAAGTTCCTCATTTCTCTGTTCCAGATATCTTTCGTCCTCCAAAAGCTGCGACATTTTCTGTACATCGTTTCCGCTTTGGAGCAGCCAGTCGCGGTACTGCTTTCGATAGACCGCATATTCATCCACATACTGATGCGCTTCATCTGCAAAGCTCACGCCGGAGCTTCCGTCAATACTTGCATCATACTTGTGAACGCCTACCATTCCGTCTATTTCGGAGTACCTTGGTGTTATCGTCTCCTTCAGATAATTATCCGATAATACGATCTCAACCATCGTCTGTTCCAGAAGCGACGCGTAGGATGCGTTGAACAATCTTCCTTCAAACTGAAGATAAAACGCGTTATCCGCAATATTCGTCGGATCAATTCCAAGGAACTGATACATCTCCGAAATGGCTTTTCTTTGGTCATCATAGTTTTTCTTTAATACATTCATATATTCCGTGACCTCATCCGGTACATAGGATATGCCATATTCCGCACAGATCTTTTTCAGTTCAGTATTCTGTTCCTCCGGCTTACCGGTCAGCAGCGTCTTGCCGCGTACATACTCTGTATCATCCTCGGAAGGCTGCACAATTTCTACAACAGTTTTTCCCTCTTCATTTACGTACTGCTTCAGTGTATGTGTCCGGATCAGATAAATATTGCGGATATGTTCCAGATAATCCTGCACAGCCATATGGTTACGATCGGATATTTTTCCTGTCATATCCAAGGTATAAACTTTTGCCAGACAGACATCCGCTCCGGTATAACTGTATTCCTGCGTCTGATAACCGACGACTTTGTACAGGCCGTTTTTATCCGGGAAAACACTATAGTAGGAGCCCTCCAGCAGATTCATAATACGTCCCTGTTTCTGCCACGGCCTGCTCTTATCCGAACTATCCGCCAGGTACAGTTCATGGATACCGCCGTCGCCGGAAAAATACAGGAATTCACGGAGATTATCATTGATCGGAAGAATATTGGCCGAATTCAATTGATACATACCTTCATCCGAGGTAAGCGCCTGCTGTCCCATATCTTGTGAAATTTTATCCATATTATTATTTCCGGTAGAACTGGTGGCATGCAGTGTATCGTCTCCGTCTCTCATCATATATCCGGTGGTCAGACTCTGCAACTCATCGAGGCGGATCTCCGCTTTTGCCCGATAGGCTCCATAGGTGGAGCCGCCTTCTTTTTTATAAAAGCGGATGACCTGATCGGTAAAGCAAGCCACAATGTTCTGTCCGTTTACTTTCCAGATCCCCAGATCCGAAACCTCGCCCGGTACCAGGCGGTCATAGATCAGCCCATTTTTCCCCTGCCGCTCCTGTTGTACGGTTGCAAAGATGCTGTCTTTCTCATTCACAAAGAAATCATACAGATCACCTTTCCGATAGTACAACTGCATCCAGTCGCCATAACTGGTGCCGCTGGAAATAAGGGCCCCGGACGCATTATCATAGATCGGATATTTCGAACGGTCTGTCCATTGATAGATCTTCTCTGTCGCCAGTTTATCTCCGCGTACACTGTAATAGGCCAAAGCATTTAATTCTTCATCGCCGGCCTTTACACGGTTTCCGATCCATGTATCCCCCATGATCTGGATAAACGTACCTTCCGGAAATTCCATTTTGTAGGATCCGGGTATCGCCACATATTCCGTAGCCGTTGTGATCGTACGGTCGCCGGTATCGCCCACATCATCATGCAGGATCCACTTTTTCGTTAACGGTATCATCTCCTTGGACTGCAAAGTCATGACCGGCAGGATGTACTTGTAATTATCATCATTGGAAAGTGGCAGGTATTCTCTCTGCGTTTTATTATCTGCCCCCTCCCGTTCCGTATAAACCAGAACAAACGGCAGACTAAAACGCAGCATTGTGTTGATATCGATCGATGTATTTCCGCTTATCGAAGTGACGGATCCGTTGATATTATCCCGCAGATTAAAGCCGGTTGTAAAAGTATTGTTATAATAATATTCACACCCATCCCCTACACTGGTGATCTTGCTGGCTGGATCGTCACCCCAGTGCAGATAATCATCCTTGGTACTGGCTACCATTCTTTTGTCTGAATAAGAGAATTGAAAATATTCACGGTCCAAATGATCCCACTTCAATACTTTTGAGCAAACCAGCGGCTGTGCATGTCCATCGATCAGGGTGTCCGTGCTGTTAAACGCGTACTGTCCGTTTTCTTCCCGGTAATTATTGATCGTATAATAGGCCCAATCCTTTCCGCCATAACGCCCGGGTCTCAGGTCTGTAATCTTGTAGTTCCGTGCATTCAGTACTCCGACCAGATTGCCCTGCATTTCATTCTGCAGTACACGTCGATTGAAACATACATATTTTGTTTCGGAAAACCACAGAAAATAGTAGTCTTCGTATTGATAGTTTTCCTTCCCGAAATGAAAATGATTCTGAACTACATTATTATAATCATAGAGATCAAAAGTACGCCCGTTTGCCTGACCGCCAAGGAAATAATTACCTGCCGAAAAAACAGAAAACTCCGTATTTAAGATATTTTGTACCTGCGGATTCGTTTTAAAACCGTATGCCATATCCGGACTTACGATCGGTTCGTCCTCCTCACCATATTTTTCATGCATTCTTTTTAAGGCCTGATCAAACGTCTCTTCTTCTTCGTGTGTCTTATTGGTACTTACATCATCAACAACGGTAATGCTTTTCCGGATATCCGAAAAATTGATCACTTCCGTCTTATAGGTATAATCTGCTTTCTTTAATTCCTCGAGCCCTTTCGGCGAGAGACTGGACGTAAAACTCAGTCCGTCGGATCCGCCGATCCCTGCCCGCAGGCAGGCAAATGTTCCATGAAAATATACAATCCCGGCAACATCTTCCGCAGCATCCGCTTCCCCTTGATCCTCAGAATCATCAATATCTTTATCGTTATTGATGATATCATCCGCCGCTGCATCTGCCTCATCAAACTTTTTATTCGATACTTCCATGTTCAAAGTAAAATACGGGACTCCCCGTCCGTCCAGTTCCACATTTTCCACGGTATATCGCATTTCTGCATAATTTCCATAGGCAGTTGCCATTTCTCTGGCCTTACCTTCCACAATGGATGTGTAATCCGTAGAAAAGAGCTTGGTCCCGTCCTGTTTGAACAGATAAAGACGATTATGCGCATAGACATAATAATTCTTTTCGTCACTTCTGAAATTCTTACTGTCGTCAATCATTCCTCCGGCTTCTTCGACACTGTCTTCGACGATTCCGGCGTCCAGCCCGGCCATTCCGGCAATGCATCGATTATCACTCTTTGCATTTTCATCAAACGTATAGGTCGTACTCAAAAAAACTTTATAATCTTTCGTTTCCGGCTTATAACTCATCAGCACCAGCACATAACCGGCCAGTTCATTTGCACTCACGGCATGCGTCGGCTTGTATTTCGGATCACTTGCGTTTCCGCTCTTGGGAACGTCCTGGTCGAGTCCGCAATTGCCCAGCTCCGGATAATCCGGATCTGCCTTGGGTGTCTTGATCGTCTTATACGGTGTGTAATATGCATAGATAAAACTCTCTGTTTCTGCATTATAATCAATCACCTTAAAGTCCCCGCGATAGAGACTCTTGGCAGCCCCCGCACTGACACTATCATTATATTCCTGTACCTTTTCATTCAGCCCCGGAATATCTGCCGTACAGATATGTCCGGGTAATGTTAAAAATGCATCAACCGTTCCCATAAGGCTGTATTTTTCATTGGAAACCGATCCAAAAGACAATTCCTTGATCTGTTCCTCTCTCGTTTCATAGGGTATTGTCTGAATCGGCCCATTAGCGGAAAATTCCAGATTGCCGCTCAGAATGATCGAACCACATCCGCTGCACAGAAGTACAACCATCAGAAATAAACCGAGCATCCGGCGATAATGTATCTGCCGATTTCTCAGTTGATCTGCAGGCTCCTTTTTCATTTCAAAACGAAATCGCATGTTTCTCCTCCATCTCACAACCGGATTTCCCTGTTATATAAGCAGCTTTGTACCATTTTCGAAAAAGCTGCTTATATAACAAGGAAGGCGCCGGACATTGGATGGCCCGACGCGCTTCCCGGATAACATATCTTACATTATTTGGATGCCGGTGTAGGAGTGGATAACTCCATATTGATATTGCCCTGATTTCCCTGGCTGTTCACCCAATTCATCATAGGTCCGGTAGCCACTCTCAATACTACGATCAAAACGAAGATCAGGATGAAACCGATGATCGCATTCTTCAATTGTCCCTTAGCCTTCATCTTATCCTGCGGTTCTTCGGCTTTTGCAAGTTTGACGCCGAGGAAGATCGAGTAGATCGATCCGAGTGCAACAACAATTGCCAGAATCGGTCCGGTAGCATTGTTGATCAGAGAAACAATGGGGCCGGCAGCCGCCTTAAACGGATCAGTGTCGTTAGCCAGTAACATTAAAAGATTGTTATACATATTTTTCTCCTCCTTCATAGGTGATTGTTTTGTTACAGCTGCTTGTTTTTTTTCTGCTGTAATCGTTTTGTTAATATGATTATAAAACAGAAAGTGCAAGCAATGTGCAAGTCGAAAGCCCTGTTTTGCAATTTTTTTTATTTTTTTTACAGAACCCTCATATTTCTCCGCCAATAAGCAGCTGCACCGATTGCTGCAAGTAACAATACCAACGGGATCAGGAGCATTTTTGCGGAAAATACCTGAACCGGAGCACGTACATTAAATACGTAGTTTCTTACATTGCCTACAGGATCCTTTACTTCCAGCCGATAATCTCCGTTTACGCCGATCACGCCATCCGGTAATTCTACAGAGACATAATTCCGAAAGATCTGTAACGAGGCATCGTTCTCATCGATCTGATAGGTAAGCTCCTGTTCATATTTTTGTCCGATCCGATATTCCGGCTCAAAACGGATAACGGGTGGTGTGGTATCCCTGACAAAATCTGTTTCAAAAACTCCGCCCGCCCCCGTAAATACGATATGATAATTACCATCCCGATAGGCCTGCACGTAATCCGTCCGGGAAACTTCCTGCTCTTCGCCCTCATACAGAACCTGCTCAACATGCATTCCTGCAGGTGCCTGCATATGCGTCAGATTCATACGATAGTCGTTATAGATCGTAAAGCAGTAATCCAGACGATACGCACGGTTGACATCTCCAAACACATTGAGATCCCAAAACACCATCACATATGAACCATCCTCAAGAAAAGGCCCTTTACCTGCCTGGGTTACACCGTCTTTATAGTAGGTCACCCCGGTGATGCCCTGCGAGGTGAAAAATTCTACACGTCCTCTGCAATAAGCCCCCTGGGGTACATTGCATTCTATCCATTGTCCGTCCGGGAAAACATAGCGATAATGGTTATATTCCGGCAGATACAGCAATTCCAGATCCGGTTCCCGTTCGATGATCAGCGGCCGTTCATTATTCTGATCCAGGTACTCTCCGGTTGCCTGTCTCGCCATTCCGGCCAGTTCATCAATATCCTCCTGGCTCAGACTCCCCCATCCCGGAATGTCGATTGCATTTTCCGAAACACCCTGCGGCGCATTTTCCGAAACACTGCCGGTATCGGTCTGCTCCGGCGGCAGATCCGCTGCTTTTGCGGATAACGGGATCAGCAGTAATACCGCCGCACAGATGACTGTCGCCAAGTGCTTTTTCATAATCGTTTCCTCGGCTGCGCATCATAATCGGGATAATGCTTTCCCTTCACATAAGCATGTTCTCTGGTCGGGCGTTTGATCTTTCGTATCTTACCGGAACGTGCTTCAATACGCTCCAATTCCGCCAGATCGATCCTTCTTCGTCTCGGATCCTCCGCCTTCACGGCTTTTTCCGCCGCAAGCATCTCCTGCGATTTTCCGGGTTTATAACCCTCTCTGGCACGTCGTTCCTTTTCCTGACGCAGTTCCGCCAGTTCACGGTTCCACATGGCCCGGTTTTTTGCACTATCAAAATACGCCATGTTACTGCCCTCCTCCGGCATTTTCCTCTTCTTCGCCGGTAACGCCTTTTGCAATACTCTGGAAATGCTGGTCAATCGCATAATTAACCCATTCCATCAGATAATCCTGCCCTAACTGTGACAGAAAGACCAGTGAGATCTGCGGAGTGCCACGCAATTCCGCAGCCTGCAGTTCCGTATTCCTTAAGAGATACATCGCTTCGTCTTCGGTACAGAGTCCGGCCGTCACATCTCCGTTTTCGATATCGTGTCCGAGAACTGCAACATCCGCATACGCCTTTTGCGTAACGCTGTCGATCCCGGTGATCTCTCCCACTTTATTGACGGGAATCTGTGTGGATACGCCGACGCTTTCATCCTGAAAAGCCACAAGGGTATCGAGATAACCGTTCTTTTTATTTACGATATAGATGCTGCCGATGCCATACTCGTCCGAAACATTGTATTGCGTGGAATACGCTTCCATTCTGGAAAACGAACCGGCCGCCAGTTCCACTTCTCCGGTATTGAGCCAGCTGATCAGTTCCGCACGGTCCGAAGCATATCGATATTCCAGCGTAATCTCTTGATTCGCGTTATCCAGTATGCCCAGGATATCCGGTTCCCATCCGGCATAAAACGGTGTCCCGTTTTCATCCACCATCCGATAGCAGCTGCGGTCTTCCGTATCCAGCAGTCCGACTACCAATACCTTATCATCCAGTACCGATGGAGGCGGCGGTGTCTCCTGCTTTCCGCAGGCAGCCAGAGATGCGGCGATTCCTGCCATCGGTATGATCCATTTCATAGTTTTCTTCATAATGCTTCCCTGCTTTCTATTCATTATGTCATCGTAAACAGCTGCTCAATGCCTTCTGCAGCCACGATATTCACAGCGGTTCTCTCCTGCGGCGAAGTGATCACGAAAGCACGGCCTCGTCCGTTATTAATGATATCTTCCTGCTCGCTTTCATTGATGGCACCGGCCTTTTCATACAGCTTGCACAGATCTGCCATATCATTTGGAGCCAGCGGGAAAATGAAGCTGTACTGGCTGGCATTGATGATCGCCGTGGATTTACGAGCCAGTTCTTCCGTTCCCACAAAGTCCTTGATATTCTGCGTAATAACAATCTGCATACCGTTGTATTTACGGATACGTTTCGCCAGCTGGAACATAAAGTCAAGTGCAATCGGATACTTCTGATCGATAAATACGTGCGCCTCATCGATGACGACCACGATCTTGCGCTGCTGGTTATAACGCATATTGTATTCACGGTTCTTGATGATCTCATTATCCAGCCATTTCAGAACCAGCAGCATCTGCGCATTCGCAATAGTACCGTTCTTGTTTGCAAGAAGCGTCTGGAAGTTAAATACGATAAAGTTCTCGTTTGTTGATATTGTTGCTTCTCCATTCCATAATTGCGAGTTACGACCGCCGGTTGCAAACTTGCTGATATAGTTGATCAGTATACGCAGTGCATTACGCCGGTAACCTTCGCCGGATTTCTGGAATTCATCCAGAATCGTTTCATACAGAGCATCGAAGGTCGGAAAATCCGCCGGTGTCAGTTTGCTCAGATCCGTATGCTCATCAATATTCCATTCGGAATACATATTGGCTGTTACACTGTTCAGCACTTCCAGCGCATCCGTATTGATCCCGGGCAGGATCTGCCGGTAAAACTCCTCCAGGAACTGCAGATGTATCGCATAACTGTTGGCTGCTGCTTCATCCTCATCCCCTTCGTCATCCGCCAGGCCTGTAATGATATGGAACGGATTGAGACGTCCCTGGGTCGCTGCACCCACATCGATGATCTTGCCGTTCATATTCTTCGCCAGCTTTGTATATTCGTTTTCCGGATCCAGGATAAAGATCTTGCTGTTTTCCGCTGCCAGCTGCGTCAGGATCGTCTTGGTCGCATACGATTTACCGGAACCGGATTTACCGATGATGACCGTATTGGAGTTGACACGTTCGCTGTCTCTGCGGAAGAAATTGATAAATACCGGTACTCCGCCGGAATTACCGATATACAGGCCGTTCTCATCATTCAGCGCACTGTATACATACGGGAATACCGCTGCCACGGAAGACGAATGAATACCGCGCTGGAACTTCTTGAAATAATCATAACCGGAAGGCATCGCCGAGGCATAGACTTCAAACTGCTGCATCAGATTATCGGTTACTTTAAATCCGTCTTCCGCCAGTTCCCTGCGCACTTCTTTCTTAAAGCCATAGATCTTTCCATCCGCTTTTTTTGCACGCCCGGACTCCACATCAGCTACATGTTCGGACAGTTCATAATCATTTACCTGCACATAGGTCGATACATTGAAAAGGACCTCATTTTCTCCCTGTAACAGACGCAGTACTTCGGTCAAGGTACTGATATGCTCACTGACTTCCATGATCTTGGAATACTTACCGGTATTGCCGCCCTGTTCCCGCAATTCGTCGATGGATGCATCGATCTGCTTGACTGCCTTGTAACGGTCGACCGGTGTCATCTTCATGACCACACGGGTACCAATCTTGTTAAAGAAGCCTGATCCCCATGCATTGTATACCATCGTCGGATAATCACGCAGCCGGAAGTTATGGGTTACCAGATCGTCGTACTGTACGGTACGCGTACTAAACTTGATCTTGTTTGGAAGGATCCAGTCCATATACTCTTCCGGTTTCAGATCGTTGACTTCTCTTTCATCAAATGTCATATCGTACTGATATTTTAGGAAAACCGCCAGTTCCTTGCCGGACAGCTGATGGCATTCCATATTGCTGTTGGCAAATGTCCGGATCGCATCGGTGATCTGGTTCTGCAAAAAAGCACGATCGTTATAGCAGAACATCACATAATGATGCGGCTGGTATACTTTTTCCTTATAATCAAAGGTTTCCAGCTGCGCGATACGGTCGTAGATGATCCCGACACGCGTCGTCAGCTCATCATCGGATAACAGTCCGTTCAGATACGCTTCCTTCAGATCATCAATCTTCGTTTTTTCATTTTCGATATAGTCATCATAAATGATCGGACGATCTACCTTGACCAGATCGATCACCTCATCCATAGCACATGTACGCAGGATCTGTGCAAAACAGCGGTCAATCACACTGTTCTGCCGGTGTTCACTGAAGAACCTGAATTCCACGGACGGCACACTCATAACGACCGCGCTGTACGCGTCACCGTAACAGATATAATTTCCGTCAATTCCGGTGAACGGTGTGATATCTTCCACATCAAACTGCGCCGCAGGAAATAGCTTAGAAAGCAGATTGCCGCTCTTTTTCGGAGACTTCCGCTTTTTCCCGTTTGCCGCAGCTTCCTCGATCGCTTTGGCTGTTTTTTCCGCCGCTTCCGCTTCTTCGGCTTCGCGTACCTTTTTCTTTTTGAATTCTCTCTTCCGTCCGAGATAACGGATCAGATACAAAATAAAGAGATATCCCTTATCATCGTCAATGGGAACGACCATAGCTACTGCCAGAATCAGTACCAGGATCGTCAATACATACTTTCCCGGAAGATTGGAAAACAGCAGGGATATGGAAAGGCCGACACCGGCCGCTCCGACCAGGACATCGACCACTTCGATGCCCTTAAACAGTTCCAATCTGACTTTTGTACGTTTGGGAATTACTCTCATTGTACTCTCTCCCTTACTCAAAATTGTATTTCATATTACCGGATCTTTATTTCTTCTTTCCCGAGCCTTCATTCCGTCCGTTCTTATCACCCTGCGGAGCTTCGTTGTTTTTCGGGATTTCCGTCTTCGGTGCTTCCGGAACATTGCCATTATGTGTTTCCTGCCGGAATACGCCCGAATTTACGCTGTAGGACGGTCCGTTCGAGATCGTTACCTGCGGCTGCGGGATCTCCGGCTTCGGTGCTTCCGGACCGTTGCCATTATGTGTTTCCTGCTGGAATACGCCCGAATTCACACTGTAGGCCGGTCCGTTCGAGATCGTTACCTGCGGCTGCGGGATCTCCGGCTTCTGCGGCATCTCCGGTGCCGTCGTATTTACCTGCGGCTTCGGATGACTCTCGGCCTTAAAGGTTCCATGATCTACAGAAAAGGCCGGGCCACTGTTTACGGAAAACT
>JAEEGL016297802.1_pt1 | contig 10750 bp, 10 predicted proteins | sample 9134231 | NCBI WGS metagenome assembly JAEEGL01 (sample SAMN16246548, study PRJNA631951) | gut metagenome | biome: gut microbiome; feature: rumen; material: fiber-attached | host: Bos | place: Iran: Karaj | collected 2018-10 | reverse complement strand
GAGGAGACCCAACGTATTTGTTTTGAGAACGCCAAATGGGCGTATGTAGTAGGTACGGCTATCGCTCTGAAGAAGGGTTGCAAGAACGCCGCTGACGCTGCCGAGGCTATCGGTATCGGTTTGCAGGCATTCTGTATTCCGGGTTCCGTAGCTGACGACCGTAAGGTCGGTATCGGTCACGGTAACTTGGCAGCTCGTCTGCTGCGCGAGGAGACCCAGTGCTTTGCTTTCCTGGCAGGCCACGAGTCTTTCGCTGCTGCTGAGGGTGCTATCAAGATCGCTGAGATGGCAAACAAGGTTCGTAAGAACCCGCTGCGCTGCATCCTGAACGGTCTGGGCAAAGATGCTGCTATGATTATCAGCCGTATCAACGGTTTCACCTATGTACAGACCGAGTTCGACTACTTTACCGGCGAGCTGAAAATCGTTCGTAAGAAAGCGTACAGCGATGGTCCGCGTGCGAAAGTGAACTGCTACGGTGCAGACGATGTTCGTGAGGGTGTAGCAATCCTCTGGCACGAGAACGTGGACGTTTCCATTACCGGTAACTCTACCAACCCGACTCGTTTTCAACACCCGGTAGCTGGTACGTATAAGAAAGAACGTATCCTCGCCGGCAAGCCGTACTTCAGCGTTGCTTCCGGTGGTGGTACAGGTCGTACGTTGCACCCGGATAACATGGCGGCAGGTCCTGCTTCCTATGGTATGACCGATACCCTCGGCCGTATGCACAGCGATGCACAGTTTGCAGGTTCCAGCTCCGTTCCCGCACACGTAGAGATGATGGGCTTCCTCGGTATCGGTAACAACCCGATGGTAGGTTGTACTGTCGCTTGCGCGGTTAACGTAGCATTGGCGTTGAATAAATAAAGCCTCCCCAACCCCTCCATAAAGGAGGGGAGATGGGGATTTAAAACAAAATAATAAATAAGAATTTAGATTGAAAATTGAGATGAAAAAAATTCTTTTTGTAGCCGTTCTTGCTATGGCAAGTATTATGGCTTATGCACAACCTCGTGCCATCGGTGTTAACCTCGGTGCTTGGTCGTCGTTCTCTTATCAGCATGGTTTTGGTGAGAAGAACATGTTGGATGTAGCCGCAAACGTCATCCTGCCGATCAACTGCGGTGTCGGTGTCGGTGGTCACGTTACCTATGACTGGATTGATCCGTTCAATGCTCCTGTACCCTGGAACGAGAAGGGTGAGTGGCACTGGTACATGGGTGTCGGTGGAGCCGGAGGTTTTAACTTCGGTGACAACAACAGAGGTTACAACAGTTGGTGGTACGCCGGTGTAGCAGGTCATATCGGTATCGAGTATGACTTCTGGTTCCCGTTCCAACTGTCTCTTGACTGGCGTCCGAGCATTGGTGTTGGTACCGATACGGGTAAGATGAACTTCTGTGTTCCGGGTCTTTGGGGCGGCATCCAACTCGGTGTTCGCTACAAATTCTAATCGGTCGTTCGATTACGAGTAAGTAACATTATTTTACGAAAAAGCGCATATTTCTTCGGAGATGTGCGCTTTTTTCGTACCTTTTTAGGCAAAAAGGAAAAATAAATTTGCATATATGCAAAAGATTTCGTATCTTTGTCGCCGAAACTGATATTAAATCTACGAAACACAAATAAAATCTATAAGTATATGAAAAAAATTCTTCTTTCATTGCTCGTTCTGGCACTTTGTTTGCCGGCGAGCGCAGGTCTTCGCCAGAAACAGGCGAACAAGGACACGAATCAGTTCCGTTATGAGATTGAATGTGCCGGTAATGCGATTCAAGGCACGTATCTGGTGAAAGTGTGGTCTTATAGCAAGAAGGCCTCGGTAGCTGAGAACCAATGCCGTAAGAATGCGGTTCACGGTGTGATTTTCAAGGGTTATGGCGGCGGTCAGGGTTGCGTATCGCAACGTCCGATGGCTTCCAATCCGGGTGTAGAGACGCAGTTTGAGGAGTATTTCCAGAGTTTCTTTGCTGATGGCGGCGAGTTCCAGAAATACGCTTCGATCATGAGCGGCACGACGGAGACTGTCAAAGTAGGAAAAGAGTATAAGGTTGGCTGCGTAGTAAGCGTGCGCAAGGATGATTTGCGTAAGGCTCTCGAGGCTGCCGGAATAGTTCGTGGATTAAGTAGTGGATTCTAATTATGAAAAAGTTATCATTATTATTGGCCGTTGCGACGGCAATTATCTTCGCAGGTTGCGGACCGAAGCGTTCGCAGGCGTATTATGACCAGCCGAGCCAAGTGATGAGCGCTACGGCAGAGGGTACGTATATCATTCGCGTTCAAGTGCGCGCCAAGGATGCCGTGGTAGCATTCAAAGAGGCGCAACGCAAAGTTGTCAAAGAGGTGATCTTCGACGGCGTGAAGTCTGCAAACAAAGGAATGAGCGATCTCAAGCCGCTGTGCTTCGACATGAATGCCCGCGAGAAATATGAGGACTACTGGAATGCGTTCTTCAGCGACGAAGGCCCATGGAAGGAGTTCACGAGTTATAAAGACCGCCGTGCCACCTCGACCCGCTATCAGCGTGACGGACGTCTGATGGTAGAGACCGGAACGGTTACTGTTGATCGCGCAGGATTGAAGAAGAAACTGCAGGCAGATGGCATCATTCCTAAAGAGGGACGTTATTAATGTTTAATGTTGAATGTTTAATGTTGAACGAATTATGAAAAAGTATATTTTTACTCTCGTGATGGCGCTGGTAGCGTTGGTAGCGAGTGCGCAGATTAAGAAACCCGAGTTGATGGTCATTCCGTCAGATGTGTGGTGTATCTCCAATGGCTACTACACGGAGGTGGAGAACATGGGTACGACCGTCAAAGTACCGAACTACAAGCAGGCATTGCAAGAGAACATAGGTCTGAAGTTAGCCATCGCCAAGTTGAATGATCTGATGGCCGAACGCCAGTTCCCGCTCAAGAGCCTCGAGCAGGAGATCAAGAACCTCGAGCAACGGAGAATGGAGGACAACCTCACGACCAGCAAAGCCGGTAATGATCTGGCAGAGAGTCCGCTGGACGAGGTGGCTCGTACGGCAAAGTGTGACATCATTTTGGAGCTCACATGGGACGTGAAGGATTTTGGTCCGAAACACTCGTTGAGTTATATCCTTGAAGGCCGCGATGCTTATACGAGTAAGTCCATCGGTGCGGCTTCGGGTACAGGAGCTCCTTCTTTTACCGCAGATGTCGATGTCCTGTTGGAGGAAGCAATCGTGGCAAACATGGATAATTTCAACAACCGTCTGCTGGATCATTTCACGGAGATGCAGACGATTGGTCGTGAGATCTCGTTGGATATCAAAGTGTTTGCGAACAACGCTGCCGGTATTGATCTGGAGACCGAGTTCGGCGATGACGAGTTGCTGGACGTCATCAACAACTGGCTGCAGCTGAACACCGTACAAGGTCGTTTCACAATGCCGTACGCAAGCGAGAACGTAGCGAATTTCACGCAGGTACGTATTCCTGTCTACGATGAGCGCGGACGTGCAGTCGATGCAAACGGTTTTGCGAAGGGTTTGGCGAAAATGCTCAAGAAAGAGCCGTATAACATCCCGTCGAAAGTCCTAGTCAAAGGTCTCGGCAGAGCGGTCATCATTTTAGGCGAGAAATAATACCAAGTACCATTTGGTCATGTACCATTTACCATTTAGATTGTTATGAAAAAGATATTTTCTATAGCATTGGCAGCGCTGATGAGCGCTACGATGTTTGCGGCGGAGACCCAGTATCTGCCCATTTCCGTATATGCAGCGGATGACCAAGAACCGTTCCCAAAGGGTGCTAAAGCGCTGATTGAGAACAAGTTGACGCAGTTGTTAACCCGTAACGGTATTGCCGGAATTGACTATAACGGACAGTTCCTGCTGACCGTAACGACCACGCCGCTGGATAAGGATATTATCCCCGGTCCTCCTGCAAAAATATCGGAGAAGATGGAGATGAACCTCTATATTTTCGATGCGTACGCAAAGACCATTTTCTCTTCGACCTCGATGACCGTAAAGGGTCTGGGCGAGACGGAGAACAAATGCTATCTGAATGCTCTCAGCCGCATGCCGGTACAGAGTCCGCAGATCGCTAAGTTCGTAGAGGAAGGCAAGCAGAAGATCATCGAGTACTACGACCATGAGGGCGAGGCGCTGATCAAGAAAGCGATGAACCTGGCGTCGATGAAGCAGTACGAAGAGGCAATCTTCTATGTGGCCCTCATCCCGCAACAATCGAAGCACTACGACGCAGCGCTTAAGGCCGGTAAGGACATCTATCAGGCGTATATTGATAATCAATGTCAGGTTAACTTGGCGCAGGCTCGTGCGGCTTGGGCTGCGCAGCAGAACGCTGACGGCGCTGCGGCTGCCGGTGAGTACCTGACGAACATCCTGCCGGACGCGAAATGCTACGGCGAGGCGATGGAACTCTATAAAGAGATCAAGGGTAAGGTGCTAGATGACTGGAAATTCGAGATGAAGATGTACCAGGACGGTATTGACTTGGAATCGCAGCGGATCGATGCGATGCGTCAGATCGGCGTAGCGTACGGTAATCACCAGCCGAACAAGGAAGTCAACATCGAGTTTTTACACCCTTCACGTTACTAAAAGATGGGAAAATTTCAAATTTCAAATTTCAAATTTCCGATAGCTATTTTTTGTGCTTGCGCAGCCCTCGTTGCGCAAGCGCAGAATGAGCTCTCCTACCGCCGAAACTCCTTGGCTACGCTCTTGGTGTACCATCCGGAGGATGAGTTCGGCCCGGAGATCTACAAGGCCTTCGACTCGCTGCCTATTCCCGACAAGTATGACGACCACTCCATCGAGGGGTATAGCATCATCGATAACAGTACTATCTGGGGCGTGCAGCGCAAGGACTCCGGCTACTATAAAGCGACCTACGGTCATCAATTGACCGCCGCGGAGTTGCAGAAGAATGCGAAGTTTACGGAAGACCTGCTGAACCGGGAAGAGATGGGTAAGCAGATGGTTGCCAAGTGGTTCGGATTGAGTGGAAATAACGTTGAGGACGCAACCTTTAATACCGAACTCATCCAGGCGCGCGGACAGTATAACGCCAACGATGTCGATGTAGCGCTGGCGTTGCAGACGACGAGAGGTCTGGCTTCGCTATCCGATGCCGGAGAAGAGTTGCTGGGCCAGACTTTCGTGCTCGTCAATGACATCACCTATGTCACCGCCGAGCAGGAAGCGCAGGCTGCTAAAGTGGCGATGGGCGTCATCGGTGGACTGTTGGATGCCTTCACCGGAGGTAGCTCCGGAAGACAACTCGCACAGACAGCTGGGGCTATAGCCGACAGCTTCACGGGATTCAAGGTCAAGACCCACTCGTATCTGTACCAACTGGAGTGGAACGACTCCATCGCGGCGATCTTCTATCAGTTTCATTATACCGGCAAACCCGACCCTGCGAAGATTCAGGCGTTCCTCGACGACAAGACTACGTACCGCCTCAAATATGTGGCGCATGAGTATGAGTTCGACAAGAAGTCCGTGCTCAAGGGTAAGTACAGCCGCACGGAGCTGGTGCGTACTATCTGCGCCCGCTCGATGGATAAGAACATCGTGGCGCTCGCCAAGCAATACGAGGATTTTAAAGTCAAGACGCCGGTTTACCAGGTCCTGACGAACGAACGCGGAAAGGTCGAAGGCTACGCAGCGAAGATCGGTATGAAGGAAGGCATCGACGAGGGTTCGAAGTTCCAAGTCGTACAACGGATCCAAGATCCGGAGACCGGGAAGACGAAGTACAAATACGTCGCTACCGTCAAGGCAAAGAAAGGTGCCATCTGGGATAACCGCTACAATGCGGTTCTGGAGGAAGCCGACGGCGCTACGCTGCCTTATACCACCTTCACCAAGACGGCCGGCGGAGAGATCCTGCCGGGTATGTTACTCATCGAAGGTAAGTACAGGAAGGTAACAGAATAAAGAAGGCTGCCTCCCGGCAGCCTTTCTTCTAAATAACAAACAATCTCTATTTATCCACTATAGAATAGTGTGATTTACTCTTTTCAATAGAAGTAGGACAAATACCGTGCCAAAACGCGCAAGTAAGCAAAAAAAAATAATCAAAAATGCTTTTTCAATGGATTATATCGCTGCCGATGATGCTCTGTTTCTTTTGGAGCATTTTCTTCGCTACGCGTTTCCTTCGCGGCAGTAAAGAGCCGCGTGTGACGGGGACGATTCTGCTATTTTACCTCGCTGCGACGGTTCTTTATACCGACCATTGGTTGTATTTCTCCGATCATCCGAGTTTCTTTGGCGAATGGAGTTACACGGTGGTTAACCTTTGTGTATATCCTTTTTATTATGCGTACCTGCGCGCCCTCACGCGCACGAAGATCTCATATGAAGTGCCGCTTTTGCTTCTTCCGGCGGCGGTTGTGGCTTTCATTTTTCCGCTGAACGTGCGTTTTCAATTGGGGATTGAAGATAGTATTCATCTGATCGCTCGTCTTTTCTTTGCCGCGCAGATCGTTTGGGTGCTGGTTCGTGGGTATCGTCTGATCCGGAATACTCAGCGGCGGTTGGATAACAACTATACCGACGACCGCAGTTACCTCTTGCAACCGACCCACACGCTTCTCCTTTTCGTCGGCTTCACCGCTTTTGTATCTATGTTACTCAACCTCCTCGGGCGAGATTCGTTTGACGGATCGGTACTCGTCTCCATTCCTGCGGTGCTGATGTCGGTGCTCTTGTACGGGTTGGGCTACGTAGCGGCGCATACTTTCATGCCGGAAGAGACCATCGCGCAGGTAGAGGCAGAGGACGAGGAGAGAGCCCGTCGAGCGACGATGGAGGAGACGGATGAACTATTCAATAAGATCATCACCGTTCTTCGCGAAGATAAACTCTATACGAACCCGGATCTTACTATCCAGAACCTCGCCACGGCGGTGGGGTCTAACCGTACGTATGTCTCCGCTTGTATCAACCGACGGACGAACTTCAGTTTCTCGCAGCTGGTGGCGCAATATAGGGTGGAGAGCGCTAAAGCTATCCTTGCGGACCCGCAATACACTTCTGACCATGAAGCCGTTTCTTCGGCTATCGCCCTTAGTGGCTTCACATCCGATCAGACTTTCTACCGCATCTTCAAAGAGTTGACGGGACAAACACCACTCCAGTATAGGAGGCAAAATATGCCTAAAATGTAGATTTGTACGATTTGAGAGTCGAATTGTACGAAATGCGAATGCTTTTTGCGAAAAAAGCAGTACTTTTGTGCGCAAATTTGATTCAAAAACAACGTTTATTATGAGAAAAACATTTTTTGCAACCCTGCTCCTGATGATGAGCATTTCCGCATTTGCAGGAGGAATGATTCCCTCTTCGTACGATTTCTCAGCCGATAATGGCGAGGGCGTAACACTCTACTACAAGAATTGCGAAGGTGGCGCGATGCTCGTGCTTCCATATTATGATTCCTCCTCGGATCCTTCGTGGATTACATGGACGGAATATGTTTATACCGATCCGGTCATCAATGTACCAGCTATGGCAGGAGGTCTGACGGTTGTAGCGATCGATCACAATGCCCTCTATAACTCACCGTCCATCCAATCCATTACCCTGCCGAACACTATCAAATCTATTGGCGGTTGGGCGTTTGCCGGCGATAGTTCGCTTACCAGCATCAACATACCGGAATCGGTGGAGTATATTGGAGAATCTGCATTTAACAGTACCGGCCTGAGTTCTGCACATGTTTCGGCAAAAATGGCCGAATGGGGCATGTCGCTCTACCAAGGTTGTTTCAACATGCAGCACGTTACCTTTGACGAGGACGTGACCGTCATTCCGGAGCGTATCTTCTTCAACTGCGAGCGACTAAAGAGTGTGACCCTTCCTGCGTCGGTACGTAAGATTGACATCGGTGCTTTCTCGGCATGCGACTCCCTGGCACATATCAACCTTCCCGCTAACCTGGATACGATCGCTTTTGGTGCGTTCACCGAAGCACCGCTGGAAGAAGTAATCTTCCCCGCAAGCCTCAAGAATATTCAAGCACGTGCTTTTAGAGGTATTGTTGCAGAAGAAATTACCTCTCTTATTATGGAGCCGGCCGGAGTTCTGGAAGAAGAAGGAATCGAGGGTGCGTACGATTGGGATACCGAGACTTCTTTGCCGCTCCCCAAACTGCGCGTACCGAAGGGCACCAAGGCCCTGTATCAAGCCGACCCCGAATGGAGTAAATTCACCATCCTCGAAGAAGGCGAGACTGAAGGATTCGTGCATGTAAGGCCCGCACAAAAAGCTTATAAGACTGTTCGTGAAGGTCAACTCTTCATCCTCCGTGACGGCAAGATGTACAATGCCCTCGGCGTAGAAATGAAATAATCCACAAAATATCTAATAAAATTATGAAAAAGATTTTATTTTTCGCCTTTGCACTTGTAGCAAGCGTATTGGCTTTTACATCTTGTAACAAAGAAGACAAAAACGAGCCTACCGTTCAAAATCCACTCGTTGGTACATGGACAGCCACAGTCGATAGGGGTTGGTCTATTATCGAGTACACCCTTATTTTTGAGGAAACGAACTACTCCCTCTCGGATAAGAACAACGTCGATACCAAAATTAATGCAGGTACCTACGACGTGAATCTGGAAAAGCAAACCGGTGTGATGCATCAAAAAACCGTTACCTTCATCAGCGATGTGCAAAACGATACCTTCCCCAATGAAGAGGATCATCCTTTCACATATTCGATTAAGGACAAAACGCTGAACATTACGATTGATCCAGACGAGGATCATCCGATGACACTGACACTCACCAAAGATTCTCAGAACGATCCCGACGACCCGGTAGGCCCGTCAGACATTGATGTAGATCCGAAAAAACTCGTCAATACCGAATGGCGCACCGACTCCTGCTTCATGAACGGTCAGAAAACACAGCCGCCTCATCTCTATATCCGCATCCTCTCGGAGGACGCTGTGATAATGAACGGTGAGAACCATAATTTCGTTATCAACAAAGACAAAATGACCTGTACCTACTTTGATGGAACCGTGTTCACTATCGTGGAAGTGAAGGAAGGTTGGGCACATGTCAAAGGCGATAACGGTAGCGACATCTATCTGTCCAAACTGCCCGCAAGAGATTACGAGGCGATGATCCATGAGCATCAGGCTTCGGACTTCTATGGTACATGGAAATTGGCGTACTTCACCTATAACAACCATACTCCGGGCTATGAAATGGAAAGAGAAGGCACCAACCCGGGCACTGAGACATGGGAGTTCAAGGCGGATGGTACATGCGTTTATAACAACTGGCTCAGAGACGAGACCGCAACGGGCACTTGGGAATGCGATCCTTACCAGATCAAATTCTTCAAGAATCCTGCCGTTGGAACCGTCATTGCCGAGGATGAACCGATCACCGTTCAACCGCTCACGCCCAATTGGATGTGCATTCTCCGCAGCCCGGACGGCTTCCAATACTACTACTGGTGGTTCTACCGCGTCAAATAAAAAAAGCGTCTATTTCGTCCGAATGCTATTCGGACATAAAACATTAAATTTATGAAAAAACTTCTATTTTTCGCCCTTGCGCTGGTAGCCGGCGTGTTGGCATTCACTTCTTGTGACGGCAACAACCCTTCCGGCCCGGGAGATAACCCCTCAAACCAGGGTGATGTTAAATTAGTAGGTACCATGTGGCGTGTGGACTCTTGTCTCATGCCGACACCGGTAGTAGACATGGGTCAAGAATCCAGATATGTCAGCCAGCCCTACGTCATCATCAAAGTGACTTCCAATGCCGAAGTCTTCTTCGATGAGTCCGAAACAGCAACCAAGTACTCCTTCTCCGAAGACAGCAAGACCCTCTATATCGAGATGGATCAGATTCAAGTGCCGTTTGAAGTACTCGAACTCACTCCGAATTTCGCCCACATCCGTGGTCTCGGCGTAGGCGATACAGAGTATCCGATGGACTACTATACCGGTGAGGACATCTATCTGTCCCTCATTCCGCAGGCTGAAGGAGCCGACAAAGCTTTCACCGAAGCCAATATCGTTGGTACATGGAAACTCGACTACATCGACGAGAAAGGTTCTTACCACTATGCTGACGGCAGCAGAGAGGATTCGAACTGGCACCGTATCTACCCGAGTGCCCAGTTCCATGACCTGGAGATCTTTGTCTTCAACAACGATGGTACGATGAACCACACTTTCGTGCTCGAGCGTGACATGGGCATGGATCAAGAAGCATGGTATTGGGAAACGACTTGGAACATCAACGATGGTCAATTGTGCTATGAAGGTGCCACAGAAGGCGAAACCATCATTCGTCTGACCGACAACGTCATGGTTACCAAGACCATTCGCCACAACGTCTTCGGTAACGGTAACATCAACCACACCGAGACCGAGGTTTATTATTCCCGCCTCAAATAATTTTTGACATTATGAAAAAGATTTTATTTATCGCCCTTGCGCTGGTAGCCGGCGTAATGGCATTCACATCTTGTAACAAGAAAGACGGCAATGAGCCGGAAGATAAGGACGCAGTGGTTTTCAACGCCACCGGAGAACTGCGCGGAGTGATGTTCCCCACGCACAACGACAAACAACAGGCGGTCATCACCCTGCACCCCAACGCCAATACGGTAGATGTGAAATTCGTGCAGGCACGTATCGCTTCCGAAGAGGAGAAACCGCAGGATATATACATCCATAATATGCCGATCAGCTCCGAGGAAGG
>JAEEGL015293180.1_pt1 | contig 10750 bp, 12 predicted proteins | sample 9134231 | NCBI WGS metagenome assembly JAEEGL01 (sample SAMN16246548, study PRJNA631951) | gut metagenome | biome: gut microbiome; feature: rumen; material: fiber-attached | host: Bos | place: Iran: Karaj | collected 2018-10 | reverse complement strand
CGCAGACGCCCACGTTGTCCCCGCGCTGCGTCACCATCTGGAGACGCTGGATCGCGGAAACGCCGCCGGAGGGATAGAACACGAATATCCTGGTCCCCGGCACGTCGGCAAAGCCCTCGAGCGCCGCCTTGCCCGTGTCGCCGGAGGTGGCGACGAGGATGCAGACCTGCCGCTCCTCACCGGTTTTCTTCAGGGAGGCGGTCAGGAAATAGGGCAGCATCTGCAGCGCCATATCCTTGAAGGCGCAGGTCGGTCCGTGCCACAGCTCCAGATACGCGGTGCGCTCGTCCGTAAAGCGCAGCGGCGCGACATCGGGATGGTCGAAGTTGTCCGCATAGGCACGCTTCACGAAATCTTTGAGTTCCTCTTCGGTGAACTCCTCCAGATAGCGGCGCATGATGTCGACCGCCCTGGCGCGGTAGTCCATGGCGCAGAGTGCCTTCAGCTCTTCTGCGGAAACGGCGGGGATCGTCTCCGGGACGAACAGTCCGCCGTCCGGCGCCAGACCCATGGCCATCGCCTGCGCAGCGCTGTAGGTTTTTTTCTCGTTCCTCGTGCTGTAGTATTTCATAATGCCACCTCAAATGCGTTCTCAATATGGTTGATCGAATGGACGGTCCCATCCGCATAATAGACCTCTATCACGTCGAATCGCGGCTGTTTTTCGGTCGGATTCTGGGCGATCCAGAGCGCCGCTGTCGCCGCCAATCGCCTCTGTTTCGCCGCTGTCACGAACTCCCGCGCCTCGGCAAAGCGATCGTTTTTTCGGCTTTTGACCTCGGCAAAAACGATGAACTCGCGGTTTTCCGCGATCAGATCGATCTCGCCGAAGCGGCAGGCATAGTTCATGCCGATGATGCGGTATTTCTTTTTCCTGAGAAACGCGGCAGCGGCGTTTTCACCCTGCCGTCCGATCAGCTTTTTTGCGTCCATCAGTGCATTTTCTTCAGGAACGACGGCCTGTGGATCTCGCAGGGGCCGAATTCGCGCAGCGCCGCGTAATGCGCTTTCGTTCCGTAGCCCTTGTGTTCCGCAAACCCGTATTGCGGATACCGTTCCGCCATCTGCAGCATATAGCGGTCGCGCGTCACCTTGGCAAGAATGGAGGCCGCGGCGATGGACGCGCATTTCGCGTCCCCGCCGACGATACAGCGGCTCTCCCATTCGATCCCCGTATTCCGGTTCCCGTCGATGAGGGCGAGCGCCGGGGCCGGATCGAGCTGCGCGATCGCCCGATTCATCGCCAGGTATGTCGCGCCGAGGATATTCAGCCACTCGATCTCCGCAACGCTCGCAAAAGCGATCCCGCAGGAAAGCGCGTTTGCGCATATCTCTTCGTAGAGCGCCTCCCGTTTCGCCGGCGTGAGCTTCTTGGAATCGTTCAGTCCCGCGATCTCAAGCTCCGGCGGGAGCAGCACCGCCGCGGCGCAGACCGGCCCGGCCAGCGGGCCCCTGCCCGCCTCGTCGACGCCGCAGACCGGCGAGACGCCCGACGCGATGATCTCTCTTTCGATTTCCCACAGATCCATGTTATCTCTTCGGGGGCAGCTCCAGCGAAATGCGCCCCAGCTTTCCTTCGTGAAATTCCTTCAGCAGCGCCGCCGCCATGCGGTCCACGTCCACCTCGCCGCCGGAGATCAGAAAACCGCGTTTTCTTCCCGCGTCTTCCAGCAGTTCGTATCCGTTTTTGTCCGGATCCGGCGCGAATCTATATCGCTCCTCGATCTTTCCGGGATAGATTTCCCGCAGCCGGAGCATAAAGTTCGCCGCCAGCGCAGTCCGGTCGATCACGTCCGCCTTGATGGCGTTCGTCAGCGCAAGCGCCTCGCCGACCTCCTGCGAGTCGAATTTCGGCCACAGGATGCCCGGCGTGTCCAGAAGCTCCAGTCCGCCGCCGATGCCGATCCACTGTTTTCCGCGCGTGACCCCCGGCTTGTCTCCCGCAGCGGCAGCGCGCCGCCCGGCCAGGCGGTTGATCAGCGTGCTCTTGCCCACGTTCGGTATCCCGAGGATCATGACGCGCAGGGGCCGGCTCCCCTGTCCCTTCTCCTCCAGCGCAGCGATCTTCTCTTTCAGGACTTCGCGCACTGCGCCGGGAAACTGGCGGACGCCCCTGCCGCTTCGCGCGTCGGTCTCCAGCACCGTGAGGCCTTCGCCGCGGTAGTACTCCCGCCACAGCGCCGTCACCTCCGGATCTGCCAGATCACAGCGGTTGAGCACCAGCAGATGCGGCTTGTCGCCCGCCAGACGGTCAATGTCCGGATTTCTGCTCGCGGAAGGGATCCGCGCGTCCAGCAGCTCACAGACGGCGTCCACAAGGCGCATGTTCTCGCCGATCATCCGCTGGGCTTTCGTCATGTGCCCCGGATACCACTGGATCGCGATCTTTTCGTATCCTTCGTTCATGTTCACTCGATCCGCCCGAACTGGTTCAGCGGCGCCAAACGCAGGATCGCCCTGCCGATCAGATAATGCGTATCGACGACGCCGACTCTTGCGTCACGGCTGTCGGTAGAGCGGTTCCGGTTGTCGCCCATCACGAAGATATGTCCTTTCGGCACCGTGACCGGCTCGGTAAAATCCTCCGGCTCAAACGTCGGGGAGTTGACGTACGGCTCGTCCAGCGCCACGCCGTCGACATAGACGATACCTTCCTGAAAGTCGATATCGACCGTCTGTCCTTCTGTAGCAATGACGCGCTTCACGATCGGGTCGGACATGAACGACGCTTTTCTGAGCACGACGATGTCGCCGTACTTCGGCTGGTAGAACAGCTTGCTGACGATCAGGAGATTGCCCTCCTCAAGCGTCGGCACCATGCTGGTGCCGATGACGGTGATCGTCCGGCCGACGAAAGTGAACAGGAGGATCGCGGCCACCAGCGCGGAAACGATGCACTGCAGCCAGTCCAGCGCCTCGCCGCCCGTTTTCTTTTTATCTTTCTGATCCAGCTTAACATCGGGATTCTCGTTCATAAATCTGCTCCATATCATTGAAGAAATCATCTCGTATACTTGAATATGTATTATACTACAGATTTCTGATTTCGTGCAACTAAAAAATCTTCTTGCGCGTCCGCGGAACAAAAAATCGGCATGACTTGCCGTCATGCCGATTTTTTCCTGATTTCCGGTCGCGGAACGGCTTACAGGCGCTCCTTGACCTTCGCCGCCTTACCAACGCGATCACGCAGGTAATACAGCTTCGCTCTGCGGACCTTGCCCCTGCGGACGGTGTCAACAGAGACGATCGTGGGAGAGTGCACGGGGAAAACCTTCTCGCAGCCGACATTGTAGGAGATGCGGCGGACCGTGATGGTCTCGTTGATGCCGCCGTGCTTCTTGGCAATGATGGTGCCTTCGAAGGCCTGGGTGCGCTCACGGTTGCCTTCCTTGACGCGGACGGTCACGCGGACGGTGTCGCCGACGTTCATCTCAGGCAGAGCAGCCTTCATGTACTGCTCAGTCAGGGTCTTGATCAGATCTGCCATATCGGAATATTCCTTCCTTTTATAGACGTTCATACCGGAGGGCGCCCACTCACGCCGCGGAAGCGGACCGTCTGTACTCATGCCGTTTACAGGCCAAAGTATATTATCACGCGCAACTTCAAATTGCAAGCATTATTTTTCGCGATTCTCGAAAATCAGCGAAACGGCTTCATTGCCGCATCATAAACCTCCAGCCGCGTGAATTCAGCGAAGTCCGGCGCGCGTTCCGGCGCGAGCTGGCTGAGCGCCGCGGTGAGAAGGTCCGGGTTCAGCGTGGGGTCCTGCGCCGAGATCACGGCGCTCAGCACTACGCGCCCCTTCTCTGCCGCAAAGGCGATGGAGCGGATGGCCGGGGCGATGTCGCTCTCCCCTTCTCCGCGCTTCGTTTTTTTCCGGATCACGATGCTCTCCCGCGCAAAGAAGGCCTGCAGTCCGTCGCGCATGACCTGCGGATCCGCCGCGTCGTATTCCAGCGAGCCGCTGATGCGCAGCCACTTGAGTTCCTTGACCTTCCGTCCTTCGGGATATGCCTCCAGGACCCGGATGCCCTCCGGCATCACCTCCGTCAGCTTTCCCGGCATCGCCGCGAGGTCTGTTTCCTCCGTCAGCTGGATGTCCATCAGTTCGCATCCGCTGCTCATGCCGACGGAGAGCGGCAGCAGGATGGACAGGATCGGATGCGGGTTGAAGCCCTCGCTGTATTTCAGCGGAAGATTCGCGCGCTGGAAGGCGCGCTGCATCGTGCGCATCAGGTCCAGGTGGGAAATATAGACCGCTCTGCCTTCCTTGGCAAAGCGCACACGGAGCTTTTCAGGCATCGCAGGCACCTCCGTTCAACGCGCGTGCGCCGCAGTTTTCACAGCCGTGACGGCAGTCCGGCGAAAGCACGCCTTCATACGCCCGCTCCCGTTCACGCAGCAAAAACCGCTTTGTAACGCCCATGTAGATGTGATCCCAGGGGAGACGCTCTTCCGCGCTCCGCTCCCGCGTCGTGTAAAATGCCGCGTCCAGGCCGGCTCGTTCCAGCGCGTCCATCCAGCGGTCGTAGCGGAAGAAATCGCTCCACGCCTCCAGGCGGCCGCCGCTGCGCCAGACCTGCTCGATCACCGCGCCGATGCGCCGGTCGCCGCGGGACAGGATGCACTCGATCTCGCTGGTCTCCGCGTCGTGCCAGTTGTATACCACGCTGCGCGCATTGATGCTCTCCCGAAGGAGGCGCACGCGGCGGAGGTATTCCTCGCGGCTGATCTGCTTTTCCCATTGGAACGGGGTATGCGGCTTCGGAATGAAGCAGGATGTGGAGACCGTGATGCGCACGCCGCGGCTTTTGTTCGCCGCATTCTCCCGCCAGCAGTGCAGCACGTCGGCGGCGATGCGCGCAATGCCGACGACGTCCTCGTCCGTCTCCGTGGGCAGGCCGAGCATGAAATAGAGCTTGACGTTGTTCCAGCCGCCGGCAAATGCGACGCGGCAAGATTCCAGAAGATCCTCTTCCCGGACGTTCTTGTTGATCGCGTCGCGCAGGCGCTGGGTCCCTGCCTCCGGCGCGAAGGTCAGGCCGCTCTTCCTTACCTTCTGGACGCGCTGCATGATGTCCATAGAGAAGTTGTCCGCCCGCAGCGAAGGCAGCGCCAGTCCGATGCTCCGCGGCACGCAGTAATCCAGCAGCCCGTCGCACAGCGCGCCGAGCGGCCGGTAATCGCTGCTGCTGAGCGAAGAGAGGGTGATCTCCTGATAGCCCGAAGCGCGCAGCGCCTCGATCCCCTGCGCGACCAGCTTTTCGCTGCTTCTTGAGCGCACCGGCCGATAGATCTGTCCCGCCTGGCAAAAGCGGCAGCCGCGGACGCAGCCGCGGAAGAGCTCCAGATTCACGCGGTCGTGGACGATCTCGGTGCTCGGCACGATCTGGTCCGTCGGGAACGGGCTGTTTTCAAAATCCGTGACCAGCCGCTTCGTGACCGCAGCCGGCGCGCCGTCACGCGGCGTGATGTCCGCGATCGTTCCGTCCGGCTGATAGGACACGGTATACAGTCCCGGCACATAGACGCCCGGGATCTGCGCCGCGGCGCGGAGGAACCTCGCTTTCTCCCAGCCCTCGCGCTTCGCCCGGCGCAGCAGCTGCAAGACCTCATTGTCCAGCTGCTCGCCCTCGCCGAGGACCATCAGATCCAGGAATTCGGCCATGGGCTCCGGATTGCAGCAGCTGCTTCCCCCGGCAAAGACGAGCGGGAGCAGGTCGGCGCGGTCGCTCGCGTGCAGCGGGATCCCGCCGAGGTCGAGCATATCCAGCACCGTCGTATAGGCCATCTCGTAGCCGATCGAAAAGCCGATCGCATCGAACGCGCTCAGCGGATCCCCGCTCTCCAGCGCATAGAGCGGGATCCCGTTTTCCCGCATTTCCCGCTCCATATCCTCCCACGGCGCAAACACCCGTTCGCACCAGACGCCCTCCATCGAGTTGATCGTGCCGTAGAGGATCCGCATGCCGACGTTGCTCATGCCGATCTCATAGACGTCCGGAAAGCAGAATGCCATGCGCAGATCGACGGCGCTTTTATCTTTGATGATCTCACGGTATTCTCCGCCCGTATAGCGTGCCGGTTTCTGAACGCGCGGCAGGATCCGTTTCAGTCTCTTGTCCATTTGTTTCTCCCGTCAAGTATACGCCCGACCGTCCGCGTGCGACGATTGGTCCGGTGTTTACCCAAAAAGTGATGCTATTCTATCGCATGGAGGCGGAAATGACAAGAGGTTTCATTCATCCGCCGCCGGCAGACGCAGTCCCCGCAGATTGCTCATCACGAGCCATGCGCCTGCCGGCAGCAGTGCCCAGGAAGAAAAACGGACCCACAGCGCGATCCCGCCCGAGAGCAGCAGCAGCGCGGCGGCCAGCGAGATCCGCCGCGTCGTTCCCCGCGGAAGCAGCTCCGCAGCGATCCTGCCGCCGTCCAGCGGGAGGATCGGGAGGAGATTGAACACAGACAGCAGGAAGCTGGCCGCGCCGCTCATTCGCCAGAACGTTCCGCCGAACGTACACGCCGCGAACGCGTAAAGGATCCCGGCCAGCGGTCCGGAGAGGAAGCAGATCACCGCGCGCGGCCCTTCCACGTGCGGCGCGTAATCCAGCTGCGCGCCGGTCAGAGAAAGGCCGAAACCCGTCATCCGGCTGCCGCACAGCCGCAGTGCCAGGATGTGGCCAAGCTCGTGGACCGCCGCCGCCGGCACGACGGCGCTGACGATACCGCAGCCGTCCAGAAAATACAAAAGCGCATAGAGCAAGATCGCCCCTGCGCTGATGTTCCATCGGATTGCCTTCATGCGTTGATATAGTATTCCGGGTTGACATAGACCCCGCGGCATGTCAGCTCGAAATGGAGATGCGGCCCGGTGGCAAGTCCGGTCGCCCCGACGCGCGCGACCGCTTCCCCCATCGCGACCGCCTCGCCCTCCTGGACCAGCAGCGCGCTGCAGTGACAATAGTGGCTCACCCAACCGTCCCCGTGATCGATCTTCAGGTGCCATCCGTAGCTTTCGTCATACCCGACGAAGCATACGCTGCCTGCGGCGAAGGCGGCGACAGTCTCTCCCGCCCCGGCCGCCACGTCCGTTCCGTAGTGAAAACGGACGGTCTCCAGGATCGGATGGAGCCGATACCCGAAGCCGGAAGAACGGCGCCCAGCGACCGGAAGCACATGTTCGAACGGCAGAGGCAAGTAATCGTAATCGACGTTTTCCGGCAGGTCAAGGTCCGAATACGCGGCCTGACGCTCAAGAAACGCAGCCACAGCAGCCGGCATTTCCGTCGGCTCGGGCTGCGGCTCACCTTCTCCGTCGGGTACTGCTTCCTCAACATAATAACTGATGAACTGCGGCCGTGCCGCCGGGACGGCGGTCTCCTCCGGCGCGGCGCATCCCGCGCCCCCGCCTTTCTCCAGGGAGAGGCGTCTTCCGAGATCGCGGAACACCGCCACATAGTCCGGATCCCGCTCCAGCGCGGTCCGGAGTTTCATGCGCATCCCCGCTCCGACATCCGGGAACAGCATCTTTGTGAGCGCCAGTCCGACAAAGGCCGCCGTAGCCACAGCCGCTTTTCCACGTTTCATGTCATGCACCTCTTTGCCGATACTCTCCTTTGAATATAGCTGTCGGACGCCGCAAAAACTGTCGGAACCTGTCTGCTTGCAGGAAAACACGCCCTCAGATTTTTTCCTTGACAATTCCAAGAATATCAACTATTATTATTGGGCGCCTGCAAATGCAGCAGGAAATCCGGGTGTAGCGCAGCTGGTAGCGTGCTTGGTTCGGGACCAAGAGGCCGTGGGTTCAAATCCCGCCACTCGGACCAATGATCCCCAGACCGTCTTTGCGGTCTGGGGATCTTTCTTTCGCCGTCAAGAACCCACGGCCTGCCGGCGCGAAGCGCCGATTCAATCAGACGGCCGCTTGCGGACAGACGGCACCGTCTGTCCGTGGGTTCAAATCCCGCCACTCGGACCAATGATCCCCAGACCGTCCTTGCGGTCTGGGGATCTTTCTTTCGCCGTCAAGAACCCACGGCCTCCCGGCGCGAAGCGCCGATCCAATGACATCAGCAGATACGGCGCATACACTGCATGAGCCCCTGCGATGCATACATAGAAGCGCCCTGCAGGTTTGCGGCCTGCAGGGCAAAACTTTGTTTAGTTAAAATATCCATTATAGGTCGACAGGTTAGAGATATAATCGTCTTGAATTGCCGGAACATAATAGGCACCATAAGTTTTCAGGCCATTGCTTTGCGTCATCTGCCATCCGTCTGCATCCTGCAGCTCAACATAGAACCGATAGTACGGCAGTAATGTTTCTTCCCGCGGCCCGGAACGATAGACCAGTTCCACCTTTGCAATATACTTTTCTCCGGGCATGGCAACAGGAACACTCGTCTGATATCGACCATCCAGCAGCTTTTCTTTCGCCTCTGAAACGGAAATCAACGGATAATCCCCGAGCTTTTCTGCCATGCGAAGGCCATCGCTAATCCTGATCAGCATCAGATTTCCACTATCATCTGGTGCAAATTGGGCAGCGCGGAAGTTATAATTCAGGATTCTTTCTGTCATATCCGTTCCGGTGTCATAGACCAAGTAACGCCGTGTATAGTCTCCATTGAAAGTATAATCTCCCTGCAGCACGATCTCAGGATGTTCATAGTTCAAAAAAGAGGCGTATGTTTCCGTCAAGTAGGTCATGACTGCTTCCGCTTCCGAGTCTGAAGTGTCACGATAGGTAAAATGATATTCGTCAGGGAGTTCATAGCCGCTGGGCAAATCATATACCAGCGTCCCATTGGCAGAAACCCTCAAGTTCCCGTTCCCCGTAATCGCACGAATACTGTAAATCGTATCACCGGGTATCAGCGTGCCATCCTCGCTCTTCGTATCATTTCTTTCCGTTTTGGTTTCCAGGATTTTTATGCCCAACACTTTTGCGGCGTTTTCCAGTTCCGCAATCATCTCTGCCTCGCTTAAGCCGATCGGCACGCCGGCGCCGGATGGATCATAGCTGCCGTTCCTGAAAACAGGCAGTGTTTCCAACGCTGTGTCCTCTCGCCAGGGATTCCCATTTTCCAATTCCTCAGCGCTGTAGTACATCAACCCCTCGAATCCCATGCCGTCGCTTTGATACTTTGGAATCGCAATTTGAGGAAGTTCTCCGGAATTGTCCGGGGTCGTACCACGGGGTCTGGTAATCACAAAAAGTCCTCCCGCGACGAGACAAAGGCATGCGGCAGCAGCTACCCACTTAACCCATGTGGGTTTTTTGGTTTTTTGTTTTGACGGCGCGGCCTCCATAATATATTGTTCGTCAACTTTACTGAGAACCTTCAACAGGCGTTCTTCTTTCATAGTTCAATTCCCTCCTTCATCAAAAGCAGCTTCAGCTCATTTCTGGAACGAAGCAGAGACATTTTCACCTTGCTTTCAGAGACAGCAAGATCTGACGCGATTTCTGCGACAGGGCTGAAATACCAATACCGACGCATGAAGATGATTCTTTTTTCTGCTGTCAGTGACGCAAGAAAGCGGTTCAGCAGGTCTGCAAGCATCAGATCATCGACGATATGATCGGTGTTGTCCGTCTCCGGAATGCAATCCTGCAATTCATCAAGTGCAAGCGGAACCTGACCTGCTCCGCGCCTTCCTGCCGTATATTTTTCCCATCTTTGCAATGACAGATTGCGGGTGATTCTGCCAAGAAAAGCGGGCAGTTTGTTTGGCCGCTGATCCGGCATGGCATTCCATGCATTCAGATATGTGTCGTTGACACATTCTTCGCTGTCTTCTTTATTATGTAGAATGTTATTGGCGATATAATAACAGTAGTGTCCGTACTTGTTGGCTGTTTCTGATATGGCTTTTTCAGAGCGCGCCCAGTACAAGTCGACGATCTGGTTATCTTCCATGCTCTGCTCCTTTCTCCGGTGATAAGGCCTTTCACTTATATAGATCGGAAAACTGAAAGTCTCGTCACATTGAAATGCAGGATTATTATAACACATGATTCAATCGCTCTCATCTTTCAAAGTCGGCAGGGATTACTCCCCGCCGCCCGATACCTTATGCATAGATCAGATCGTGATTCACGATCTCCATTGCCCGCTCCTGAATGTCGTTGCGGTTTGGGTCTACCACGGGCAAAGGGGGGTTCTTGTTGTTTTATGCGAATTGCCGTAGTATAATCTCCTCGATAAATCGCAGTTTGACGAGGATAGAACAGATATGACAAAAGTTGAAATACTCGGTGCGAATCGCTTTGAAACCTATACCAAGACTAGAGCAGCAAGCAGAGCCGTCATTGTGCGGGATGGAATGATCCTCCTGATTTATGAAGCCGGTTCAGACTTGTGGATCGTTCCCGGTGGAGGAATCGAAAAAGATGAAACACCGGAAAAATGCTGTGTTCGGGAAACAGAAGAAGAAACAGGAAATCTCGTCCTGCCATTGCAGGAGTATACCACTCTGTTTGAATATTATGAAGAATACTGCTATATCACCCATTATTTCGTCTGCAAAGTGACAGGCCGTGGCCGAATGCATCTTACGGAAGCAGAAGCCCGTCGGGGAGCTGAACCAAAATGGATTCCGCTTCCGGAAGCTATGGATATCTTTTCCCGCCATCAGTCGTACGCGGACGTCAGCGAAGAAAAACGGGGGATCTACTTACGGGAATACACCGCTCTTCAGGAGTATCTGAAAGCTCAGCCGCAGAACACATGTTTAT
>JAEEGL014913666.1_pt1 | contig 10750 bp, 10 predicted proteins | sample 9134231 | NCBI WGS metagenome assembly JAEEGL01 (sample SAMN16246548, study PRJNA631951) | gut metagenome | biome: gut microbiome; feature: rumen; material: fiber-attached | host: Bos | place: Iran: Karaj | collected 2018-10 | reverse complement strand
GTCTTATCTGCGGGAACCTTACCGGCAGCAGTCGCCCAGAAAGAAAATCTGATTACGCCCGGAATGTACAATATCACCATGCCGGCCAGAATTGCAAGACTCACACGAAGTGCAATTATCCAGGTAATTTTTTTCTGCTCAACAGAAGGCTTTCCGGCAATAAAACCTGCAGCAACTGCACCAAGAAGATAACCAGGCAAAAATCCACCGGTTGGTCCCATCCAAACTGCAAGGCCGCTTGTTCCGCCCGAATAAACAGGAAGCCCAATCAAACCTGCCAGCAAAAACAAAGCTGTTGGAGCACCAGCAAGCAGGCCACCCAAAAGAACGCCGCACAAAATGCAGAGAACATTCTGCAAAACAATCGGAACTACCCCAAGAGGAATTCTGATAAAACAACCAACACAAATAATCGCCGCAAAGAGGGCAACAAAAGAAACTTTTAAACTTGTTTTATTTTTCATAAAAATGATTATAGCAGAATAAAAAAGGATTGTAAACCTGTTATACACACATAGGTTTACAATCCTTTTTTACCAGGTAAACAGCTATTTTCGACTATTGCTCATAGCTGAAATGATCTCTATTTTTTTAGGAACAAGTTATTGAAGTTATCTTCTAATCTTATTCACCTGTATAATCAAAGTTAATATTATTTGTAGAAAAAGCATTTCTTGCATATTTCAATTGATTTCTGGAACCTCGATAATTTACAGTTTCTAAATACTTCGTATCAAATGCCTGTTCCCCTATTTTCCTTACACTTGCAGGAAGTGTTATTTTTGATAAAGCAGTCCCACCGAAAGCATATTCACTTATTTCTTCCACGCCATCTTCTATGATAACATCTGATAGATTAATACAACTACCAAATGCACTAGATTCAATTACTTTTACATTTGCAGGTATTACCATATTGGTTAGATTTTCACAAGCGCCAAACACTCCAGAAGCCATTTTACTTACCCCTTTTCCAATAGTTACATTCGAAAGAGACAAGCAATTATCAAAAGCACATTCACCAATTGTAATAACAGAATCTGGTATAGAAATAGAAGTAATTGCTTCGCAGCAATAAAATGCATAATCCCCAATAGTGGTTACAGATTCCGGAATAATTACATCTGTAATACCAGAGTTATCAAAAGCCCATTCTCCAATTTCGACTAAACCATCTGGCAAAGATACTTCCTTAAGGTTTTCACAACGATAAAAAGCCTCTTCATTAATTTTTTTAATTCCTTTAGGCAACAGTATTTTTATAAGATTTGTTCTCTCAAAGGCGTCTTTTTCGATTTCACCAGTTCCGATTGCATCGGTCATATCCAATGAAACGGACAAGTCTTTTTGTATCAATTTAATTGTCTTACCAATCTGTGTAATCTGCTCTGTCGTATAATTTCCAACAATCTTTATATTCAGATTCTTGTTCATCTGAGTAAGACTAAAACTGGCACTAGCTGGCATTAGTATATCCAGATCAGAAGTATTATAGAATGCCTTCAATCCTGTATAAGTTAATGTAGAAGGTAAAGTAAGTTTATTCAATGAACTACAATCAATAAATGCACCTTCACTAATTTTCTCAACTCCTTCTGGAATAACAATCTCTTTTAATGATGCACATTTTTTGAATGCATTCATTCCGATTGTTTTAACAGTTGAAGGTATGTTTATACTTTCGAGTTTTTCACAATTATTGAAAGTATTATCTCCAATTTCTGTTATTCCTTCTGGAATGGAAACTGATACAAGTCCTTTACAGCCATTAAACGCACTCTTTCCAAGTTTCTTAATTCCTTGTGGTAATTTCACACTTGTAATAAATGTCATTTCATTAAAAGCACCATCACTAATTGTTGTAACTGGTTTTCCTTTGATTTTTGAAGGAATAACAATTGTCGGTGTATTGCTTTTGTAACTGCTGATGAAAATTTCTCCATTTATTTCAAGTGTCACAAAATCCTTTGCCGGGTTAGCTTTTTCGCCACCACAAGAACTAAATCCAAACAGCAGACAAGCAGCTACTGTAGCCATAATAATTGATTTGATTTTTTTCATTTTAATCTATCTCCTCATATATTTATAAATTATTCACCAATATAGTTGTAATTTACAACCAATCCGCGCTTTATAGCATTTTGAAAATCTCTGTTATCCTCTGGGAAAAGAGAATAATTGTCCCCTTTATCTCCACGATAATTTATAACTTTAAGTTTATTACAACCGTAAAATAACCAAGAGCTATAATCATCAGCTCTTGCAGAAGGTTCTACAATATTAATATTTTTAGGTAACACTATAGACTCTAGTTTAGGACAATTATTAAAAACTCCAAGATCCATATTCAGAGAAATTCCAGATTCTATAATCACTGTTTTTAGTGATGTACATCCACAAAACGCACCCTCAATAACAGCAGGATATCCCTTTAAGAAATAGAAATGACCTTGTATAGAAGCTATTGGTGCCAGAGATAAATATGCCTCTGTAAGATTGGTGCAATAAAAAAAAGCTTTTTTTTCAATTTTATAAACCGTACTTGGGATTGTAATACTCTTTATAGAATTATCATTGGCAAAAGCTTCTTCCCCAATCACTGTAACAGGGCAGCCATCTATTATTTCAGGAATAACAACTGTTTCACTTAATCCAACATAACCTGTAATTTTTATTTCTTCGTCGTACATTCCATATTCAGGCCTTAATCTTCTAGGTTCGAATTTTTCATATTCAAAATAACTAGCTGGATTAGACTTGGATTCAGCATAACAGTTAAGTCCAAATATCATTGAAATTATGATAATTAAATATATTTTTTTCATTTTATGTATTCTCCATTCTTTGAATTAAAAAATTAAATAATTATATACAGTATTAAAAGAATATAATTATCTTTTTCTTTATAAAATCTTTATAACTGGTTTTTATTTTATTTTTGATTTTTTTTGGAAGTTTTATTTCTTTTAATTTTGGACAATCATTAAAAGCATTTGGCTGTAGCTCTTCTATATTCCAAAAAGAAATGTAAGACAAGTTTGGACAATTATTAAATGCATTTTCATGAACAGATGAAATTTTTGATGTAGATAGATATTCCAGGTTTTCACAGTCTGTGAAACAATTTTCCGGAATAGAAATTTCTGTGTTATAGTCTGCAGAAATAGAAAGCCATATAGGAATATGAGCATTTTGAATAGCAAGACCCAGTTGCATATAATCTTCTTCTGATTTTATGTCTTCAACATACAATGAAATTTTCTTTTTTTCTGATGACAATTCTTTTTCACTTGCCAGTATATAAAAAATAGCATCTTGTAAATTGATCTTAAATGAAGGAAGATCTTTTTCTAATTCGTCTTTAATTATTAATCGAATTTGTTCTATTTTTGCATCTCCATCATCTCCAATCAACGTTCTGATTCTTTCTGATTCTCTCTTTTCTTTTTCAATTCTTTCTGCTTCCCTTCTTTCTTCTTCAGCTTTTTTTTCTGCAGCAGCTTTCTTTTCAGCTTCAATTCTTCTCTCATTTTCTGCTATTTGCTCGGCTTCAGCTTTTTTTCTCTCTTCTTCTATTCTTTCAGCATTCCTGATTGCTTGTCCTTCTGGTGTATTCAGATAAAAAGATTCTTCAAACTCTTCATATTTTTTCAAAGAATTTCCTGGAAAAATAAGGTTGGCATAACTACTACCACCACCTTTAAAATTATATAACCCGTCATTTTCAACATTATTTGTAATGTATTCATACCCATCAAAAAAATTATATGCAGAATAGCTTGAAGACAAATCTATATATAAATTAGCATAGCTTGTTTTTCCAGTTTTTGCTTTAAAGAAATTACTATCAGGGTATTCTCCAACAAGATCAACAAACATATTTATTTCACCAGATGCTAAAGATGGAACCATAAAAAGATAGGCAAAAAGATGATTTCCAACAACTTTATAATAACCTTGTCCTTGTGTTATTAACTCACGTGTTACTTTTTCTTCCGCAGGCAAAATTGCGAGTTTATTTCCAACATTTTCAACTTTTACTGAAAGACTGTCTAAGTCAACATTTTTCAGACTTATTGTAAAGCAAATAATATCTTCTTCATATATATTGTCATAGTTATCACTTCTATAATTATAGAAGTGATAACTATTATTGTCACTTATCATTACATATCCGCTATATTTTTTATCATAACAAATCATGTAAGTAATAGGTTTCTTGGCAATCACATTATTATTTCCATCAACCAGACTAATCGAAAAATTGTATCGGTCAACATGCCTAGCCATTGCCTTATGCATCCAACTGTCATTATCAATATCTTCTACATAAGTCCATGGGAATCCGTTTATTTTTTTACCCCAGTTTTTACTTTCTTCTATTGTTTTAAGTTCTTTTAATGTAGAAGCTACAAGATCCTTGTTTTCTCCACCTTTTATTTGCTTCATATATGGAATAGTAACTTCCAGTGAAATTGTTTCATTTTTGTAATTATCTTCCGTAAGATCTTTCTCTTTAATTTCAGAAAAATAATGAAGTTCAAATTCTGGAGGATTATTGGCAATTTTTTCTGTTGTTTCCCGAAGTTTTGTATCCCACTCAGTTCTAAGCTTTATCAGTTCAGTTGGACTAAGCGCAAAAACGACTGAATTGATTACAATTAGTGTCACCAATCCGATGATAGTTTTTTTCATTTGTAAGTTCTCCTTTTTTTACAAATACATAATTATTCTTTTCTCACAATGGAGTAAATTGTTTTCTGCTTTATCTTTTCTTTAACAATAAAACCAGAGTCTACTAATGCATTGAAACTACTTCTTGTTGCCTGCTCCGCTATTCCAATTTCTTTAGCAATTGTTGTATCAAGAAAATCATGGAGCTTTAATTTAAATTCATTAATCGAATTATAGCTTGTATATAGAATTGATTTTTTTGCTATTATACCAACACTTGGTACAGTACTTATATCTTGTCCCTTGGAAATAAAAGAAATGTTTCTATCTGAAGAATTTATTTCATTCCAATGATTAATTATATTTCTACAAGAATTTACAATCTTTACTGTTTCTTCATCCTTTGCAGAACAAATCATACAGTTATATTGTGTTACTTTTTGTGACACTTTGATAAACCCTTCCTCTAGTACTTCTATAAAAGTAAATATAATTATAACTTTCTATATTGGTATTTTCAAGCAATTATTACGCAAATAGAAGTATCATTCGTAATATGGGCTTTAAAGAAAACTTAAAGATTGAATTGGATTATAAAGGAATGAAGGTAAAAGAACTTGCTTTTTCTTCGGGCGTGAATAAACGCACTTTAGACCAGTATCTTTCATCAGCCGCAAAAATGCCTTCTGCCGAAAATGCAGTAAAAATTGCCACAACCCTCGGAGTGAGTGTTGAATATCTTGTTACAGGAAAAGATATAAATCCTCAAAATCAAAAAGACTTTTCTGATGAATTACAAGACCATGACCGTCTTTATAAAAAATATCACACATTAATTCAAAAAGTTGAAAAGCTATCTAAAGACCAGATTGCTGCATTGGAAAATTTTCTGGGAATGCTTTAATCAGAAATTATTTCCCAGTGACCGCCCTTGTCTGGACCAACACGTTTTAATGTATTCTTCTTTTTTAGTTGTTGTAATTGATATTCAATTCCTCTTCTTGTTAAACCAGTAGCATCCATCAATCCCTTTTGCGTTATTGATGGATTTTCCTTTATTGCAAGAATTATTTTCTCCACAGTTTCTCCACAGTTTTTCTCCACAGTTTCTCCACAGTTTTTCTCCACAGTTTCTCCACAGTCCTGTGGTGAACTTTCTGATTTATCGGACATTTTTTCGGACAAAATGTCCGAATTCTCATTTTTCTGGGTAGTTTTCTCCACAGTGTCCGGTAAAAGTTCACCAGCAGCCGGTATATCATCATTAAGAGGAACTACAAGTCTAAATACATCTCCATCAAGAAACTGCGGTTTTGCATTTACACCAGAATACAAAGGAACATCATGATAAAGCCGTCGCATACCAGAACCAAGTTGGTCAGAAAAATCTATCTCACGGAATACTTTAGCAATAAGAGGATTTCGTGGACGAGGCGCAAGATTTTCAAGTGTAATTTCACCAGGATACTGAGCCTTTGTAGGATTTTCTGTATACATCTTATCTTTTTCAACAATAAATCGGGAAATAATGCTGCTTGTAAATTCACGGTGAATCAAGCAATTTACAATCATTTCACGACAAATTGAAGAACGAAGACTTACTCTTCGCGCTTCTTCATTAAGATAAAACTTATCATTCGTGTGTTTACGAGCAAAATCCATAATCAGACCAACACTGTCTATAAGATTTGTAGTAACAATTTCACGGTCATCATAACGAATTACGTCTACCTTACGACAAAGACAATCAGTCCAGTAAGTTGGACAGAGATTCATAATAACATCATCACGTCCAAAAAGAAGTCCTGCCGCAAGTGTAAGTCCGTCTACATCATTTTCATAATCATGAAGAATCAAACCGGCACTCTGCATTATTTCTTCATGTGTCAGATTTTTCCAAGGATGATTATTATTTCGGATTACAACAGTTTTTCGTACACTTTCAATTACATCAGGATTCAAATCTTCAACTTTGAGATATGGAAAAACCTTTCGCTCTGTAAAAATATCTCTTTTTCGTATGAAGGACTGAGCAACTGCATCATTCTTAATAATGATATCTACATCACCATGACGGTCATAAAACTCACCTTTCAATCTATGAAGAGTTGAACTTGGAGGTACATGAACTACAATAATAGTTTTATCTTCAACCTTAACCTTTTCAGAAGAAACGACACAAACAGGATCGAACAAATATGGATTATTACACAAGTTAGTAAGACTCCGAATCAAATCATCAGCAGCTTTTTCTGGAACCCCTTTTATAGTACCATCATCAAGAACACCAAGCAGAATATCGCCACCAAAACGATTCAAAAATGAACATACCGATTCCAATACATCATTTTCAATATTACCGCCACAGCGTTTGAATTCCAGTGTATTACTTTCGCCTTGTTTGATTTTTTCTAGGACTATTTGTGCTGTCATAATTCTATTTTATCACATTTACTGCGACTCTGCATTTATTATTCTGTTGTTCTCGTAAATACGTTATTTCGCAAAATCAATAATTTTTTAATTTTGCGAAATAGAATTAACTATCTATTACTCAAAATCAAATTTTCTTCAATTTTGAGTAATAGATTTTTATTTACCTTACTCCTGATAATAATTTGGTTTACCAAAGAGAATACATTCTACTCTGCCATCGGCATCGGGGCACCAGATGCCGATTTGTTTGGTATAGCTTGTGTAGGAAGTTTTATCCTCTTCTTCAACAAAATCATCAGCGAGAGACAAAAGAGTCTGTAAGTCGAAGTTTGAACAGTCTTTGCCATCGACAATCAGCTTTGTTTTCTGGTCGGAATAGATACTGATTGCAGAAAACTTTTTATTGTCATCATAGTCGATGCATGCAAAAGGATAGTAATCACATGGATCATGATCAAATTCATTATCTTCTGTGATGTATTTTGTAAAATCTGTCACAGGTCTGCCCGACATTTCTGCAAACTCCTGGGCAGTTTTCATAAGATAATCGATAGATTCAGGACTTAATTCTTTATCCTCATAGTTTTTAAAATTATCTCCAAAAACTTTATGGACAGCATCTTTGTCAGAACCAAAGTTTAAGCCATTTGCGCTATTTAAAACAGAAATTTCAATTTTAACCATGAATTATTCCCTCACTTATAAGTTTTTTCTCGTAAATCTTTTTTTCATCAATAGATTTATTATATCTATCACCAAATTTACGCTGAATATTTATGATATCCATTAACTCTGCTTCAATAAACTTGCCTTCTGAAATCAACTTAGCCTGCCACTTTCTATACCTGACAGCTTTATCTTTTTTACCATAACTGCTTGTATTCTTATGGTCTTTCTTAGACATAATTATACAAGGTCCTTTCCATCTTGTTAATGGAGAACTGCTTGCTGCGGGCATATGATGAATTTCATATTTCTTATTACCCGCAGTAAATTTCCTAAGAAATCCGTAGCTGCCACCTCGTGTTGTTTTTTTGATTTCTTCAACCTCAAGCTTTTCCTTTACTTTCTGGAAAATACTTTGCATCATTTTACTTCTATTTCTAAAAGTAAATTCCCCGTTTTTTAATCTGGGCTGGGTTTCCCATTCATTCTTGGACATATAAATGTCCCCCTTCAATTAAAAGTACAAAGGCAGCCATGTAACACATGGTTTGATATTTGCCTTATACTTTATTAGTAGAAGGTTTTTGAGCTTTGGATTTTTTGGATTCAAAATTCTTATGAAGAAAAGATTTCGCGGAGATATACTTGTATACAGTCTTTTTTTACGCCCATTTTATTTGCGATTGTCCAGACTATTTCTGAACGTTTCATTTTTGTTTTCCTTAATTGCTGATAATGATAGTAACATTCTCGTTTTCGATCTTCTCTTGTCGAAGATCTGGTAATAGGGTTAATCGTTTCTAGCGCAAAAGTAACTGCATAATAAATAGCTCTATCAGATTTAATACGTTCATCACTTTCCAATTTGTATATTATTTCTTCGATTTCAGATTCAGATAAATTCTGTGCTTTCAAATACGATGCAAAATTATGCTTTAATGGTTGAATTGAAAGCTCTCCAAAGCCTGGAAACATCTGTTGCATTTTATTTTCCCCTTTCAAATTTATCGTAAAAGTTATCTTAGCTTTGTACAGTCTTTTTTCCTCAACCACAAATAAGCCCCAAGGCAAATCAATGCCGAAAGGAGGCTTCCAAGCGGAGCGGCGCAGCCCATTGGAAAAAGAGTTTCTGGCCAGAACTTTGAGGCGAGCCAGGCGCCGGGGATGCGGATCAGGACGATCGAAATTGAATTGTGTATGAAAGAAATAATCGATTTTCCCATTGCGGTAAAGTAGCCGCTGAAGCAGAAGTGAATTGCGGCGAGCACACAGTCGGTTACGTAGGAGCGCAGGTATTGGGTGCCGAAAGTCACAACAATTTCGTCGCGGGTAAAGAGGCTGATGACCGGTCCAGAAAGAAACTGGAAGGTTACAGCGAAAACTGCCCCGATTCCAACGGCGATTGCAGTTCCAGCCCAGAAGGTTTTTCTGGCCCTGTCGTGAAAGCCTGCCCCGATATTCTGAGCAGCAATCGCACTGATACTGGAAAGCATACTGGAAGGAATCAGAAAGAGGAAGCAGATGATTTTTTCTACAATGCCGACGGCAGCAGCTACATTTACACCGCGGCGGTTTGCAATTATCGTAATCACAATAAAAGAAATTTGAATAAAGCCGTCCTGGCAGGCAACCGGCACTCCAATTTTTAAGATTGCGCTCATAACGGCCTGGTCAATTTTGAAGTCATTTTTTGTAAGTTTAAGGCTGCGGTTTTTTACAATTGCAATCAGACTGATGATTACACTGACTGCCTGAGCGATTACTGTTGCAATTGCCGCTCCTTCTGCCTGCATTCCCATCAGGCCCATAAAGATATAGTCTAGAATGATGTTGAGGGTGCAGGCTATGATTACAAAAATCATAGGACTTTTTGAGTCGCCCATTCCGCGGTAAATTGAAGCAATGACATTGTAGGCGATGATAAAGGGAATTCCAAAAAAGCAGATTTTGAGATAGGCTACCGTCTGCTCTACGCTTTCCGGCGGAGTTGAAACCAAACTTACAATTCCACGGCAGGTTGCAAGCAGGAGGATTGTCGCAATAACTGAAAAAATCAAAAATAGTGTGATTGTATTGCCGGTTACTTTTGCTGTGCGCTTTGTGTCGCGGGCGCCAACTGCCTGACCAATCAGAACCGTGCCACCCATTGCAAGGCCCACGATAATCACTGTGAGCATATGCATCACCTGGCTTCCGATAGACACCGCAGAAATTACAGCCGCGCCGTTGAACTGACCGGCAAGAAAAAGATCTGCCATGCCGTAAAGAGTCTGTAAAAAATATGAAAGCAGATATGGAAGGGAGAAAAGGACGATGTTTTTGAGGATACTACCTTGGGTTAAATTTTTTTGCATACTACTATTACCGGTGGTTGAGTACCGCGAAGCGGTGTATGTATAGTGCGCGCAAGCGCACTAGAAAATAATTTCCTTGAATGCAAACGATGCGAAGCATCGTATCGAAACCACATTGTTCACAGACATCTGCGGTGGTTTCGATACGGCTTCGCCTACTCAACCACCGTATTTTAGAACAATCTCATCAAATCTTCTATTGTCTCGCGACGGCGGATAAGTTTTACGCTGCCATCTTTACAAATGAGAACTTCTGCAGGGCGCGGGCGGCTGTTGTAGGTTGAACACATAGACCAGCCGTAAGCTCCGGTGTCGAGAACGCAGGCAAGGTCGCCGCGTTTCATTTCCGGCAGAGGGCGGTCCTTAGCAAGGATGTCTCCACTTTCGCAGATATTTCCTGTTACTGTCTGTTCCATAAGTGAGTCACGACTAACAACCTTACCCTCACGGATAACTTCGATATCATGCCAGCTGTCGTACATACTTGGGCGAACCAGAACGTTCATACCGATGTCTGTTCCGGCAAAAGTCTTTCCGTTGTTGTGTTTAACGGCATGAACGCGGCCAAGAATTACGCTGCCTTCTGCAACACAGAAACGGCCAGGCTCGCTCTTGAAAAG
>JAEEGL013943172.1_pt1 | contig 10750 bp, 10 predicted proteins | sample 9134231 | NCBI WGS metagenome assembly JAEEGL01 (sample SAMN16246548, study PRJNA631951) | gut metagenome | biome: gut microbiome; feature: rumen; material: fiber-attached | host: Bos | place: Iran: Karaj | collected 2018-10 | reverse complement strand
TATTCTAAAAAATATAAAGAATTGTATAAAACGTTTTATTATTTGGCAATGGTGGAACTATTGGTTCTAAATGTTGTTTTGCTAATAATGCCAATTGTTAATAATTTTGGAAATGAAACTATTAAAATAATAGCTATGATTGTTAATGTAATATTTATTTTTCTAAATGGAGAATTTTTTTATTTATTTTCAAAAAATCATGTTCATGGAAGAAAAATATTTATCATTATTTGTTTTATGATAGTTTTAGAAATGTTTTTTTATACTGAAATAGAGAATAATTATAATTATTTACAAAAACATTCTTTTATTATTAAAAAGTTTTTCGAATTTGTTTTTACATAATTTAGTTGTTTTATGTTTTTGTAATATTAGATTTTTAAAGGAGATATTAAATTGAAGATACTTGTATTAAATTGCGGAAGTTCAAGTTTAAAATATCAATTAATTGATATGGATACAGAAGAATTAATGTGTAAAGGAAATTGTGAAAGAATTGGAGAAGAAGCAGCTTTTTTAACACATAAAGTAAATGGTGAAAAATACAAAACAGAAAAACCAGTTTATAATCATGTTGAGGCATTTAAATTAATTATTGATAATATTTTAAATCCAGAATATGGTTCATTAAAATCATTAACTGAAATAGATGCAGTTGGTCATAGAATAGTTGCTGGTGGAGAATATTTTGATAAATCAGAATTAGTTACTGATGAAGTTAAAGAAAAAATCAAAGCTTGTATTCCTTTAGGACCATTACATAATCCAGCTGCTTTAGAAGGAATAAAAGCATGTGAAGAAGTAATGCCTGGCGTTCCAATGGTAGTCACATTTGATACAGCATTTCATCAAACAATGCCACCAGAAAATTATTTATTTCCAATTCCATATGAATATTATGAAAAATATAAAATTCGTAGATATGGTGCTCATGGAACAAGTCATAAGTATGTTTCAGAAAGAGCAGCAAGTTTAATGGGAAAAGATATTAAAGATTTAAAAATTGTTACATGTCATTTAGGTCAAGGCGCAAGTATTTGCGCAGTTGATGGTGGAAAATCAATTGATACTTCAATGGGATTAAGCCCATTAGGCGGAATTGCAATGGTTACTCGTTCAGGTGATTTAGATCCAACAGTTGTTACTGAAATGGAAAGATTAAGTGGAATGACACCTGAAGAAACAAATAAAGTTTTAAATAAAAAATCAGGTTTATCTGGTATATGTGGATTAAATCCAGATTTTAGAGAAATAGAAGAAATAAGTTACAATCCAGAATATCCAATGGCAAAAACTGCAATTACAATTTTCGAAAAAACAGTAGCACAATTTGTAGCTCGTTATGCAGTAAGTATGAAAGGCATTGATGCAATCGTATTTACTGGAGGAATTGGTGAAAACCAAATAAATGTTAGAAAACGTATTTGTGATTACTTAACTTGGATGGGTGTTACATTAGATGAAGAAGCAAATAATATAAAAGGTGAAGAAAGATTAATTTCAACTTCAGATTCAAAAATAAAAGTTTACTTGGTACCTACAGATGAAGAAATGGTTATAGCAAAAGATACAAAAGCAATTGTAGAGAGTTTATAATTTTATTTAAATAAATGGAGGTAGCAACATATGAAAATACTTGTATTAAACTGTGGAAGTAGTTCCCTAAAATTTCAATTAATTGACATGGAAGATGAAGAATTATTAGCAAAAGGTAATTTTGAGCGTATTGGTGATAATTCATTTATTAGTTACAAAATTCATGGAGAAAAAACTAAAGAAGAACATCCTGTAAAAGATCATACAGAAGCAATATCTTTGGTATTAGATATTTTACTAGATCCAAAGAATGATTTAATTAAATCAGTTGATGAAATTGGTGCAATTGGTCATAGAATAGTTTCTGGTGGTGAATATTTTGCAGAACCAGAATCAGTAACAGAAGACGTGATTAAGAAAATTGAAATTTGTTCAGATCTAGCACCACTTCATAATCCAGCACATGTTGCAGGAATCAGAGCTGCTGAAAATGTATTTCCAGGAGTTCCAATGGTTGTTGTATTTGATACAGCATTTCATCAAACAATGCCACCAAAGGCATATATGTATAATTTACCATATAGATATTATGAAGACTATAAAATTCGTAAATATGGTGCACATGGTACAAGTCATGAGTATGTTGCAAATAGAGCAGCAGAATTACTAGGAAGACAAGGCGATGATGATTTTAAAGTTATTACATGTCATTTAGGACAAGGTGCTAGTATTTCTGCAGTAAAAGGCGGAAAGTGTATGGATACTTCAATGGGATTAACTCCACTTGCTGGTATTCCAATGGCTACACGTTGTGGTGACATTGATCCAGCCATCGTTCCATTTGTTATGAAAAAAGAAAAATTAACTCCAGAAGAAATGGATACAATTTTAAATAAAAAATCAGGAGCTTATGGTTTAAGTTGTGTTAGTCCTGACTATCGTGATATTGAAGAAGCAGCTTCTAACGGAGATGAAAAAGCAGAACTTGCTTTAGATTCACAAGCTTACAAAATAGTTCAATATATTGGTAGTTTTTATGCAACACTTGGTGGTTTAGACTGTTTAGTATTTACAGGTGGTGTTGGTGAAAATGGTATAGAAGCAAGAGAAAGAATATGTGATTTATTAGGATGCTTTGGAATTAAAATGGATAAAGAAGAAAATAATATGCGTGGACAAGAAAAATTAATTTCAACAAAAGACTCTCAAATTCCAGTTTATGTAATTCCAACAGATGAAGAACTTATGATTGCAAGAAAAACATTAAAAATCGTAAGTGAAATGTAATTAAAAAAGATTAATAATTAATTTAATATAGAAGAAAAAATATCAATTTATTCTTATTATGATATTTTTTCTTTTTATATTAATAGTGGAGTTTATATGTTCGAAAATAAAACAGAAGAACAAGCGAGAAAAGAAATATTAGAGCTAGTAAAAGAATATTGTAATAAATATCATAATGTAAAAAAAGATTTTAAACCAGGTGATAGAATTGCATATTCATCAAGAGTATATGATTCTAATGAAATGGTTAATTTAGTTGACAGTAGTTTAGAGTTTTGGCTTACTTCTGGAAGATACACTAAAGAATTTGAAGAAAAATTTGGAAAAATATTAAATGTTAAGTTTTGTTCTTTAGTTAATTCTGGATCATCAGCTAATTTATTAGCGTTTATGGCATTGACATCACCTCTTTTAAAAGAGAGAAAAATCGAACGAGGAGATGAAGTAATAACAGTAGCAGCAGGATTTCCAACAACTATTGCTCCAATAGTTCAATATGGAGCCGTACCAGTATTTTTAGATGTAACAATACCAGGATATAATATTGATATATCTAAATTAGAAGAGACAATTACTAATAAAACAAAAGCTATATTCTTAGCTCATACTTTAGGAAATCCATTTAACCTTAAAAAAATAAAAGAAATATGTGAAAAAAATAATTTATGGTTAATTGAAGATAACTGTGATGCATTAGGAAGTAAATATGTTTTAGATGGAAAAGAGTATTTTACAGGTACTATAGGAGATATAGGAACATCAAGCTTTTATCCACCTCATCATTTAACAATGGGCGAAGGTGGAGCTGTATATACTAATAATGCTTTACTTCACAAAATAGTTCGCTCTTTAAGAGACTGGGGAAGAGATTGTTCTTGTCCTTCTGGAGTAGATAATTTATGTGGACATCGTTATGATGGACAATATGGTCAATTGCCAAAAGGATATGATCATAAATATGTATATTCTCATTTTGGATATAATTTAAAAGCAACAGATATGCAGGCAGCAATTGGAGTTGCTCAATTAAATAAATTAGATTCTTTTACTAAATTAAGAATTAAACATTTTGAAAAATTAGAAAAAGGCTTAAAAGATTTAGAAGATAAATTAATACTACCAAAAGCTGAAGAAAACAGTACTCCAAGTTGGTTTGGATATTGTATTACATGTAAAGATGGCACTAATAGAACTAAACTTACAACATTTTTAGAAAAGAACAATATTCAAACACGTAATTTATTTGCAGGAAATATTATTAAGCATCCATGTTTTGATAGTATAAGAAATGATTATACTAAATATAGAGTTGTAGGAAGTTTAGATAATACAAATAGAATAATGAATGATACATTTTGGATTGGAGTTTATCCAGGAATGACAGATGACAAATTAGATTATATGATTAAAATGATACACGAAGGAATAGGAGAGTAATATGAAAGTTGTAATATTAGCAGGTGGATTTGGAACACGTATTTCAGAAGAAAGTCGTTTTAGACCAAAGCCAATGGTTGAAATAGGTGATAAACCAATTCTATGGCATATAATGAAAGAGTATTCTGCACGTGGTTTTAATGATTTTATTATTTGTTTAGGTTATAAAGGCTATGTAATTAAAGAATTTTTTGCAAATTATTTTTTAAATAATTCAGACGTAGCTTTTGATTTAGAAAATAATAGAATGGAAGTTTTAAATAAATATGGTGAATCATGGAAAGTCACTTTAATTGATACAGGTTTAAATACAAGTACTGGCGGAAGATTAAAACGTATAAAAGACTATATTGGTAATGAAACTTTTATGATGACTTATGGTGATGGTGTATCAGATATAGATATGAATAAGGTTTTAGAATATCATAGAAGCCATAAGAAATATGCAACATTGACTACTGTTAATGTAGGTCAAGAATTTGGTGTTGTTCAAATTAGTAATGATGGATTAATTTATGATTTTAGAGAGAAGAATAAAACTGATTCAAGAAATATTAATGGTGGATATATGGTTCTAGAACCAGAAATATTTGATTATATTGATGGTGATGAAACATCTTTTGAAAATGATTCTTTAGAAAAAATAGCAAAGGATGGACAATTAATAGGATATCAATATGATGGCTTTTGGAAATGCATGGATGCACTTCGTGATAAAAATCAATTAGAAAAACTATGGAATAGTGGTAATGCTCCATGGAAAGTATGGAAGGATTAATATGAATAAAAAAGAAATTTTTGATTTTTATAAAGATAAAAAAGTTTTAATTACTGGACATACTGGTTTTAAAGGAACATGGCTTTGTAAAATATTACAGATGGCGGGAGCTAATATTACTGGATATTCGATTAATTTTACAACTGATCCAAATTTACATCAGATTTTGAAATTTGATAAAAAGATTAATTGGATTAAAGGTGATATTAGAGATTATGATAAGTTAAAAAAAGCCTTTGAATTAGTGCAGCCAGAAATCGTATTCCATTTGGCCGCACAACCATTAGTAATTGAATCGTATAAAAATCCAAAATATACTTATGAAACTAATGTTATGGGAACAGTAAATGTTTTGGAATGTATTAGAAATACTGATAGTGTGGAATCATTTTTAAATATTACAACAGATAAGGTTTATAAGAATAATGAGTGGGATAAAGGCTACATTGAAGATGATATTTTAAATGGATTTGATCCATATTCAAATAGTAAATCATGTTCAGAGCTAGTAACAAATTGTTATAAAAATTCATTTTTTGCTGATAATAAAGTTAGAATATCAACTGCAAGAGCAGGAAATGTAATAGGTGGTGGGGATTTTTCTGATAATAGAATTATTCCTGATTGCGTAAAATCAGCTTTAAGTGGAACAGAAATAGTAATTAGAAATCCAAATTCAATTAGACCATTTCAACATGTTCTAGAGTCACTATTTGCTTATATGATGATTGCTAAAGAGCAATTATTTAATGCAAAATATTGTAGTAGTTATAATATTGGACCAGAATATGAAGAATGTATTACGACTGAAAAATTAGTAACTAAATTTTGTAATAAATGGGGAGAAGGATTAAGTTGGCATGTAGAAAGCAATAATGGTCCTCATGAAGCAAATTTTTTAAAATTAGATACAACTAAAATTAAAAATGTTTTTAATTGGAAGGTTACTTGGAATATAGATGAAGCTATAGATGCAATAATTGATTTTTATAAAGCATATAAAAATCATCAAGATATTGAATTGATAATGGAACAACAGATTAATCGATTTTTAGAAGAATAGTCTTAAAGGAGAATAAATGAAAATATTAATAACTGGTGGAACAGGCTATTTAGGAAAGCATGTAATAAACAGATTATTAGCAATTGAAAATATTGAAATTTTTTTATTAGTTAGAGAAGATGATTGTCATTATGATGATAATAGAATTTCTACTTATAAAATAAGTGAAAATGTATTAGATGAATTATTTAATAAGCAAATTGATTGTGTTTTACATTTAGCCACTTCATATGGAAGAAATAATGAATCAAATGAATATGTTTTAAATACAAATTTAATGTTTCCTTTATCTATTATTGAAAAAGCAATTGAATATAAAGTAAAATGTTTCTTTAATATGGATACAGCTATACATAAATTGATTAATTCTTATACAGTTAGCAAAACTAATTTTAGAGATTGGGGAAATTATTTTGCAAAGCAAGGATTAATTAGATTTGTTAATATTAAATCAGAGCATTTTTATGGACCATTTGATAATAAAGTAAAGTTTATTGCAAATATGTTAGATCAATTAAAAAATAATGTACCTAATATCCAAACAACTTTAGGAGAGCAAGAAAGAGCTTTTATTTATATAGATGATATAGTAGATGCAATTTATAGTATTATTAATCATGAAATAAATAATGATTCAAAAGAATATATTGAATATGAAGTTGGTCCAGATAATAATATAAAAATTAAAGATGCACTATTAATTATGAAACAATTAACAAATTCAAATTCAAATATTGAGTTTGGTGCGATTCCATATAGAGTTAATGAAGAAATGCAATCCCAATGTGATAATAGTAAGTTAAAATCAATTGGATGGGAGCAGAAAGTATTGACATTTGAGGATGGAATAAAAATGATTTTAGAAGAGGAGAATAGGAATGAAAATCTTAATTAATGGTGGTTGTGGTTTTTTAGGAAGTAATTTGGCAAAATATGGAATTGAAAATGGATATGATGTTGTTATTTTTGATAATCTATACAGAGTTGGATCCGAAAAGAATCTAGAATATTTAAAAAGCATAGGCAAATTTAGTTATGTATATGGAGATGTTAGAAATAATAACGATGTAGAAAATGTATTTAAAATAGAAGGGCCATTTGATGCAGTTTTTCACGTTGCAGGTCAAGTTGCAATGACTACTTCAATTCAGAATCCAAGATTAGATTTTGAAATAAATGCTTTAGGAACATTTAATGTATTAGAAGCTGTAAGAAAGTATTCTAAAGATTCAGCAGTTTTGTTTTCTTCAACAAATAAAGTATATGGTGATTTAGAGCAATATACATATAATGAAACTGATACAAGATATGTTTGCGAAGAATTCCCTAATGGTTTTAATGAATTAGTTAATTTGGAATTTCATTCTCCTTATGGAGATTCTAAAGGTTGTGCAGATCAATACATGCTTGATTATGCAAGAATATTTGGGTTAAAAACATGTGTATTTAGACATTCGTCTATGTATGGCTCAAGGCAATTTGCAACAAGTGACCAAGGTTGGATTGGTTGGTTTGTGCAAAAAGCATTAGATATAAAAAATAATACAGCAAAAGAACCATTTACAATATGTGGAAATGGAAAACAAGTTAGAGATTTATTATATGCAGATGATATGGTAGATTTATATTATTCTGCATTTCAGAATATAGAAAAAGTTAAAGGACAGGAATTTAATATTGGTGGAGGAATAGATAATTCATTATCATTATTAGAATTGTTTGAAATATTAGAAAAAAAGCTTAATATAAAAATGGAATATGTTCAATTACCTCCAAGAGAAAGTGATCAAAAAATATTTGTAGCTGATACTTCAAAAATAAGAAAAGCAATTAATTGGAATGTAAAAGTAGATAAAGATACTGGAATAGATCATATGATTGCTTGGACAGAGGAAGGAATTCTTTGATGAATCTATCGATTGTGATACCAGCGTATTTAGAAGCAGATAATTTAAAGAAATTATTACCAAATATAAATATTAATATACAAAAGAATAATAGTATTTCTGATTACGAAATATTAGTTATTGATGCAATTGAAAAAATTGATGAAACGGAAGAAATATGTGAATCAATTGATAATGTAAAATATTATCATAGAGAAAATGGTAATAATTATGGAGATGCGATTAGGACGGGTATAAAAAAAGCTAAAAATGAATATATATTAGTTATGGATGCAGACGGTTCTCATTCTCCTAATGAAATTTATAAATTACTCAATAAATGTGAAGATTTTGATTTAACGATTGGTTCAAGATATATAAAAAATGGAAAAACGGAAAATAATTTTATTTTGATTTTTATGTCTTGGATGGTTAATATTGCTTATAAGTTTTTCTTAAATATTAAAGTAAAAGATATTTCTAATAGTTTTAGATTGTATAAATCAAGTGATTTAAAACAATTAGAATTAAAATGTGATAATTTTGATATTGTTGAAGAAATACTTATTAAATTAAATTTAGAACATGTAAAGTATAAAATTAGAGAAGTTCCAATTACATTTAGAAAAAGAGAATTTGGAAAATCAAAACGTAGATTATTAAAATTTATTATATCATATATAAAAACAATGAGAAGATTAATAAGAATTAAGAGGAGTTACAAATGAACAAGAAAAGCATAATAATTGCTACTATTGTTTTTTTAGGATTAGTATTAGCATTTACCTGCATGTCAATACGAGAATTTTTGGGAGTAGAATCTATCCCATTTATTTCAGACATGAAATTATTGATGGATTATGATATTCCTTTAAAGTATATTTATAGTAATGGTGCTTTGGATTCAAATACAAGATGTAATTATTTTCCTTTTGCATATTTGATATTTCATATTATACCTTTAAAGAATATTAACGCTTTTTTAATTGTTGCTATTCTAAGTATTTCAATAATTTTTATTTGTATTTATGATTTAATAAAAAAAGATAAAAATTTATTTTCTATTATTATATTGATAATAGTATTACAGTTTCCAATGTGTTTTGAACTCCAAAAAGGAAATATAGAATTAGTAATGTTTTTGTTTTGCTTTCTTTTTTATTATTTTTATAAAAAAGAAAAGTATAATTTATCAGCACTTTTTTTAGCTTGCGCTATTAGTATGAAATTATACCCAGCTTTATTTGTTTTTTTGCTTTTAAAGAAAAAGAAATATAAAAAATTTGTATTATGTGGATTATATACAATTATTATTACTATTATTAGTTACTTTATTATGAAAGAATATGTAGGCCGGTATTGAACAATACTTATTAGATTTTAAATGGTTCACTGACTTTTATGTGAATTTTAGAGCTTTTCAATATAATCATTCGATATATATAGGTATAATTTTTACACTTTATAAATTAACTGACTCAATATCACTAACAGCATACTTATTTTTAAATTATAAAATGTATTATACAGTTTTAATAGGAATAATATCTGGCTTATTATTATTATTTAGTTTTAGAAAAAAGAATATTGAGGAATGGAAATTATTTGCTTTATTTTCTCTTATGATGGTTGGATTTCCATATTATTCAGCAGATTATACCTTAATTATGCTAATTATCCCAATAATCGAATATATATTATCAGATGATAATAAAAAATATTTTTACTTTTCAATTTTATTTGGTTTATTATTAATACCAATGAATTGGATTGAAGGAAGAGGCTTAAACGGAGAGGTACAGAGCATAGGTTTAATCTTAAAACCTTTAATTATTATTATTTTTATTAGTTCGATTGTATTATCAGAATGTAATATTGAAACTATTGATAATAAAAAAGATAAAATAATAAAGAATTCTCTATAAGAAATAGTGAGGGGAAAAATGAAAAAGATATCAATTGTTATACCTGTATTTAACGAAGAAGAGGTATTAGATAGGTGCTATAAAGAGTTGAGTTCAAAAATTATTTCTAAATTAAAGTATAACTTTGAAATAATATTTGTGAATGATGGAAGCATTGATAATTCAAAAGATATATTAGCAAAGCTTTCTAAACAAGATAAGTCTGTTAAAGTTATTAACTTTTCTCGTAATTTTGGAAGTCAAAATGCAATAATGGCTGGTCTAAAATTTACTGAAGGAGATAGCATTATTATAATGGATGCAGATTTACAAGATCCAGTTGATGCACTTCCAGATATGATTAAATTATGGGAAGAGGGAAACGATGTAATTTATGGCAAGCGTTCTACGAGAAAGGGCGAAAGTGCTTTTAAATTATTAACTGCTAAAATGTTTTATTCAACATTAAATGCTTTATCTGATTTTGAAATTCCAAAAGATACTGGCGAATTTAGATTAGTTGATAAAAAGATAGTCGATGTTATTAATAATCTGCCAGAACATAATAAATTTTTAAGAGGATTATTTAGTTGGGTAGGTTTTAAGCAAGTCCCATATGAGTACAATAGGGAAGAACGTAAAGAAGGACAAACCAAATTTACTTTAAAGAAAATGATTAGACTTTCTAAAGATGGTATTTTTAGTTTTTCAACAAAGCCTTTAGATATTATTGGTAAATTTGGATTTGTTGTAATGATACTTGCTTTTGCATTTTTAGTATATTCAGTTGTATCATATTTGATTCATCCTGAAACATTAGTTAGAGGATGGACATCACTAATTGTAGCAATTACTTTTT
>JAEEGL013761897.1_pt1 | contig 10750 bp, 10 predicted proteins | sample 9134231 | NCBI WGS metagenome assembly JAEEGL01 (sample SAMN16246548, study PRJNA631951) | gut metagenome | biome: gut microbiome; feature: rumen; material: fiber-attached | host: Bos | place: Iran: Karaj | collected 2018-10 | reverse complement strand
CTACGATAGCAAGTACTATCGTTAATACCACATTATCATCCCCAAACGAGTGATATTATACTCCATTATTTATTTGAAATAAATAATTAATTGAATGTTTATTTTCATTAATGTATAATAATTTTGAGGTTTTAGTATGATAAAGAAAATGATACCTACCTATTTTTATAAATCAGTTTATGATGTAGATTATAAAATGCTTTATGAAAATGGAATTAGATTAATATTAACTGATTTAGATAATACATTAATTTCATATAAGGAAACATTACCTAACGATAAATTATTTGAATTAAAGAAATATATAGAGGATATGGGATTTGAATTTATATTAGTATCTAATTCAAAGAAATCAAGAGTAGATAATTTCGCTAAAGCGTATAATATACCCTATGTTAAATTCTCTATGAAGCCTCTTAAAAGAGGTATAAAGAAGGCAATTAAAAAGGTTGCTAAAGGTAAATATACTAAGGATCAAATAGTTATATTTGGTGATCAAATAATGACAGATATATTCGGTGCTGGAAGATGTGGTATTAAATCTGTACTAATTGAGGCAATAGATAAATCAACAGATATAGGTCCTACTAGATTTAATCGTAAGCTTGAAAGATTCTTCTTAAAGAGAATAAAGAAGAAATATCCTAATGAATATAATCTTAAATTAAAAGAATATGGAGATAAAGATGATACTAAGAAAATGTAGTGGATGTGGAGCACAATTACAGGATACTGATCCTGATAAGATGGGCTTTATTCCTAATTTAACATTAGAATCTAAATATTGTAAAAGATGCTTTAGGCTAATGCATTACAATGAATTACCTAAGGTAGTAGCTAAAAGCGAGGATTACGAAAGAGTAATTGATGATGTTATTAAGCGTAATGGCTTAATAGTTTTTATCGTTGATATATTTCAATTTAAATCTACATTTAATAAGCAAATGATAGATAAGATTAGAAATAAGGATGTTATATTAGTTGCGAATAAATATGATACATTCCCTCATTCTGTTAATATCTCTAATATCGTTAATTGGCTAAGTAAGGAATGTGAAAAGATATTCTTTAGAGTTTTAGCAATACATATTGTTTCATCTAAAAAGGGACATTATATCAAGGAATTAACAAATACAATTGATATGGCAAGAAGAGGTAGAGATGTTTATTTTGTTGGCTGTGCTAATGTTGGTAAATCATCATTAGTTAATTCATTAATTAAAAATAATACCTCTAAAAAGGATGATGTAATATCAACTAGTGTTATTCCAGGAACAACACTTAATGAAATTAGAATTCCATTCTTTGAGGATAATAAGGCATTAATTGATACTCCAGGCTTAATCAATACATCAGATGTACTTGAGGCATTACTTCCAATAAGCTATAAGAAGATTATGCCTGATAATGAAATGAAGCCTAAAACATTCCAAATCACAGATGGTAATACCTTATCATTTGCAGGCTTAGCATTCCTATCGTTCAAATGTGATGATAGATTATCAGTAACCATGTATACATCAAATAATTTATATATTCATAGATGTAAAACAGAAAGATTAGATGATTTAATAAATACACAGCTTGGTAAGCTATTAAATCCTCCTACAATAGATGAAGCAAGTAATATTGAGTATAAGGATATCAATATTAAGCTTGATGGTAAGGATAAAAAGGATATTTGGTTTTCAGGCTTTGGATTTGTAGAAATCATAGGTAAATGTGATATAGATATCAAGGTTATTAAAAATACAGAGGTGTATGTTACAAATGCTATTATCGGAAGTAGCAAAGAAGCTAGTAGATGAAAAATTAAAGGATCATAAAAAAAGATTAACTCATGTATATGGTGTATGTGAGATGGCAGAGGAATTAGCTAAAAGATATAATGTTGATATCGAAAAGGCTAGGGTTGCTGCATTAATGCATGATTATTCTAAATATGATGATCCAATTGAAAATGAATATATGCTAACAGATGAGGAAAAGGAGGAATGCAAAAAATTCCCATTCCTATATCATGCATATTTTTCTGCATATAATTATAAAAAGCTATTTGATAATTATGATATGGATATATTTAATGCAATTCATAATCATGTATTTGGTAGACCAAATATGTCAATCCTAGAGGCTATAATTATGATTTCAGATTTTACTGAAAAGAATAGAACCTATGATGATTGTATTAAATGTAGAGAGATATTATTAAATGGTGATATGGATATGGCAATCTATGAATCATTAGTTGCTACACAAAATGTATGTATTAAAAATAATAATCCAATACATCCTATTCAAGAGGAAGTATTAAGAGAATATGAAAGGAAAGTTAAAAATAGATGAGCTTAGAGGAAATATTAATTGATTGTGTTCAAAAGGTAAATGGTAATAATATATTAGTATACGATATGGAGGGTAGAAATCCATTTTATGATAAAATGATTTTAGCCTCAGTTTCATCATTAAGACAGGCAGATGCGATTATCTCTTATATTGAAGATGGAATAAAGGATACTGAATATAAGATTAGACATGTAGAGGGTCAAAGCTCTCCATGGGTGTTAGTTGATTTAAATAGTATTATTTTATCTATATTTACTAATGAGGAAAGAGAACATTTTCAAGTAGAAAAGGTTTATATGGACTATAAATCAAGGAAAATTGAAGATAAGTAAAATAACAATGGAGATTAATCTCCATTTTATTTTTTTATAAAAATATGATAAAATTGATACAAAAGTAATGCATATTCAAAGGTGTGATGTTTATGAAGCAAATTAACGTCTGTCCTGTTTGTGGTGGAAAGCTAGAAAGACGAGAAACTGAATTTGTTTGTCTTTATTGTAATGGAGTTTTTTCAGATCAAACAGTTGAGGAAATTGAAGAAAAAGTAAATTCAATGCTTGATGAATTTAAGCAGGAATTAGTGGCGAATACTAGAACACAGCTATGGGATGCAATCCATGAAAAGTATCTAAGTAGTAAAAGAATATTAAATTTATCAAGAAATATAAAAACTTATTTGCCAGATGATTTTCTTGCAAACTTTTTTGAGTTCGTTAATACGAAGTCTCACACTCAGGAACAAATCAATGAATATATAAATAACATCGATTACAAAGAATACTACTATCTAGTAGATGTAGTTCTAGATTTTATGATTAGATCACTAGAGCCAGGTAATTTACTTTGTTTGAATAATTTGATTGAAAACACATATAAACAAAACTATTTAAAATTATATAACGAATATACATCTCGTTTAGCAAAAGAAGCTGAAAAGGTTAAATCTGGAGTTTACGATTTAACTATTGAAAGAGATGTTTTTGTCGCTTATTCATCAAAGGATATTAAGTATGTTGAAGAGGTAGTAAAACTACTTAATCAAGAAGGTATTTCATATTTCGTGGCGTTAGAGAATCTACGCCATGGTAAGGGTGCAGTAGAAAACTATGATAAGGCACTTGAGCAGGCAATCGAAAATTGTAAAACATTCCTATTCATCTCAAGTACTAATTCTAGAACTAGAGAATGTGATGCTTTAAAGAAGGAGATTCCTTATTTAAAGAAGCTAGATAAGCTTAACGCTCCAGCTGAATATAGAAATGACTATAGTAAAATGCCACTAAAATATAAGAAACCAAGAGTACAGCTATTAATTGGTGATACACCTACAGGCACTTTAGGTGATAAGCAGGTAGCTGAGGTATTTGATGGCTATGAGTGGAGATATGATGCAGAAAGTGCGATTGAGTCAATATATAACTTCTTAAATGAGGACTACTTTGAAGAAGAAACTGAAGCTGATAAGCTTAGAAGAGAACTTGCTGAACAAGCAAGACAGCAAAAAGAATTAGAAGAAAAGCAAGCAAGACAGCAAAAAGAATTAGAAGAAAGACAAGCTCAACAAAAGAAAGAATTAGAAGAAAAACAAGTTCAACAGCAAAAGGAACTTGAGGAAAAGCAAACTAAACAAATTGAAGATTTAAAGAAAATGCTTGCTGATATGCTTGCCAAACAAAATGAATCTAATGAAACAAAAAAAGATGAATCATCAGTAGAACAAGAAGATGCAGAAGCCCAAAATAAAATGGGTAAGGCTTATTATTTTGGTGAAGGAGTAAAACAAGATTACGAACAAGCAGTAGAGTGGTTTGAAAAAGCAGCAGAACAAGGCTTTGCTGATGCCCAATGCAACTTAGGCTACTGCTATTATCAAGGCTCAGGAATTAAACAAAACTTTAAGCAAGCAGTATTATGGTTTGAAAAAGCAGCAAAACAAGGTCATGCAAAAGCTCAAAATGAATTAGGAATCCGTTACTATAATGGTGAAGGAGTAAAACAAGATTACGAACAAGCAGTAGAGTGGTTTATAAAAGCAGCAGAACAAGGTTTTGCTGAAGCACAATACAATTTAGGAAATGCTTACTCAAATGGTGAAGGGGTCACACAGAATCATAAAAAAGCAGTAGAATGGTATGAAAAAGCAGCAGAACAAGGTTTTACTGAAGCACAACACAACTTAGGTTGCTGTTACTATAGTGGTGAAGGAGTAAAACAAGATTACGAACAAGCAGTAGAATGGTTTAGAAAAGCAGCGGAACAAGGTTATGCTCAATCACAATACAACTTAGGCTACTGCTATTATCAAGGCTCAGGAATTAAACAAAACTTTAAGCAAGCAGTATTATGGTTTGAGAAAGCTGCTAATCAAGACTTTAAAATTGCTCAAAATGATTTAGCTGTTTGTTATGCAAATGGTATTGGTGTAGATAAAAACCCTCAGATTGCTACATACTGGTATAATAGAAGTAAAAATAAATAAAAGGTGAGTGTTATTTGTGAAACAGATTAACATTTGTCCTGTTTGATTAAATTTAAATTAAATACAGTAATTAAATAGACTAGACCCTATAAAAGTAGAATCAATTGGAAACCTACAATATAGGGTCTTTTTAATTATGCTTGATGGAATTAATAATTATAAGATAATTATTTATTTTAAATGTATCTATTTAATTTTTATCTATAATATTGTAAAATATCTTTTGGTTGGGGTGATTCGATGAAAAAGTTAACTAAAGAACAAAGAAATGATATGTCTAATCAAATAGCTTTAAAAGCTAGAGATGTAGATGTATGTATGTTCAATATATTAGATGGATACTTAGATAAAGAATTATTACTTGATTGTCTAACATTCTATCAAAATACTGATGGTGGATTTAAGGGTGGATTATTTATAGATAATTATAATATAAATAGTAGTCCATATCAGGTATATGAGGCTTTTAGATTATTAGATATGGTTGGTTTTGATTCATCATGTAAGGAAGAAATGTTTGAATCTATCGTTAATAAGGCATGTAATTATCTATATAATAGATGTGATATTATTAATAATAAATGGAATCCAAATGTTAAATCAAATGATAATTTTGCTCATGCAAAGGTATTCTCATATAATAACGAAAATAAAGAATTATTTGGATACAATCCTACAGCTGCATTAATTGGTTATACATTATTATTCTGTAAGCCAACTAAAGCATATTATAAGAAGGCATTAAAAATGCTTGATGTATGCTTAAAGGATTTCTATAGCAAGGATGAATTTAATAGATATGAGGCTATAGCCTATATGAGTCTATTAAATTCATTAAAGAAGCTAAATATTTATAATGAGCACTATTCTAAGATGGAAGAGAAGCTTGTTAATAATATAATTAATAATTATTCTAGCAATTATGAGAACGTAAATGAGATTCACGCTTTAGAATGTGGATTGTATTTAAATGATAGTAAGCTTGATGAATTAAAGAATGATGAGCTTGATTATTTACTTGAATCTATTAAGCCATTTGGTTTATGGGATTATTCAGGTGATTGGGGATATAATGATTATCCTGAGGCTGATAGTGCGAGTCTAAAATGGATAGGTGCTATTACAGTAAATAATTATTATTATTTAAAAATTTGTGGAAGAATAGAGTAATTTGGTATATAATTTAGTGGCGAGGTATAAAAATGAGACCAGTTTGTTTAATAATTATGGATGGATATGGCTTAGCAGAGGCAAGCTCTACTAACGCAGTATCATTGGCTAAAAAGCCAAATTTAGATAGGATTTTTAGTGAATTTGACACTAAACAATTAGACGCTTCGGGTGAGGCAGTTGGTTTACCAGAGGGACAGATGGGTAATAGTGAGGTAGGTCACATGAACATCGGTGCTGGTAGAATTGTATGGCAAAGCCTATCAAGAATTAATAATTCTATTAAGACAGGAGAATTTAATGATAATCCTGCAATTAATAATGCAATCGATAATGCATTAAAGAACAATAAGAAATTCCATATTTTTGGATTATGCTCTGATGGTGGTGTACATTCACACACTACACACATTATCGCAATTGCAAAGCTTGCACATTCTAAGGGCATTAAGGATGTATATTATCATGCTTTCCTAGATGGTAGAGATGTAGCACCAAAGAGTGCAGCAATCTATCTTGAGAAGATTATGAAGGAAGGTAATGTAAAGGTTGCTACTGTAGGTGGAAGATACTATGGTATGGACAGAGATAAGAATTTTGATAGAATTCAAAAGGCTTATGATGCAATGACTATATGTAAGGGTGAATATTTTGAAAACCCAATCGAAGGCATTAATAAGAGCTATGAGGCTGGAGTAACTGATGAATTCGTTGTTCCATTTGTATCAGATAAGAATGGTATGATTGAGACAGGTGATTCAATTGTATTTGCAAACTTTAGACCAGATAGAGCAATTCAAATAGCTACAGCAATGTCAAATCCAGATGGTATTGTATATAATCCTGATAAACCATATAAGCTTGATACTACAAAGGGACCTAAGTATACTACATTCGTTTCAATGATGAAGTATGCTGATCAGGTTAAGGGAGAATTAGCATTTGGATTACAAAAGCTTGATAATTTATATGGTGATATTATTTCTAAGGCTGGCTTAAAGCAATTAAGAATAGCTGAAACAGAAAAATATGCACACGTAACATTCTTCTTTGATGGTGGTGCCGATAGAGAAATCGTTGGTGCTGATAGAATATTAGTAAATTCACCAAAGGTTGCTACATACGATCTAAAGCCTGAAATGAGTGCTTATGAGGTTAAGGATAAGGTTGTAGAAGCAATCAAATCACAAAAGTATGATACTATTATCTTAAATTTCGCTAACTGTGATATGGTTGGTCATACAGGTGTTATCCCTGCAGCTGTTAAGGCAGTAGAGGCAGTAGATGACTGTGTAGGTCAGGTTGTTAAGGCATTAGATGAGGTTGGTGGTGTAGCAATTATCACTGCAGACCATGGTAATGCTGAAAAGCTTGCTGACGAAGAGGGTAAGCCATATACAGCACATACAACTAACCCAGTTCCAGTAGTAATTACTGATAAGAATGTTAAGATTAGAAATGGTATTTTATCTGATTTAGCTCCAACATTACTTGAGCTATTAGGAATTGAAATTCCTGAGGATATGACTTCTAAGTCATTAATTGTTAGTAAATAATAATTTACTATAGACAATATATAATCTTAGATATATAATTAATTCGTAAATTTTCATATACTTCGGGGTTTGGTGTAATTCCATACCGGCGGTACAGTCCGCGAGCATTATGCATGAATAGGTGTAATTCCTATACCGACAGTAGAGTCTGGATGAGAGAAGTTTTATAAACGATTATTTGATATAAAATATGCCCCTTTTAGGAGGCATATTTTTTTTGAAGTACATGAAGGTTTAGAAAAAATAATTGGAGGACTTTTATGGAAAAGGAAAACAAGTTTAGCAAAACTATAATTGCTTACAAATTATTAATTTTGTTCATTGTAACAATATTAATAGGATTAGGATTAATCCTTACAGGATTTCTTCTAAATAATTAATTAAGGGGAAGCTTTGTGCCACCTGTGGATAATCCAAAGGCTAAATACACAGTCGGTTGGTATATTTATCTTTTAGAAATATCAGGTGCTATAATATTCCTATTATCATTTGGATATTTATATGCCTTCCTACAGGAAAAGCTTCATTTAAAGAAAATGAATGTAAAACAGATGTCAGTAATAGCTATATTTAGTGCTATATCAATTGTTTTATATTATTATGGTAAATTTAATTTACCATTCTTCCCAAGCTGGCTTGATATTCAGTTTTCTGAAATACCAGCATTAATTACTTCATTTATGTATGGACCTATATCAGGAGTACTAGTAATAGTTGTTAGATTCTTTTGTAAGCTTCCAGGTACATCTACAGTAGGAGTAGGTGAGCTTGCAGATCTATTAATTGGTGTAACATTAGTATTAGTATCTGGCTTAATCTATAAGAAGCACAGAAATATTAAGGGTGCCCTAGTATCTTTAGCTATAGGTATGCTTTCAGCTACATTTGTAGCAACTGTATCTAACTGGTTAATACTAATACCAGCTTATAAGGGTATTGCAGGATATCCTCAAGTGGCTCTAACAGGTACTATGGATACAATTATTAGTGGTGGTAATGGCGTTGTTACAGATGATAATTTTATGCTATATTATCTATTTGTAGGTGTAGTTCCATTTAATTTATTTAGATATGTAATCGTATTTGCAATAACATTCCTATTATATAAGAGATTGAAGATGCTAATCGTTTATTTTGTTGGTGATTTTACTGAAGAAAAAACCGGAAATATCGATGATTTAGAATTCAAAGAATCAAAAGAATTAGATGAAAATGACAGTAACATATAATTGTTTCAAATAAGTAATTATTATTGTAAAAAATCACCAATTGATTTAAAATATCTTTGGTGATTTTTTATGTTTAAAAGAAGTAATTGGCAAGAGCCAATTTATAAAAAAGATTTACAAAATGTAATAATAAATGGTGTGTTATTTGGAATATTAGCAGGAATTTTAGGCGGTGCTTTAGATTTCTTATTCGCATATATTGATGTTAAGCTTTCTATAGGCTTAGTAATTATTTCATTAATGGTTGGATATAGAGTAAATAAGTCATATTTTAATTTTCATATTTTATATCCAGTATTAATTATTCCATTTATGATATTAGGCTTATTTATTTCACATTTTACATATAGCTTATTTTTAAATGGTTTTCATAATTTCTTTAATGTTCTTGGTGATGGTAATTTTTATTTATCATTTTTAATAAGTCCTGTTTCTGAATTAATATTTGGAATTAGATATGGAAGCACAAAAGATATCATCCTAGGTATAGTTAATATTTTAATTTATATATTAGCTTTCGTAAGCTGTTATTTATTGGCTAAAGGAAGAAGAAATAACTAAAAAGCGTTTTCAAGAAAAATGTGAATAAAGTTAGTAGTAAATTCTTATTGTATTATGATATAATACATACGGTTTAAAACAAAAATAATATAAATATTAAGGAGATGTATTTTTTATGCCATTTATTACAAGCGTATACGCTAGAGAAGTATTAGACTCTCGTGGTAATCCAACTGTAGAGGTTGAGGTTACAACTGAATCAGGTGCATTTGGACGTGCTTTAGTTCCAAGTGGTGCTTCAACTGGTGAGCATGAAGCATTAGAGTTACGTGATGGAGACAAGTCACGTTATAACGGAAAGGGAACTGAGAAGGCAGTTAAGAACGTTAACGACATTATCGCACCAAAGTTATTAGGTTTCGATGTTACTCAACAAGTAGCAATCGATCATTTAATGATTGAACTTGACGGTACTGAAAACAAGGGTAAGTTAGGAGCTAATGCTACACTTGGTGTATCTATGGCTTGCGCTAGAGCTGCAGCTAATTTCTATGGTATTCCTCTATATAACTATTTCGGAGGATTCAATGCAAAGCAATTACCACTTCCAATGATGAATATCTTAAATGGTGGTGCACATGCTGATTTCTGTATTGATTTCCAAGAAATAATGATTTTACCTGTTGGTGCTCCTTCAATTAAGGAAGCAGTTAGAATGGGTGCTGAAGTATTCCATGCTTTAAAGACAATCTTAAAGAAGAATGGTTATGTAACTTCAGTTGGTGACGAAGGTGGTTATGCACCTAAGTTAGGTTCAAATACAGAAGCATTTGAGCGTGTTGTTGAAGCTATTAAGGCTGCTGGATATGTTCCAGGAAAGGATATCTGCTTAGGTATCGACGTTGCTGCATCAGAATTCTATGATGCTAAGACTGGTCTTTATACATTAAAGGCTGACAAGGGTGAATTCAACTCTAAGGATATGGTTGATAAGTACTATATTCCTCTAACAGAGAAGTTCCCAATTGTTACAATCGAAGATGGTCTTGCTGAGGATGACTGGGAAGGCTGGAAGTATTTAACTGAGAAGTTAGGTAAGAAGATCCAATTAGTTGGTGATGACTTATTCGTTACTAATACAAAGAGACTTTCTAAGGGTATCGAAATGGGCGTTGCAAATGCAATCCTAATTAAGGTTAACCAAATCGGTACATTAACTGAGACTTTCGAAGCTATCGAAATGGCTAAGAGAGCTGGTTATACAGCAATCGTTTCACACAGATCTGGTGAAACTGAGGATACTACAATTGCTGACATCGTTGTTGGTACAAACGCTGGTCAAATTAAGACTGGTTCTGCATCAAGAACTGATAGAATCGCTAAGTACAACCAATTACTCAGAATTGAAGATGATTTAAATGGTCGTGGCGAATTCCCAGGTGTATCTGTATTTGACGGTTTAGATT
>JAEEGL013731348.1_pt1 | contig 10750 bp, 9 predicted proteins | sample 9134231 | NCBI WGS metagenome assembly JAEEGL01 (sample SAMN16246548, study PRJNA631951) | gut metagenome | biome: gut microbiome; feature: rumen; material: fiber-attached | host: Bos | place: Iran: Karaj | collected 2018-10 | reverse complement strand
GATATCGGGGATTTTATCCCGCCCGAGCTCTATGAAGTCGTTGCCGAGATCCTGGTCTTTGTCGACCAGATGGAGAAGATCCGTTCCAAGATGGGACAGTAAGGGATTGTGATTGAATAAACGTGCACTTGGCGGCAGATTCGAGGAACTTGCCGCTGATCATCTGATAAAAGCGGGTCTTGTGATCCTTGAGAGGAATTACCGGTGCAGGATCGGTGAGATCGATCTGATCGCAAGGGATGAAGCCGGCACCATCGTGTTTGCGGAAGTCAAATACCGCAAAAGCACATCTTTCGGCCAACCTTATGAGGCGGTGGATCTCAGAAAAAGAAAGACCATCTGCAGAGTTGCCGATCATTACAGGCTCTGTCACGGTGGTCTGAAAGGTCATGATTTTCGTTTTGATGTCATCTCAATTCTGGGTGAGGAACTCACCTGGTTTCAAAACGCGTTTCCGTACATGCTATGAATCTGTTTCATCCAATCTGGAATTGTATTTATCGAGGATCTGGCGGATCTTATCAGTCGGCGTATGAACGGCCGAGAGCGCAGCATCATGGTTTAGGAAATCAATGATGGAGGCGAGAAACCGGCTCAGATTGGCTTCGATGAAGTAGGGTCTGCTGTTGATCTCCGGATCGTGATAATTTAAGTTGGTAACGATGATCTTGTCAAAATAGCAGTTTTCGTAGGCTTTGTCGAATGCCGCGATCCCGTCGGTGAACAGACCGAAGGTGCAGCAGATGAATACCCGCTTTGCGTTCATTTCCTTTAACTGCTTGGCCGTATCGATCATGCTGCCGCCGGAAGAGATCATGTCGTCGATGATGATCACGTCTTTGCCGTCGATATCGTCCCCCAAGAATTCGTGCGCAACAATGGGATTCTTGCCGTTGACAACCTTGGAATAGTCCCTGCGTTTATAGAACATGCCGGTATTGACGCCGAGCACGCCGGCAAAATAAACCGCGCGGTCCAAAGCGCCCTCATCGGGCGAGATCACGATCAGATGGTCCTTGTCGATGATCAGGTCCTTCTCGTAATGGATCAGTGCCTGAATGAACTGATAGGGCGGCGTGAAATTGTCAAATCCGTAAAGGGGCGTTGCATTCTGTACTTTGGGGTCGTGCGCGTCAAAGGTTACGATATTGTCGACGCCCATGGCGTGCAGTTCCACGAGAGCCGTGGCGCAGTCTAAAGATTCCCTGCCGAAACGCTTATGCTGCCTGCTCTCATAGAGAAAGGGCAGGATCACGGTGATCCGGTGCGCTTTTCCGGCGATGGCGGCGATGATCCGCTTTACATCGGAATAGATATCATCCGGGGACATGTGATTTTCATACTGATTGATCCTGTATGTCAGGGAATGATTGACGACATCGGCAAGGATATAGACGTCTTTGCCGCGGACGGATTCTTTGAGCTCGGCCTTGCCTTCACCGGTCCCGAAACGCGGACAGACGAAACTTGTCATATAGGTGTCGCGTTCGTAGTCGTGATATTCCGGTGTGGATTTATATTCGTGATTGAGTTGTTTGCGGGATTCCACAAGATAAGCGTTTACTTCGTCGCCGAGTTTCCTGCAGCTTTCGTGAACGATCAGTTGCAGGGGAGCGACCTGCATCTTATCCTGTAACAGGTCTGTAGCAGCCATGAGGCCTCCTTTGTGATGCGGTATTTGACATAGATATTTATAACATTGTTAAGTGCATACGGTCAAGGTTGTCCCTTGATTTTTTGCAAACGGTTGCGTATTATGGAAGTTGGCGCAAACCCCTGTCAAAGAGTGTTCTTTTGACCGGGGAAGATCGTGCGCCGCGGCATGAAAACAGGAAAGTGAGAAAGAGATAGGATATGAAGATCAGAACCAGATTTGCTCCGTCTCCGACAGGCAGGATGCATGTCGGAAATTTAAGGACCGCATTGTACGCGTATTTGATCGCCAAGCATGAAGGCGGCGATTTCCTGCTTAGGATCGAAGATACGGACCAGGAAAGATATGTGGAAGGCGCTGTTGACATCATTTACAGAACCCTGCAGAAGACGGGCCTTATTCATGATGAGGGTCCGGATAAGGACGGCGGCGTCGGCCCTTATGTGCAAAGTGAGAGACAGGCTGCCGGAATCTACATGAAATATGCCAAACAGCTTGTGGATGAGGGCAAGGCATATTACTGTTTCTGCGACAAGGAACGTCTGGAAAGCCTGACACAGAAAGTGGGAGATAAGGAGATCAGCGTTTACGACAAGCATTGTCTGCATCTTCCCAAGGAAGAGATCGAGGCGAACTTAGCGGCCGGAAAGCCTTTTGTGATCCGTCAGAATAACCCGCAGGAGGGGACTACGACGTTTCATGATGAGATCTACGGCGATATCACGGTCGACAATATCGAACTCGATGATATGATCCTGATCAAATCGGACGGCTATCCGACCTACAACTTTGCGAATGTCGTGGACGATCATCTCATGGGGATCACGCATGTGGTGCGCGGCAACGAGTACCTGTCCTCTTCGCCGAAATACAACAGGCTCTACGAGGCGTTCGGATGGGAAGTGCCGGTCTATGTGCACTGCCCGCTGATCACGGACGAGGAACACAAGAAACTGTCCAAACGAAGCGGACATTCGTCCTATGAAGATCTGATCGAACAGGGCTTTTTATCGGAAGCGGTGGTGAATTTTGTCGCGCTTCTCGGCTGGAGCCCGGAAGATAACGAGGAGATCATGTCCCTTGCCGAACTGATCAAGAAGTTTGATTATCATCATATGAGCAAATCTCCCGCGGTGTTTGATTTTACCAAGTTAAAATGGATGAACGGCGAGTATTTCAAGGCCATGGATCCGGACCGCTTTTATGAAATGGCTGAGCCCGTGATCAAAAGCGTGATCACAAAGGATCTTGACCTGAAAAAGATCGCGAAAATGGTACAGAGCAGGATCGAAGTCCTGTCGGATATCAAGGAGCACATCGATTTCTTTGAAGCCGTACCCGAATATGACAGCGAAATGTACTGCCATAAGAAAATGAAAACGGATGTCAGCTCCAGCCTTGCGGTATTGCAGGAACTCCTGCCGATCCTGGAGAACCAGGAAGATTACAGCAATGATGCGCTCTATGCGATGATCTCTTCCTATGCGCAGGAAAAAGGATACAAGAACGGCTATGTTCTCTGGCCGATCCGTACGGCGCTTTCCGGGAAGCAGACAACGCCCGGCGGTGCAACGGAACTGATGGAGATCCTCGGAAAAGAGGAGAGCATCAGCAGGATCAGATCAGCGATCGGCAAGCTGTCCGCTTAAAAAGCAAATCAGATTTTATAGTCATTGTTGATGCATTTTCACAGAAACCTCATCGATCACGATCAGACGAGTCTTCGGATCTTCACCTATAGATCCGGTCAAATGTAAGGAAATTCTATGGTACATCTGAATAAGGAACAGATCAGGGCCGTCCGCCACAAAGACGGTCCCCTTCTGGTCCTGGCAGGGCCCGGCAGCGGAAAAACCGCGGTCCTGACAGAACATATCCGTTTTCTCATCAGGGAGCAAAAGATCGATCCCGCAAGGATCATGGCGCTGACCTTTTCCAAAAAGGCCGCTTTGTCCATGCAGAAAAGACTGAAGAGCAATGATCCCGTTACGTTCGGGACGTTTCATTCCGTCTTCTACAATGTATTGCGGCGATACAATTCGAGAGAGATCAGCCTGATCAGCGAAAATGAGCAGATCCGGATCTTAAGTGATATCGGAAGAAAACTGAAGAACGATGAAGAGATCGACAGGGCCTGGTGCTTTGCAAGACTTGAAGAGATCGGAAGATATAAAAATACGGGGAAAATACCGTCACACATACCGGAAGAGAAAGCGGAATTTGAGCGGATCCTTAAAGAATACGGCAGGAGGCTTGAAAACGCGGGCCTGATCGATTTTGACGATATGATCATAAACTGTGTCCTGCTGTTTCAAAAGGACCGGGAGGTGCTTGCAAAGCTGCAGGACAGGTTCCTGCACATCCTTGTGGACGAATTTCAGGACTGTAACGATCCGCAGTATGAACTTTTACAGCTTTTAAGCGCCAAACACCACAACCTGTTCCTGGTCGGAGATGATGACCAGTCGATCTACGGATTCCGCGGCGCAAACAGCGGCATTGTCAGACAGTTTACATGCGATCACCCGCAGGCGGAAACGGTGCATCTGATCAGGAATTACCGGTGCAGCCCGGAAGTGATCGATCATGCGGACAGGCTGATCAGGAAAAACAGCCTTAGGATCCCCAAACCCAAGCAGCTGCCGTCTTCGCTTCGGGAACACGGGACGGTGGAGATCCTGGAGGTAAAGAATGCGGCAGAAGAAGCCATGCTGGTTGCGGCAAAAGTCCGCGAACTGCTGGACGGGGGCCTGCATCCTGCGGATATCGCCGTCCTTTACAGGACAAAAACGGTTGCGGCTGCTCTGGAAGAGTGTCTGAAGAAGGCAGAGATCCCGTGTGGGCGTAAGAAGGAAGGTTTTTTGGAGACGGATATCGTAAAAAAGGTCTTTGCATATCTGGAACTGTCGCAATACCGCTTTCAAAGACCATTCTTCTATGAGATCTTAAATCATCCGGAACGGGATCTGGTGCGGGAGTGCATTGCAAAAAATACCGTTACGAAAGAAGAGACATTGGCATATTATGCGGATGATCCCGTCAGGCAGAAGACACTTGCAGAGCTGTTTTCGGATCTTGAGAGAATGCATGACCTGCCGCCTTTTGCGGCCCTTCATTATATCTGGAAAAAGATCGGACTTGGGAAGGAATATGAAGACAATACCGTCCTTTTGAAACTGTCGGAGTTGAGCAGAAATTACCGGACGGTGGATGCGTTTTTAAAAGGGATCCGTTCGGAACGGGAAAACAGTGGGACAGTGGAGACGGAAAACGGTATCATTCTGCAGACGATCCATGCCTCCAAAGGACTCGAATATGACACGGTCATTGTGATCGGGTTGCAGGACGGGATCTTACCGCATAAAAATGCGATGGATCTTGAGGAAAGAGAAGAGGAACGAAGGCTATTATATGTGGCCATGACACGGGCCGTTAACAGGCTGTATCTGCTTGCAAGGGGAAACAGGGAGATCGGAAAACGGATCAGCCCGTTCATCGATGAGATAGTTCAATAAAATAACGGTCGTGTTCTTTGCCAAACAGGACAGCGGTATCTTCGAAATGAAATCCGAGGCGTTTCAGGAGTCTGATGCTGTCATGATTCTGACGGATCGTGAACGCGTTCAGAGCGCTCATGCCAAGCTGTTCTTTTGCATAGGATAAGATAGCGGAGCAGACTTCATATGCGTACCCTTTGTGCCTGTAGGAGATGGCAAAGACAAAACCCAGTTCCGCATACTCGTAGCCTTCCCGCCTGTCAAGACCGGCGCGCCCGATGATCTTACCGGTGGCTTTGTCGGTCACGATCCAGATCCCGTATTCACAGAAGCGGTACTGGTGATCGATATAATCTTTGGTATACTGTTTTTCTTCTTCGGGATCTTCGTACAGTTCCCCCGCATATTGGAAGGCTGCGGCATCCTCGCCATAGATCTCATAAAGCGTATCGACATCTTCAACCATGATCTCGCGAATGATACAGCGCTTCGTTTCAAGGATCTGCCAGGGAAGCTTCAAGTGACGAAGGAGCATCCGGTCGATCTGAAGGAGCGGGAGAGAGCTGATCTCATCCACGGAATACAAGGCTTCCGGAAAAGCAGTGCTCCGGCTCTTATCATTCAGATAGACGGCAAAGCCGATGCCAAGGCTTGCGGCCAGATCTGCCACCGCCCTGTCATCTGTAAAGACAAAGGTGTGTTCTTTTAAGAGGCCCCGGCCATCCTCTGAACTGCTCAGAATATGAGAGGACGTAAAACAGGAAAGCCCGAGCTCTTCAATATGAGTCCGGGCTTTATCAAGCGTTTCATCCTCGTTATACTGACCGATCAGTAAACCGACGTTCCCTATCATTCTTCCATTTCATCAAAGAGATCGCTGTCGAGGAATTCGTCAAAAGCATCCTCAACGGCTTCGTACTCTTCGTCATCATCAATATAGGTTAAAACAGGTTCTGCGTTTACATCGTTTTCATCTTCTTCATAGCGGTAGAACCAGACTTCACCGTCTTCGCTTTCCCCGTCATCATTGGTGGGAAGCAGGACGATATAGTCCTTCTCATTTACGGTTAAGATCGTGAGGATAGCGCAGTTGACCGTTGTACCGTCTTCCAAAATGATATCCACACTCATGTCCTCATCGAGGAATTCTTCTTCGTTGTTCTCAATATCAGCCATATTCGTCCTCCTTGGGATTGAAAGATTTCCAACATTTAATGTAACACATCGGGGCGTACTCGTAAAGTATTGCATCCGAAAGGTTTGCCGTGTTTTATGCGATGTGTTACAATACAAAAAGTGAGTCAATGACCCGGCATGTCATTGCAACAGATGACATTGCTTAATACGAAAAAGGAATCCCCCATGAACAGACAACAAGGAAATCCGGTATTCGAAGAGCAAACAGCAAACGGCTGGCAGTTTACCTGTGTAAGTGACTGCAGGTCTTCCCTGTTTCTGCATATTTATGATAAAGACCAGAACGAGATCCGCCGGATCGACATGCTGCCTTATCACATCAGCGGGCAGGTGTATTCCGTATCGGTGGCCGGTGTGGACATGCGGGATAAATTATACCGGTTTGAGGCCGATGAGTGCTTTGTGTCTGACGGATACGAAAGAGGCATGTATCCGTTCCGGGAATGGAATAGCAAAGAGGAAAGCCCGGAGAACCTGTATTTCAGGACCTCCGTTGTGAATATGGAGGATGATCGGTATCCGGCGATCCCGCAACAGGATGTGATCGCGTATCTTCTGCATGTCAGAGGCTTTACAAAACATGCTTCTTCCAAGGTGAAATATCCCGGGACATTTTCCGGGATCACGGAAAAGATCAAATATCTGCAGGGCCTGGGCGTCAACCAGCTGATCCTGATGCCTGCTTATGAATTTGATGAACTTGACCCCAAAACAGGAAAGCTGAATTACTGGGGATTTACGAACAACAACCGTTATTTTATGCCGAAAGCAGCCTATTCCTATGACAATCCGGAAGAGGAGTTTGCGGATCTTGTCCGGAAACTGCACAAAAAAGGCATGGAAGCCGTGATGATGTTTTTCTTCCCGAAGGAAACGAATGCGCTGATGATCGCGGAGTGTCTGGCTTATTGGCACCAGGCCTATCATGTGGATGGGTTCTGGTTGCTCGGGGAGAATATCCCAGCGGCGTTTCTGATGACGCATCCGCTTCTGACCGATGCCAAACTCTATTTCGAGCAGACGGAAATGATCCCGGATTCCGAAAAGATCGTCAACCGGAATGTCTCCGTAACGAATACCGGTTTCATCAAAGATATCAGGCGTTATCTTAAGAGCGATGCGGACACGCTGCAATCCTTTGCTTACCAGATGCGGAATTATCCGAAGCCGTTCAGGGCGCTGAACTATATTTCCAGTTTTAACGAATTTTCGTTAAGAGACCTGGTGTCTTATGATTTTAAACACAATGATGACAATCAGGAAATGAACCGGGACGGAACGAACAATAATTTCAGCTGGAACTGCGGCGAGGAAGGTCCCTCCAGAAAACAGGCGGTCATGAAACTTCGCAGAAACCAGATGTGCAATGCCGTGGCGATGCTGTTTCTGGCGCAGGGAACGCCGATGATCTTGGCAGGAGACGAGTGGGGACAGACAAGGCTCGGGAACAACAATCCGTACTGTCAGGACAACGAGATCTCATGGCTGAACTGGAAAAGTGACCGGACCGGAAAAGCGGTCTTCAATTTTACGAAAGAAATGATCGCATTCCGGAAGGAACATACGATCCTGCATATGCGCGAGCCGCTTCGTCTGATGGATTACAGGGCATGCTCCTATCCGGATCTGTCCTATCACGGAGAACAGGCATGGTATCCGCAGTTCCAGGAAAATGTGCGGCATATCGGCATGCTGCTTTGCGGGAAATATGCGAGGACTTCCGAGAAAAAGGAAGATGCGACGCTTTATCTGGCTTTTAACATGCACTGGGAGGACAAGACCTTCGGACTGCCTGCGCTTCCGAAAGGCAGAACCTGGAAGTGTGTGATCGATCCCATGGGACAGGCACAGGAAGAGTACAAAGAGAGTTTCACGATCAGGGGACGCAGTCTGGTCGTGCTCATGGGCTGACAACGGCCTGTGAACAGCCATGTGACCATGCGCCCGTGCAGACAGCGTGCTTGAATCAAGATATATAAAGAAAAATAAAGAAAAATAAAGAAGGTAAGATCATGATCGACAACAAAAAAGTATTGTTTTCCGGGATGCAGGCAACAGGAACGCTGACCATCGGCAATTATCTCGGAGCACTGAAGAACTGGGTGGCATTAAGTGAAGAGTACGAGTGCTTTTATTCCGTGGTGGATCTGCACTCGATCACCGTCAGACAGGATCCGGCGGAACTTCGGAAGAGAGCCAGGGCTTTGCTGACTCTTTACATTGCCGCAGGGCTTGATCCGAAGAAGAACTGCATTTATTATCAGTCCCATGTCAGCGGGCATGCGGAGCTGTCCTGGATCTTAAACTGCTTTACCTATATGGGAGAACTGAACCGCATGACGCAGTTCAAGGATAAATCGGCAAAACATGCAGACAACATCAATGCAGGCCTGTTCACCTATCCTGTTCTGATGGCTGCGGATATTTTACTATATCAGACGGATGTGGTACCGGTCGGGATCGACCAGATGCAGCACTTAGAGATCACAAGAGATATCGCGCAGCGTTTCAATGCGATCTACGGGGATGTGTTCACGATCCCGGAGCCTTATATCGGCAAGGTCGGCGCAAAGATCATGAGTCTGCAGGATCCGGTGAAGAAGATGAGCAAATCGGACGAGAATCCGAATGCCAGCGTTTATCTGATGGATGATCCCGATACGATCATGCGCAAGTTCAAACGCGCCGTAACGGATTCGCTTGCGACCATCCGTTATACGGAAGAGCAGCCGGGTATCCGGAATCTGATCGATATTTACAGCGCCTGCACCGGGAAGACACCTGCAGAAGTGGAGAAGGAATTTGACGGGAAAGGGTACGGAGACTTTAAGAGCGCAGTCGGTGAGGCGGTCGTATCCGTTCTGAAGCCTGTTCAGGAGAGATTCTACGAACTGGAGAAAGATAAAACCTTCATTGATTCGATCATTAAGGAAAACGCAGAGAAAGCCAACTACTTTGCGACCAAGACACTGCGCAAGGTGCAAAAGAAAGTCGGCTTTCCCGAAAAGATCAGATAGGATCGGATTAAGATCCCGGAGTTTAAACAACTATATACGTTTGGATATGCAGGAGGTCAGATCAGTTTGATTTGACCTCTTTCCATAGTTCGTTGTACATCGCATCCGCATCCTCACCGAGGTAAAGATAGGCTTCAAGGTCCGGACACTTTGAAAGATCCGGAAATGCGATCGGAGAGTCTTTGATGTCCGCATCCTCGATCAGTTCCCTTGCAGCTTTGTTCGGTGTCGAATAGGTGATGTATTCAAAGTTTTTCAGCGCGATATCGGGGCGGCACATATAGTCAATGAATTTTTCGGCATTTGCAACATTCGGCGCGTTTTTCGGGATCACCCAGGAATCGATCCAGATATTGGAGCCTTCCTTGGGGATCACATATTCAAGGTCCGGGTTTTCACGCTGCGTGTAAATAGCCTCGCCGGAATAGATCACGCCGATGGCTGCTTCATTTCCGATCATCTTATCACGGACCTGATCGACCACATAAGCCTGCACCAGCGGTTTCTGCTCGATCAGAAGGTCCCGTGCTTCTTCCAGTTCGGCTTTATCGGTGGAGTTTAAGGAATGTCCCTTTAATTTCAGCGGAACCATAAATGCATCACGGACGGAATCCTGCATCAGGATGTTATCCGCATACTGTTCATCCCAGAGGACGCTCCAGCTGTCGATCTGCTCATCCACCATGGTCTTGTTGTATAAGATCCCGACGGTCCCCCAGCAGTAGGGAACGGAATACTTGTTTTCGGGATCGAACTGTCTGGATTCGTTCATATACTGCGGATCGATATTGGTAACATTCGGGATGTTTTCCAAATGGATCTCCTGCAGAAGATCATGTTCGATCATCTTTTTGATCATGTAATCGGAAGGGCAGATCACATCATAGGCGGAAGCGCCGGACTCTACCTTCGGGTACATGATCTCATTGGTCTCAAATTCGTCATAAACCACTTTGATCCCCGTTTCTTCTTCAAATGAAGTCAGCACATCCGGATCGATGTATTCTCCCCAGTTGTAAACGATCACTTCCTCACCGCTTTTTGCGTTGCCGCATCCGGTGAGAGGAAGGATGCAAAGTACCGCCAAAATGAGGAAAGATTTAGTGAACCATGTCTTTTTCATAACGCGTGTTCTCCTTTAGATTCTTTTCCTTTTGAATGTTTGGAATATAATTTACCAGAATGATCAGGATCAGCACGGTCAGAAACATCAGTGTGGACAGAGCATACATTTCCGGTTTGATCCCTTTCTTAACTTCCGTATAGATCTTGGTGGACAGGGTGTCCAGTCCCGGCCCTTTGGCAAAGTGTGTGATGATAAAGTCATCCAGCGACATCGTAAAGGACAGGAAGAAGCCGGCGATGACACCCGGCAAAATGTCCGG
>JAEEGL013275981.1_pt1 | contig 10750 bp, 10 predicted proteins | sample 9134231 | NCBI WGS metagenome assembly JAEEGL01 (sample SAMN16246548, study PRJNA631951) | gut metagenome | biome: gut microbiome; feature: rumen; material: fiber-attached | host: Bos | place: Iran: Karaj | collected 2018-10 | reverse complement strand
TCTGCCAAGTCTCTTGGAGAAAGCGTTGATAAATACATCGCTGAATTTAGGCACAATCTTTACCAGATGCCTGAGTCAGATCCAGCTTTTCACGGCTATGTAAAAGATTCTTACAAGATCGACTACTCTCTTGACAGATTTGGAAGCGGAGAAGCCAAGGCTACAATAAATGAAAGTGTCCGTGGTAATGACGTTTATATCCTTACAGATGTCTGCAACTACAGCATTACCTACAAGATGTATAACTACGTCAATCACAAGTCTCCCGATGATCATTATCAGGATCTGAAAAGAGTTATTGGTGCCATCACTGGAAAAGCTAAGAGAATAAATGTAATAATGCCATTCCTTTATGAAGGAAGACAGCACAAAAGAAGCGGTATGGAATCACTTGATGCTGCTCAGATGTTTAAAGAGCTTCACGACATGGGTATTTCAAACTTCATCACCTTTGATGCCCACGATCCAAGAATATCTAATGCCAAGCCCCTTGGCGGCTTCGATAACTTCCTTGCTTCCTATCAGTTTATGAAAGCTCTTCTATCCCGCATAGACGATCTTACAGTTGATAAAGATCACCTTACAGTAATAAGCCCTGATGAAGGTGCTTTAGACAGAGCCGTTTACTTTGCCAATGTTATTGGTGCTGATACAGGAATGTTCTACAAAAGACGTGACTATGCTCACATTGTTAACGGTTCAAATCCTATTGTAGCTCACGAGTTCCTTGGTTCTGACATCCACGGAAGAGATGTTATCGTAATCGATGATATGATCTCCTCTGGTTCATCCATGATAGATACAGCCAAGCAGCTCAAGAACATGGGTGCAAAAAGAGTATTTATCTGCACTACTTTTGGACTTTTCACTGACGGAATGAAAAAGTTTGACGAAGGCTATAAAAACAAGTACTTCGATGCAGTTATCACTACTAATCTCACCTACATGAACGATGAGATCAAGTCAAGAGAATACATATTTATCGCAGACATGGGCAAGTTCCTTGCAACTATCATAGATTTCCTTAATCATGATGCATCAATGTCCACAGTCAATATGCCAACTGACAAGATCCATGAGATTGTAGAAAAATACAACAATGGTCTTATTGCTCCAGAGCTTTACGAATAATATGAAAATAACCCTTGGGAGTTTCTCCCAAGGGTATTATTTTGCAAATATTTATTTTGCAGCATCAAACTTTATTATTACCTTGAACAGATCTCCATCAAGCCTGATGTCAAAGTCGCCTCCCTGAGCAGCGGTGAGATTCTTGGCAATAGAAAGTCCAAGTCCGCTTCCTTCTGTGGTTCTTGATACATCACCTCTGATAAATCTCTCTGTCAGCTCAGATGCATCAATATTCAGCTCTGAAGCAGATATGTTCTTGATTGAAAATACTACCATCTTTCCGGCATTTTCTTTTTCTTCATAGACCATATCCAGATAAACTCTTGTGCCACTAAGCGCATATTTGCAGACGTTGTTAAGAAGATTTTCGATAACTCTCCAAAGATGCCTTGCATCTGCCATGATCATCATATCCTGTTGCTGCGGTTTAAAGATCACAGAAAGGGAGTTTTTTTCAAGTTTTTCATAAAACTCTCCAATTGTCTGGTTAACAAGTTCTACAAAGTTTATCTTAGAGAGTTCTATACTTATATTACCTGAACTGATCTTTGAAGCTTCTACAAGATCTTCAGTAAGCTGTTTTAATTTCTGGCTCTTTGCATCTAATATTTCAATGTATTCTTTTGCCCTGTCGTTATTAATGTCTTCCCTCTTTAGAAGATCAACGTAATTGATGATCGATGTAAGAGGTGTCTTGATATCGTGGGACACATTTGTGATAAGGTCAGCCTTTAGTTTTTCATCCTTCATGCTTGTGTTTACTGCCCTGTCTATGCCCTCTCCAATTGAATTGACAGCCTCCGCAAGTCTTATATTATCTGAATGCAGATTTTCTACAGTGACCTTGTCTTTTACGTTGCCATTTTTGATATTTTCAATAACTCCAATTATTCTGTCTCTGTCAAGATTTTGTCTGTATCTGTAGATTCCCACTAAAATATCAAAAAATGCTGCTACCAGTATTCCCGCTACTCCAAGCCTGAACAGGACGATGTTAAAAGCTGCAAAAAACAAATAGGGGATCCAGCTTCTTATGATTACATTGGCATTGTCTGTTGTATTGACAATAAGATTCCTGGTTCCAATAATTGCAGCTCTTAAAATGCTGTCTTTCCAAAGCTGTTTTAGAACGCTCTTTCTGGCAAGACTGTAAACCATATGCAGAAATCCGCAGCTTGCAATAAAGCCAATAGCAGCACAAATATACGGGAACAAGGTTACTGATATGATCTCGTTTTTATCAGTTATCAGATAAAAGGCGTAGTACAGTATGGCTGGTATCACCATAACAAGTATGCCAATAAGCACAATTACTTCGGTCTGTAAGCCTTTGACCTGAGAATCCTTTTTGTTTCCTTCTTCATCACTATTTGCATTCTCAAAGATGAGCTGTTTTTTCTGAAGGTTTAAGTAGATCACAAAAAGAACAATGTATACAAGTGCTGCAATTATCCCTACAACATAGAGCTGAGACTTGTAAGGCATGTACTTGGCAAAATTAACCTTACCATAAACAAAGCTGTCTACCACAGGATAATGCATTGTATCTACACCAATATAGATCTTGATCTGATCAGGGTATGCATAGTTATAGGTCTTTACGATAGACCTTACTACACTCTCCTTAATAAGCGTATTTGTCTCATATTTGATCTCATATGGGCAGTAATAAATATATCTGCCATAATTTTCAAAAATATTCCTTATGTCTTTTCCCGTTGTTTCTTTAGAAAGCTCAGTGACATTTGTAAACACACTTGTCTTCCCGTCTATGGTCCTTGTGATGTAGTACCTTAAATTGGAATTCAAGTAGTCATAATAGGATATTGTATTGTTATACTCTTCATAATTGGACAAAAGATCTTTTGCCGCCTCTTCAACATATGAGCACAAAAGATTATATTCTTCCCAGGTGGAAACAATATCTTCAATATTCTTGCCGTCTGCTGTCTGGTATCGGTTTATGAGGCATGTGTGTTCACCATCTGAAGGAACGGAGTTTCCAGAGATTGCAAAAGTGATACTGTTTCCATCTATCTGTGAATTAAGATAGGAGTTCATCCCACCTGAGAAAGCATTGTTTTTAAGATGGGTATAAGTCGTAGAAGCACTTAGGAATTTAGCGCTCTGTTCAACACTAAACATTTTGGTCTCATAGTTAAAGCCGCTTTGAGCCCATTTAAGAAGATCTGACAGATAGTAAACCGCAGTTATGTAATCTCCAGAAAGAGTAGCACCTCTGTTTACATAAGCTGTTACATCTATCATCTTCTTATCATCGTATTGCCCTGCTGTTTCAAGCTGGCTTCTTATTGCTACGTGCCTAAGTACATCAGAAACGTTATTGCCAAGGATATTGTTGAAAAGATATGACGATTCATAATCTCTTGACTTGTCTGATTCGTATAGATTATAGGACTGATAGCCGTTTATACCGCTTATCATTATGCTGGAGCCTGCCATTGTATAAGCTATAGCAAAAGCAACAATTGCAGCCAGTATGTGCTGGACTAAGCGTAGCGTTCTGAATTTTCCTGCGTTCTTTTTCATTTAGCATCTTCCTCAATTTTGTATCCAACGCCCCAGACAACTTTAAGAAATTTGGGTTCTCTTGGATCCACTTCTATTTTTTCTCTGATATGTCTGATATGGACAGCTATGGTATTATCAGTTCTTACAGAGATATCTCCCCAGATATTTTCATAAATCTGGTCGATGGAATATACCTTTCCCTTGTTCTTGGCAAGGAATGCCAGAATCTTATATTCAATCGGAGTAAGTCTTATGGATTCGCCATATACAGTTACAGTCTTGGCATTATCATCCACAACAAGTCCGCCAGAAGTGTAAACATTGTCTTTTTCAACAATCTTACCAAGAGTTGTATATCTTCTTACGTTACTCTTTACTCTTGCTACAAGTTCAAGAGGATTAAATGGCTTTGTGACATAATCATCAGCGCCAATATTAAGTCCCAGGATCTTGTCAGAGTCTTCTGATTTTGCAGATAGAAAGATAACCGGAATAGTTGAAAAATTTCGAAGTTCCTTTACCAGATGAATACCATCGATCTTGGGCATCATGATATCCACTATGGCAAGATGGATCTGATTCTTTCTAAGGACAGATAAGCCTTCTTCACCGTCGTAGGCCTTATAGACGTGAAAGCCTTCCTGCTCAAGATAGATCTCAATAGCATCAACTATTTCTCTGTCGTCATCACATACTAAAATGTTTTCCATAGCGTCCTCACATATCTTTCTTAATATTATTAAATCACCTAAATCTTAAGATTTACCGTCGAAATTTCTTAAGATTTCTTAAGAATTATACTTTTTTTCGATAATTATTCCTTAATTGACAAAAAAGCGCACAGATTTCCTCTTTTTTCGCCGTGGATCCTGTGTGAAAAAAGAAGATCCGGGTTGCATCTTGTACATATATCAGTAACAATTATGTTTTCTTCCTTCACACCCGCCTTTAGAAGTGTAAGTTTTATCGCATTCCAAAGATACAGCCTGTACTTTCCTTCAGGATAAGGTATTAAGATTTTTTCATCCTCCAGCTCTTTTTTACTAAAAGCGCCAGAAAACTCTTTTGCAACATCCTCACCAATCTCATAGCAGGGCCCACATATAGATGGGCCAATAGCGCAAACAAGATCTGATGGATCTGTCCCATAGTTTTCTATCATCTTTTCTATGGTTTTTAATGCTATTTTGCCCTTTGTGCCCTTCCAGCCAGAATGAGATAAGCCGATAGCTCTTTTAACAGGGTCAATAAAATATACAGGAGGACAGTCTGCGTGAAAAGTAGCCAGGATTATGCCTGGAACATTCGTGATAAGGCCATCAACATCAGTGTAATCTCGCTGGATCTTTGGCCCCTTCCCCCTGTCCTTTTCTGTAATAACCTTGACATTTGTAGTGTGGGTCTGGAAGGTACAAACAAAATCATCTAGCTTTTTGCCGTGGCCAAGAGCATCAGATATAAGTCTGTAGTTCTCATCAACAGCCTCTTTGTCATCACCCCTTGTATAGCTTAAATTACATTCACTATAAATACCTTTTGATACACCGCCAAGCCTGGTGCTAAACATATGATCAACTATGCCAAGCTCCTCAATCTTAGGAAAAACAAGATATTTAAGATTACCCTTTTCTCTAAGTTCCATGGTCTTTTGTTTTCCATAACGTTTTATTTTAATTTCGCTCATTTTGATTCCTTTTCATTCTATATAGTTAAAGGCATTTTTAATCCACTTAATAGTAGTAATGCCTTCATTTACGTACACTGCAATTACATCATATCTTATAGGGGTATCAAAAGAAAGATTTTTAGAATATAGATAGAACTTCGAGACTTTAGATATTTTTCTTTGTTTGCGAATATTTACTGCTTCCTCTGGCTGTCCAAAATCAGAATTACTTCGGTATTTCACTTCCATAAAACAAAGGTATTCTTTGTCCTTTGCAATAATGTCGATCTCACCCTGCCTGCACCTGAAATTTCGGCCAATGATCCTTAAACCTTGCGATATCAGATATTTACAAGCAATATCCTCATTTCCATCGCCAATTACTCTTTTATTCAATTTGTATTACCTTTTACTTTCATCTTGATTTATCTTTTGCCTTTATCTTATCCATGGCATCCACAAAGACCAGGATTTCAGCCACAACTTCATAGAGCTCAGGAGGTATCATCTCGCCAATTTCAAGTCTTGATAGAGTATCAGCAAGCTTGTCGTCCTCATGAACCGGAATCTTGTTGTCTTTTGCCTGTTCAATGATCTTTTCAGCCAGTGCTCCTCTGCCTGATGCAATGACCTTAGGCGCACCATCTTCGTTTGGATCATAGCCGAGAGCAACGGCAGTTTTTATTTTCTTTTTCTCATTATTTTCAGCCATAATTTTGCCCTTTAAGCTCTTGCATCAAAAGAATTGGTAGAAATTACTGGTGTCTTACTTACGCTAAGCATCTCGTCAACAGCCATGTCCTGTCCGTCAATATCATCATGGAGTTTTAAAGTAGCTTCCATAGAATAGCCTCTTTTTTCAAGCCTTTCGTTAAGAATATGGATATTGTCATTTATAAGGTCGATAACGCTATCATCAGCCACATAAAAATTAGTTGAAACCTTGCTATTAAGGAGCTTTACATATACATCCACAGGCCCTAGATTCTCCATATCAAGATGAAGGGCAGCGCTCACTGAGCCATCTTCACTCATCTTCTTATGTTTATTCCTATAGACATAAAGATCGCCATGTACGTTCTGGCCCGCCATCTGAAGCGGAAGCTGAACATATTGAAACATCTGATTGAGCTGATTCATGAAGTCAAGATTATTCTGAAGATTATTGGCTGACTGGGCGAGTTTACTCTCAGCTCCAAGATTTTGTGTAATGGCGTTTGTAAGGCCCTTAGCCTGATTGCTTAGCCTTTGATAGAGATTTTCAATATTCTCTTTATTTCCAACTTCCAGTGGTTTTAAGTGCCACTGAGACTGCATATTATCCTTTAAGAGCTTTGTATATTCTTTTCCGGAAAAGACATTTTTCCAGGCTGCACTTTCAGCTGGATCTGACATATCTGCTTTTTCGAAACTTTCAGCAAGCTCTTTTAAAAGAGCCTTCTGCGCATCTTCAAGTTTTGCCGCCTGTCCTGGGTTCTCTGAAAGATCAAGGTTTGCTGCTTCTTTTAAAGCCTCGCTATAAGTATTGATAGTTTTTTCAGATATCCCAAGGTTTCTAAGGTTATCTACAAATCTGCCTGATAACTCTAAAGAAGACTGTTTGGCGCCTTCCTGTAAAGCTTTTCCTGCCTCATCTACATCTCCCTCTTTTATAGCAGCTTGCGAAGGGTCCTTTAAAATCTCACTGTTTGCAGTTTCTTCTGCATCAACAAGCGAATTAGAAATAGGACCAGCTTCTTTTGCATCTTCTGAAAGAGTTATCTCCTGGCCAAAGAGCTTAAGTACCGAACCATACAGATCTAAAGCCTGGGTATCCTTTCCTGCAGCCATAAGTTCAGAAAAAGCATTAGGCATATCTTCTATTATGCTTTCCATAGTAGAAGTTACCTGATGTTCATAATTCTTATAGCTCTCAAACTGTTTAATATTATTTTCATCAATTGGAATCCCAAGACTCTTCATCTCAACCAGGGTTGTGACTGAAGTATTTGGAAATGAATTAAGAGATTTATTCATCTCAAGAAGAGCATCTTTATTGATAGGTAAAGATGCTGACATCATATCCTTTACCATCTGGATAGAATCATTGTTTATTTCAATTCCAGCAGCAGTCAGAGCCTTTAACGTACTCTGATCTATAGATGTATTCTCATAAAGAGGAGTTATGGATACGCTACCTGAAGAAGCGCTACGGACACTAAAATTAAGTGTCTGCCCCTCTCGCAGGCCCATACCATCCTGTAGCTTGGCAGATATTTCAGCATCACCAACATTAATTGTGGCAATCTTACCTTCAGTAGTGTCACTTATGGACACAACAGTACCCTGAATGGTCGACCCAGTCTTAAGTTCCAGGCTCTGAGAAGATACTTCCTGTCCTCTTAAACTGCTACCATCAATATTTAAAGTATTATTTTGCCCGGTAACACCACCAATAATGCTCATACAAAATTACCTATGAAGGAACGCCTGTGAATCTCGCAGGGACCATACTTTTTTAAGGCAGCAATATGAGCTTCGCTTCCATATCCCTTATTAGAATCAAATCCATACTCGGGATATTTCAAGGAAAGTTCTTTCATAAGGCGATCCCTTGTAACCTTAGCAACTATACTTGCTGCAGCAATTGATGCGCTTTTTGCATCACCTTTGATAATAGATACCTGCTTGTACATTTCAAGCTGAGGAATGTGAACAGCATCTATTAAAAGCGCGTCAGGCTTGGGATCAAGTCCCTCTACTGCCTTGGTCATAGCTTCATATGTTGCATTTAAAATATTGATCTCGTCAATGCGCTCACAACTGGAAAAGCCAATGCTTACGCTTATTGCCTCTTCCATTATGACATCATAAAGCTCTTCTCTCTTTTTTTCGGATAATTTCTTGGAATCATTTAGATATAACATAGGGCAGTCAGGCTTTAGAATTACAGCTGCTGCATAGACAGGCCCTGCAAGCGGGCCTCTTCCAACTTCATCTATTCCGCATAAAAGGCCAAGATTCCCATATTCTCGTTCGTACCTGTACATTTCAAAGGTACGTCTTTTTTCTTTTTCAATGTAATCTATTTTTTTGCTTGCACTTTCAACAAGCTTAATAACTCCAGTTCTTTCATCACTTCGGTAAGTTTCAATAAAGGATTTAAATTCATCCTCTGTTTGTGAACTCTGTAGTATACCCTTGATGTCAGAAAGTGACTGCATTATTCAACTCCCCCAAATTTCGAGAATGGATATATCCTCACAAAAGCTTTACCCAGGATATCCTTCTTATGAATGTTCCCCACTGAGATATCTCTGCTATCCATACTGTGGTTTCTGTTATCACCCATTACAAAGTATTCATCTTCTCCAAGAAGTATTTCTGTTTCAGCTCTGCCTGGATCAATGATAACCTCAGCACCATAGTTTTCAATGAGTTTTGCATCGTTTATGTAGATATTACCTTCAAAGTCAACTCTGACCCTTTCCCCGGGAAGGCCAATGACTCTTTTTATAAAGTACTGATTATTACCATACTGATATGGAAAAATAACTATATCATATCTGTGAGGTTCAATAAATCTGTATGAAAGCTTATCAACGATCAGAGAATCATGATCCTGAAGTGTTGGCTCCATTGAAGATCCGCTAACTTCTGTTCTCTGGGCTACAAAGGTTATAAACAGGAAAGTAAGTCCAAAGATTACTACCAGGTATAAAAGCGTGCTCATGATCTCTTTAAGTACTTTACTCATTTTCAATCTCGATTCCGTGCATTTATGCACTATTTTATTCAGGTTTTTCTAATGATAGTCTTCCGAGTCTCCCGTTCCTAAAATCATCAAGCAGAAGGGATGAAGCTCTGTCAATGTCTGGAACAGCTCCCTGCTTGATCAGCTTTCTGTTTTCCGCTATGGCAGAAAGTACAGCGCTATATTCATTAGCATACTGATCTTCTAAAAACTCAGCTAACTGTTCATCAGTTATATTATACTTCTCTTTTATGACTCCGGGGTAGTAGTTATTTAGCACTTTTATCAGATCACAGGCAAGTTCCACGCTATCAAGGTTCTCGTCATTCATGGAACCAATAAGGGCAAGATGAAGTCCTACTTCCTGATCCTCAAATTTTGGCCATAAGATACCAGGAGTATCAAGTAGCTGCATGTTTTTGCCAAGAGAAATCCATTGCTTTCCCTTAGTTACGCCAGGCTTATTACCGGTCTTAGCAGAGTTCCTTCCAGCCAGCTTGTTGATAAATGTTGATTTACCCACATTTGGAATGCCAGCTACCATAGCTCTTATAGGTCTTCCTACTATTCCTCTTTTCTTGTCCCGCTCTATTTTCTCAGCGCAGGCACTTTGAACTACATCTTTAACCTTACCGGCTTCATTTCCCGTCTTAGAATTCATTTCAAGCACAAAATTGCCCTGTGCTTCATAGTATTCTTTCCATTTTTTTGTAACCGCTGGATCAGCAAGGTCAGCCTTATTTAAGATAATAAGTCTGTACTTGTTCTTACCAAGCTCGTCAATATCAGGATTTCTTCCTGACGCTGGAATACGGGCATCAGTAAGCTCTATTATTATATCTATCAGCTTGATGCTTTCCTGCATCATTCTGATAGCCTTTGTCATATGTCCGGGATACCATTGATAATTCATATAATCACCAATCCTTAATAATTGTCTAAAATCGGTCCAAAATGAGCATCTTCATAGGCAAATTTAAACCATGCTTTTCCAACAATCATTGATTCACTAACGATTCCAATATTAGCGCTTCTGGAATCTTCACTACTGTTTCTATTATCGCCAAGAACAAAGTATTCTCCGCTCTTAAGCTTTATTGGATTAGATGCAATGCCTGCATCCTCCATTTTATCAAAATAGTCGTCATCCTCTTTAGAAGGTTCACCATTTATATACAAAACTCCATCTGTTATCTGGACTGTATCACCGGTTTTTGCGACTATTCTTTTTACATAATAATGGGAATTAGTATTACCATTTGGCAGAAATACAACTATATCACCGGTTTTAGGACTAATGATCTTCGATAGTGCCCTGTCCACTAAAACCTTCTGACCATTTGAAAGAAGTGGCTCCATTGAATCACCAATTACCATTACCTGCATTCCGAAGAAGAATACAAGGGCGCAAGCTACTGCTACTGCCGCTAAAGTGATAGAGAGCCATGAAAAGATTTCTCTGATAAGCTTTGGGGTTATTCTCTTTTTCTTTTGATTAAAAGTAAGATAGTTCTTCCTTGATCTCATTAGAGTACCTCAATCAGCTATAGAATTTAAAAAGGGCAATTACTAAACGTAACTGCCCTTTAAAAAACAAATTATCTGGTAACAAGCTCCTTAACCTTAGCCTTTTTACCTGTAAGTCCCTTAAGGTAGTTCAGCTTAGCTCTTCTTACCTTACCTCTTCT
>JAEEGL013178040.1_pt1 | contig 10750 bp, 5 predicted proteins | sample 9134231 | NCBI WGS metagenome assembly JAEEGL01 (sample SAMN16246548, study PRJNA631951) | gut metagenome | biome: gut microbiome; feature: rumen; material: fiber-attached | host: Bos | place: Iran: Karaj | collected 2018-10 | reverse complement strand
TTCAGCGCCTGCTGGAACTGCTTCACCGCGTCGCCCTTGTCGCCGCGCTTCAGGGTCCCCTCCATGTAGTACCTGCGCTGTTGCGTAATGCCGCAGCGCTGGCACTTGTGCTCCTGAATGCCGTACTTGCAGCGCTGCGCTTCCTCCACCACGTACCAGGAACCCCAGTCGTGTCCCAGCGCAGGGATAGGGCAGCGCTCCTGCAGCCCGCAGCGATGGCAGTAATGGAACCCGAAGCCCTCTTCGGTACAGGTGGGCTCCTTCGTCACGTTGGACCAGTCGCTCCAGTCGTGCCCCAGCGCGGGCGGATACTCAAAGTAAGAGTAGTCGTCCGGACAATAGTCGTAGTATGAATCACCGATGCAGAAGTACTCGTACTTACCCGGCTCCGTACATGTGGGTTCATACCAGATCTCCACGCCATATTCCGTGTCGAAGTGATGGCTGTGTTCCGGTCTCGTCCCTGCCATGGGATCCGTCGCCGCCACGGCGCTCGGGACCATCCCCAGCACCATCAGCGCGGTCAGGACCAGCACCAACGTTCTCCTTAGCTTCATCCTCGTACCTCCTTCTCCTCGTTCCCTGTCCGACTGTGTTGTGCCTCTATCCGCTCCCCCCCGCCTCTTCGGCGCGGGGCTGTATGCCTGGGACCGTGATCAGCGTCAGCGCCTACGCCGATCGCCTCCCCGGTTTTTTGTCTCAGGCTCTTCTTTCCCTGTCTGGAATCGCTGCCGCGCGTCCGCGCGGGCGATTCCTGGATCGTCCTCGCGGCCCTTACGCCTCCGGCGCAAAGGTCATGTCCATCATCCCGCGGTAGTTGATCTCGAAGCCTTCCTCCACCGCGACCATCTCCATCTCCTTGCCGTCCGCCGTCTTCACGGTCACGCGGCCCGTGCCGCTGTCCTTGACCCAGGTGCAGCCGGGCTCTTCCTTGCCGCCCACGGTGAAGCTGGCCGTCCCGTCGCTGTTCAGCGTAAGGGCCGTCTCACCGCCCAGCGTGGAGGGATTCAGCGAGAATCCGCTGCTCACCAGCCGCACGCACACATATTTGACGTTTTCCTCGGGAATCGGTTCCGCGGTGGGCTCGGGTTTGGGCGCGGGAGTGGGTCTTGCCGTCGTCACGGGCGTCTGCCTGGGCGTCGGTCTGGGGGTCGGCCGGGGCGTAGCGACGGGCTTCGGCCTGGGCGTCGGGGTGGGTACCGGCGTGGGCTCGGGCGTCGGTTCCGGCGTCGGCTCCGGGGTGGGTTCCGGAGTGGGTTCCGGCGTGGGTTCAGGCGTCGGTTCCGGAGTGGGTTCGGGGGTGGGCTCGGGCGTCGGCTCCGGTGTAGGCTCCGGCGTCGGTTCCGGCGTCGTGTCTTCGCTCCAGCGCTGCTCCGCGTCTTTGCTGAACACGATGGTGCCGTTCACGCCGCCGTCGTAGATCAGGAAGCCGTCCTCCGTCAGCGTCAGGGGGATCTCCGCGCCCTCCGCGCCGTACAGCACCTGTCCATCCTCTTCCCGCCAGGTCATGCCGGCGTCCGGCCCCATGTAATCCAGCGTGCCGGTGCCGTCATCATTCAGCGTCAGGGTGATGTTCAGGTTCCACAGCGTCCGGGGATTGCCCTTCAGCACGGGGTTGTTCAGATATACCGCGTACCACTCGCCCTGGTATGCCGTCAGGTCCATTGGCGCGCGCTCGCAGTAGATGGTAACGTTCATGATGGTGATGGAGATCGTGCCGTCCTCCCGAAGCTCGATGATCCGGTCCAGCAGGCCGTCGGGCACGCCGATGACATGGGGCTTCACCAACTGGAGCTTGCCCTCCTCGAAGGCGTACTCCTCCGCCTCATCGCCGAACACGCTCACCATCGCGCCTTCGATCACGATTCCGGTGTCCTCCGTGCCGAACAGCGCCTTCCAGGCCTCCGCCTGCTCCTCCACGGGCAGGTATTTGCCTTCGCCTTCCATCACCCTGGCGACCCACTCGCCGCCCAGCTGCTCAATGTCCTCCGCCGCAACGGCCTTCGCGGGCGCAAACGGTTCCTCGCCCGTGTACTCCCGGGTGAACACCATCACGGAGTCGTCGTCCATCGCGTCGGATACCAGTTCGCCGTCCACCAGCGAGAACACCGCGTCCACACCCTCCAGGGTGACGACCAGCTTCTCCGCCTCCGCGCGCCAGTCGCCCGCAGAGGCCCCGTCCGGCGCTTCGCTCGTGGCCGTGCCGTCCTCATTCAGGATCATGACCGCCTTATATCCCATGGCCGCGGCGTCATATTCCGTCGCGCCCAGGATCAGCTTCGAAAGATACCACTCGCCGCCGTACAGCGCGAACGCCTCCGCCGGATCGGGTCCGGGCGCGGGCGCGGGCGTGGGTTCCGGGGTCGGTTCCGGGGTGGGTTCCGGCGTCGGCTCCGGCGTGGGTTCGGGCGTCGGCTCCGGCGTGGGTTCGGGCGTGGGCTCAGCCGTCGCTTCCGTACCGGGCTCAGCCGCCTTCTTCTCCAGGTAGAATGTCATGCCCAGCGTAGTATACGCCACCATGCCGTCCTCCAGCAGCTCGATGGTCTCGTTCAGCGCGCCCTCGGCGACGCCCGGTCCGACCTGCGGGGCGTACAGCAGCGCGCCTTCCGTCAGCTCAAACTTGTCAGCGTCCTCCTCGTCCTGCTCGGACCAGCGCACCATGCCGTCCTGGATGGTCAGCTCCGCCTTTTTGACGCCGAACATCATCTCCATGCTGTCCTCAATGTAGTCCGCGTCCAGCATCATGCCGTAGGCGTCCACCTTCACGGTCTTCCATTCGCCGTCGAACTCGGCGATGTCTTTCGCTTCCACCGGCGCCGCCGGGATGAACCCCCCGGGGGCCTCGTCCCTGGAGAAGACCATCTGCAGTCCCTCGCCGGAGTCATACACCAGCATACCCTCAACGTAGCTGAACAGTTCCTCCATTCCGTTGAGGCTGATGGCGATCTGCTCCCCTTCCAGCCGCCACGACCCGGGGTTCTGGCCCGCGGCGTCCTGGATGATCGTAGTTCCGTCCTGGTTGAGCGTCATGCTCAGGCTCTGCCCGACGTCCGCCGCGGACATCTCCCTGCCGTCCATCACGACTGTGACCAGGTTCCATGTCCCGCCGATGATGCGGTACACCTCGTCCATCGGCGGCGTCTCCGTGGCGAATGCCGTCGCAGTCGTCAGGAGCACGAGAGTCAGAAGAAGCGCAAAGATTCTTTTCATGTTTCTTTCCTCCCACATCCCAGAATTGTCCGTCGTCGGTCAGTTCTCCGGCGCCGCGTTTGCGCCGGTTTTTGCAAGTTCTCCGCGGAAAACATCCATTCCTGCGCCGCAGGCCCGGTCCATATGGTAACACCTTCCCATGTTATGATTATTATATACGAAATTCGCGCTTTTCGCAACATCAAACGTGCGGTTTCCGGAAGAATCTTCCATTCTTTCCCCATATAACAAAGCGCCGGACGCATTCGCGCCCGGCGTTCCGCCGTCTCCCCCCGCTTATGTCGTCCCCGGCGTCTCCCCGTACAGGGGCTCCACCAGCTCCCGGAACGTCTTCCGCAGACAATACAGGCTCATAGCCAGGGAAGCCAGCTCCGCGATTGGGAACGCCAGCCACACCAGCTCCAGCCGCCCCGTCAGGGAAAACAGATACGCCACCGGCAGCAGCACCAGCAGCTGCCGCGCCACGGACACCCACACGCTGTAAATGCCCTTGCTCATGGCCTGGAACATGCCGCCCGCCGTGATGCAGAACCCTGCGAACACGAAGCTCAGGCTGATGAGCCGCAGCGCCGTCTCCCCGATCGTCAGCATGGTCTCCGAGGCGTCGAACAGCGCCAGCAGCGCGTCCGGCAGCAGCTGGAACACCGCCGCGCCCAGCAGCATCAGCGAGGTGGCGTAGATCACGGCCATTCGCAGCGCCAGCTTGATCCTGTCCGGCCTGCGCGCGCCGTAGTTGTACGCCACGATGGGGATCAGGGCGTTGTTCAGCCCGAACACGGGCATGAACACGAAGGACTGCAGCTTGAAATACGCGCCGAACACCGCCGTGGCCACGTGGGTAAAGCCCATGAGGATCCTGTTGATCAGATAATTCATCACCGAACCGATGGAAATCATGATGATCGAGGGCACGCCCACGGCGTAGATGCGCCCCACGATCTCCCCCACGGGCCGCAGGAACCGCGCCCTGAATTCCACGTCCGGATTCATCCGGAGGTTGAAGCACAGCGCCAGCGTGGCGGCCACCGCCTGGGCGATCACCGTGGCCACCGCCGCGCCGGCCACGCCCATGGGCTCGATCCCCAGCCCGCCGAATATGAACAGCGGGTCCAGTATGATGTTGACGATGGCCCCCGTGCCCTGGGTAACCATGCACAGCGTGGTGCGCCCCGTAGACTGCAAAATGCGCTCCAGCATGATCTCAATGAACAGGAATATCGAGCATCCGGACACGATGCGCAGGTACGCCCCGCCGAAATCCAGGATCTCGCCGATATCCGTCTGGGAACGCATGAACGCCCCCGCGCCGAACAGGCCGAACAGCATGAACGCCAGCGCGCTGAGCACCGCCAGCAGGATGCCGTTGCCCGCCGCCAGGTTGGCCCGATCCTGCCGCTTTTCGCCCAGACTCCTGGACAGCAGCGCGTTCACGCCCACGGACGTGCCCGAGGCCACCGCGATCATAAGGTTCTGGATGGGAAACACCAGGGATACCGCCGTCAGGGCGCTGGAGTCCACCTCCGTGACGATCCTGGATACGTACACGCTGTCCACCACGTTGTACAGCGCCTGCACCAGCATGGACGCCGCCATGGGCAGCGCCATGGTGATCAGCAACCTGTTTACGGGCATCACGCCCATCTTGTTCTCGCCAGCCGGCCTTTGCATTTGTTCCTTCCTCCGCTTTCCGAAGCGCCGCGCCCGGGGAACCCCCGCCCGGCGAATATTGTATATTATAACAATGCCGCGTAAAACATGGAGGGCGGCAGCGCTAAATTTCTGCTACAAGCGCACAGGATCATTGACAGGCTCCGGAAATGCGCAGAAACGCCCTCGGGTTTCTTCGCTTTCTGTCCTGTTCTGTGTCCAGGGCGTATTCCTGCCATTCCGGCCGCGTCTTCCGGCGCGGGTTTTCGCAACCGCCCATGCGTCGAAAAGCCAAATAATCCAACCATTTGAAATGATCGGTTTTTTCGGTGTCTCCCGCTCCGTTGACTCCGCCCTCTTTTTCTATTATAATATCCGCGTCCGGGTCTATCTTTCCCGGATGCGCTTGACCCGGGGCCTCTCCCCCGACTGCCGCCCGCCCGGGCGCGCCGCAGCCCCGCGCCGCCCGACATCTGGCACAATATCAAGAAATTACAAGCGCAAAAATCGCATCATTTTGCGTCCGCGCGCGTCTAAACAGCACAAACCAATGGACGAGGTGAAAGCCATGAAGAAAATGCTGCTTGCCGCGCTGCTGGCCGGGGCGCTGTTGCTCACGGCCTGTCAATACGCGGTTGTTGAAGACGAAACGGAAGTCGTCCGGGGGCTGACGGGCGCCGCGGCGGAGGGCGAGGCGTTTTCCCCAGGGGAGAGCGCCGAGCCCCTCGCCCGGGGCTCCCGGGACGAGAACGGCGCGGACGACGTGCGCGCCCTGCAGGAGCGCCTGATCCGGCTGAACTATCTCTCCGGCAAGGCGGACGGCATATTCGGCGCGGCCACCGAGCGCGCGCTGCGGGAATTCCAGTCCGTAAACGGCCTTCCGGGCACCGGCGTCGCGGACCCCGGGACGCTGGCCGCCCTCTCCGATGCTCTGGCCGTCCCCAAGCCCACCCCCTCTCCCACCCCGCTGGCCAGCGGCGCGAAGGGCGAGGACGTAGTGTCCCTGCAAAAAAAACTGATCGAGTACGGCTTCTATACCGGCGGCGCGGACGGCGATTTCGGCAGCAAGACCGACGCCGCCGTGAAGGACTTCCAGCAATACCTCCACGACTCCATGAACCGGGACTTCCCGCCTGCCGACCCCACCCCCACGCCTGCCCCGGCAAACCCCCTCCCGGAATCCGCGGGCCCATCTTCCCTCGTCGGCGCTATCCCGGACTCGGAATCTGCCTCTGCCCCGACCGATCCCCTTCCCGAAACCGCGGCCCCGTCCTTGCCTCCTGAAGAAACCGAAGCGCCCTTTGTTCCTGACGGCGTTGTGACGGATTCCCTGCTGGCCTATCTGGACCAGGGCTCCTTCGACGTGTACCGCCAGGAGCTGCGCAAGGGCAGCCGCGGCCCGGAGGTGGTCCGCCTCCAGACACGGCTGCAGTATCTCAAATACCTGGAAGGCAGCGCAGACGGCATCTTCGGAAGCGCCACGGAGAGCTCCCTGCGTTACTTTCAGAAGCGCAGCGGGCTGAAAGAGACCGGCGCCGCCGACGAAGCCACCCAGCGGCTGCTGTTCTCCGCGGAGGCGAAAAAGTCGGACCGCCCGCAGAAGACCTATATGCTGAAGGTGGACACCTCCAAGCAGAAGGTATACGCCTACCGGTGGGCCAACGGCAGCTATTCCACCCTGGTGCGGACCATGACCTGTTCCACCGGCACCGCCAGCCACCCCACCCCTCTTGGCACATACCAGGCGGGCGGTAAGCTCGGCCGATGGTACTACTTCAGCAAATACAGGTGCTGGGCCCAGTACGCCTACCGGATCAGCGGCCCGTACTACTTCCACTCCGTGATCTACTCCCGCAAGGACGAAGGATCGGTGCGCATGGGATCAGTGTACAACCTGGGCTCCAGGGCCTCGCATGGATGCGTCCGGCTGAGCGTGGCCGACGCAAAATGGATCTATGACAATTGCCCCGCTGGAACCACCGTGAAAATCGTATAGGGAATGACGAACAAAAAAGCGTCCGCAAATGCGGACGCTTTTTGACGCGGAACGGAGAGGCCGGAAGCGCGGGGCGCTCTCCGGCCCGCACAGAAGCGGAATGCCATGCGTTTTTCTCGGCCGGGCGGCAGCCGGCATGGTGCGGCCCGGCGTAGGCGCGGGGCGGAAGCTCGCTGAGACGGCGACAAATTGGAATCCGTCAGCATCTATCTTTATGCGTCCAATGGCTTCTTTGTCAGATACAGGACATAGGTATCCTCGAATATCACTTTCCCGCCGTTTTCTTTGACAGTGTTCCGAAGTCCTTCAAAAAACAGCGTTTTATAGGGTTCGGGAATGACGATATGGTCGCAATGAGTACCGCAGAATGAAATATATTCATCCGGGTTCATCTCGCGCCTCCCATGGAAATCATGCCGCTCAAAATCCACATAGCCGTAGTTTGGAGCGTTATCGTATTTGAAGCCGCCATGGGTATAAGGGATTTCCGGTTTAAAATACCGATCATACAGTTTTTGGATCTTCCGATAAAGCTCCTCGTTCGGGGTTTTGTAATCCGATTTTGTCAGCATCATTGCAAGGATCCCACCTGGTTTCAGCAGCTCGTAAGTTTTTGAAAAAGCTGTTTCTTCCGGGATCCATTGAATGGTTGCCGCGGAATAGATCAGATCAAATCTCTGCTGTCCAAAATCGAAAGTGATGAAGTCATCGTTCACGATATGAAAGTTGGAGAACCGGTCGTATTTTTCCCTCATCTTCGCATAAAGGTTTTCTCCAAGTTCAATGGCATAATAATCGCATCCCGTTGCGAGGATCGGATCCGTTGCCTGTCCGGTTCCCGGGCCGATCTCCAGAACTCTCTTCCCCGGGCCGAGCCTTGCGTAGTTTATCAGATATTCAAATAATCCCGGGCTGTACCTCGGCCTGTACTTATCGAACTGCTCAGGTATCGTATCAAAGATCCTTCTGAATTCCATGCAACGGCCTCCCGAAACTGCGATTTTTCGCTTCCATTGTAGCACAGAGGATGAGAGAAAACAAGTGCGCGGGCATGCGCCGCGCTTCCATGGATACAATTTGCGCGGGCCGCCGTCCGGCCCGCGCAAAAGCAGAATTACATGTAATTCTCCCCGGCTGTGAAACAGCCGGAAGCGGAAGGGTCCCGGGGAACTCAGTTCCCCGGGCGGGGCGCGGGGCGGAGCCCCGCCGTTCTTCCGTTCTCCTGTTCCCCCGTCACTCCGCGGCTTCGCAGCTGTAGCGGCTGATGACCTCGTCCTGGGCAGCCTTGTCCAGCTCCAGGAAGCGGACGCTGAATCCGCCGATGCGGACGAGCAGGTTGCCATGGCGCTCGGGGTGCGCCTGGGCGTCCCTGAGGTCCTCCAGGTTGGCGGTGGTGATCTGTGCCATCTGGCCGCCGTGGGTGAGATAGGCACGCATGACCGCGGCGATCTTATCCCGTTTTTCCTGGGTGGACAGCATCCGCTGGGTCAGCACAACATTGAGGGTCGTCCCGCCCAGGCCCTTGTTCAGGGGCAGCTTGGCCACGGAATTCAGCATGGCGGTGAGGCCGCTCCTGTCCGCGCCGGGCCGGGGGCCCATGGTGTTGCCGATGGGCTCGCCGGCAAAGCGGCCGTCCGGCATGGCGCCCATGTGCTGGCCGTAATGGATGCCCGCGGTGAGCAGGGAGCACGCGCCTGTGAACAGGCCGCCGCGCACGGAACGGTACCGGCCGATCTCGTCCCAGAAGAGGTTCAGCACGCGAACCATCATTTCGTCCGCCTCGGGATCGTCGTTTCCGAACTTGGGCGCGCTATGGAGCAGAAGCTGGCGCTCCGGCTCGTAGCCCTCGAAATTGGCGCGCAGCGCGTCGATCAGCCGCTGCCTGGATATTTTCCGCTGCTCGAAGACCAGCTTTCTGATGGCCAGCAGAGAATCCGACACCACCGCCACGCCGCCGGTCTCGATCACGCCGTAGTTGTACAGCGGGCCGCCCGCGTCGTGGGGCACGCCCTTCTCCAGACAGCCCTCCGTGAAGGGCGTCTTTACCACCTTGGCGAAGTTCGCCGCGCGGAGCTCCTGGCCGCGGTTGCACATGTCGATGAACAGGCGCGTGAAGAACTTCAGCTGCTTTTCAAAGGCGGCGTAGAAATCGTCGAAGGTGCGGAAGTCCGCGAATTCGCCGGTCTCCAGGCCCGCGCGCACGTCCGGATGGCTGGTGCTGCGGCCGTTGTAGAGGGTGTATTCCAGGATCTTGGAGATGTTGATGACGCCGTCCTCGCAGCCGGTGTTGCTCCTGCCGGGAATCTCGATCTCCTGACAGCCCAGGATGGTGTAGTCCCGGGCGTGCTCCAGGGGCACCTCGAGATGGGTGAGGCCCGGCACCACGACTTCGTCGCTGACCATCGTGGGATCGGACATGCCCTCCGACCACAGCTGGACGCACAGGCGCAAAAGCTGCGGAGGACTGTTCCGGTGCACGCGCACGGAGACGCGGGGGTAGGTATCGTGGAAGCGGCGGAGAATCTGCAGCATGAGGTAGGTAAGGTCGTTGGCGGCGTCCCGGCCGCGCTCGTCCACGCCGCCGATGGTGACGTTATGGGCGCCGTTTTCGCGGATCTTCAGCATGATGGAGACGATGGACTCCTCCGGGGAGATGACGTCGCCCTCCCGCACGGCCTTCTCGAAGAAGGGCCAGAAGTACTGGTCCATGCGGCCGATGCAGTCCACCCAGTCCCACAGCGACAGGCACCACATGAGCTGTACGGCCTGGTAGAGCGTTTCGGGCCTTTTATGGGCCACAAAGGCACAGTTTTCCGCAATGGCGGCGTAGTAGCCCTTCTGGACGGGGTTTTCCTCTTTTGCGCAGAGATCGGCGGCCAGGTCGGCGTAATTCTGGAGCCAGCGGGACATGCCCCGGACGATGACGCGGCAGGCCTCGTACATATCCGCGGCGGCGGCCTCCGGATGCTGCGCGGCGCAGGCATCGATGTAGTCCAGCATGCCGTCCAGGCCCTTTTCCAGCAGGCGGGGATAGTTGGGCACCGTATGGCCCTGATAGCCACCGGGGCTGAAAAAGCAGTCGTCCTGAATGGCCTTCATGCGCTCCGGGCCGATTTGGCGGCGGCCCTCGGCCAACACCTCGTCGAAGGACAGGGGTGACATGCGGCGGAGGATGTTCAGGAGGCGCTCCTTTTCCGGGGAATCCGGCATGGGATCGACCACGTCGCGCCGGAATTCGTCCGTCATGACGCCCCAGTGGAAGTGCTCGCGGATGGGATAAAAGGGGCGGGTGATGCCCACGACGGCTTCGTCCGGATAGATGACGCAGGGCGTGACCATCCAGGAGCGCACGATGGCGTGGGCCTGGGCGATCACCAGGGGGGCGTCCGGCATTTCCTCGAATACGTCCAGGAAGGGATTTTTGCCCTCCGTGCCCACGGGGCTGGTATTCGTGCCCTCGCGGCGGCCGTAGGGGAGCAGCCGGGGCTCCACAGCGTCGGATACGCGCTGCATGCGGGCGGTGTACTGGAGCTTTTCATCCAGCGCGCGGTAGTCTTGCATGATCATCACCTCTGTCCTATTGTATCACACCGGAAGGGCGCCTGTAAACGCCGGAAAGGGGCAAAAGGGTACAAAAATTTGCGTATCGCATTCCACAAACACAAACGGGGAATGGCGAGGAAAGCGGAACGGGCGCGTGACCGGGCGTACCCGACCCCGGGGGCCGTCGGGACGGAACAGCCCGGGGCGCTTATAAGCGCCGCCGCGCCGGAAGCCGTGGAGGCGGACACCGCTTGCCGAACGGGCCGATAACGACGACGGGGGACGGAGCGCGTGACCGGGCGTACCCGACCCCGGGGGCCGTCGGGACGGAACAGCCCGGGGCACTGATAGGCG
>JAEEGL012831641.1_pt1 | contig 10750 bp, 13 predicted proteins | sample 9134231 | NCBI WGS metagenome assembly JAEEGL01 (sample SAMN16246548, study PRJNA631951) | gut metagenome | biome: gut microbiome; feature: rumen; material: fiber-attached | host: Bos | place: Iran: Karaj | collected 2018-10 | reverse complement strand
GCGAGCATGGCTTGACTCGCTATGCAAGTCCTTTTTCGCAGAAAGTTTGAAAATATATTTGCGATTTTTCGCTGAGCATGACTTGACTTGAAATGCAAGTCGCCATCGGGGTCATTTTCGCAAAAATCGCAAATATTTTTATGGGCCTCGGCACTCGGTCCCCATATAAAATTATGCCCACACGGGCAGAGTTAGGGGCCAACGTTCGATTTTATGGGTCGACCAGAACCGGCCTGTAGGTAGTCCGAGGCTGTTCGCCGCGACAGCGGCCTAACTTCGCCAACAAACCCCCAACGTGAAAGGAGCATAAAGTTGAAAATCCGGATCTACGAAACTGACTTCAAAGGAAAGCCCGTGGAATGCACCGGCGAATTTTTCTCCGGGCCTTCCGCGCTCGCCATCGTGGAGGCCATGAAGATGAACCCGTTTATGGCCGACCTTGATCCGCTCGCCTTCATGCGGCAGATCCTTGACGGGATCGGCCAGCGGCATTTTTGTCTGGCCGGTCCGGCCGAAAAGGCCGCAGTGGTATTTCTGCAGCGGCTCACAGCGCTCGGTTATGCCGGTTACGAATTGGAGGACGACGAGGTGATTTACGCCCCGGTTTCGGGCCATATTCGGGAGAAGTCGAAAAAGCAAGTCAAATAACAAAGATTTTTCGATAATATATCTTGATTATAAACGACTTGCAACTTGCTATTTCAAAAAGCAATGGCAATGTATGGCACTGTCAAGGGCGAGGTGCGGAGCCTCGCCGGAAAGCGCAGAAAAACAAGCGGGCGAAAGCCCGGAAAGGAGCTCGCCATGAGAGCGATTTTCATTAACGCGGTCGACCGGAAGGTCGAGGAAGTTGAAATCGAAAACGAACTGGAAGCCTTTTACAGCAAGATCGGCTGCGAGATGATCCAGGTGATTGGCCTCGGAGACAATTTTGTCATGATCGTCGACGAGGAGGGAAAATTACGGGATTGGAAGGTCGGGTTCCGCCTTGGAGCTGGTGAAGGGATCGCCGGAAACGCCCTGATCGTCTGCGAGACGCCCGATGAGGACTTTACCGACTGCCCGCTGCTTTACGGGCTGGTGATCAAGTCGCTGGTCCAATTCCTCGACCTTGAAAAAACGCCGCTGCCGCCACCGGCATTCGGGTTCGCGGCCATCACCGATCTGAGCCCGGCAAGCATCGAAAAGGCGCGGGCAGAAGCGCTGCGGGATCTGGAGCAGCACCGCTGAACATGAAACAGCGCCGCCCCGCCGAGGGGCGGCACATAGAAAGGACTTGAAAATGAAAATTCTTGAATCGCAGAACAAGGAATACGGTTTTTACGGAACGACGGCTCTTCATTGCCGCCGCACGGTCGACGCAAAATGGGAAACGGCCTTTTCGTGGGTGGCGGCGGCAATGCCGTCGTGGTCGCCGGAAAACATCCGGGATTTCCTCGACGGCCGCCCCGGTCGGCATCTTGCCGATGAACTCCACTGCCGTGGCAATATCGCCCTGATCGACCAGTCCCGCTGGCTCCGGTCCATGTATGAATTCGCCTTGGAAGTCGGGATCGCCGACAAAACACCGGCCCTGGATCTGCGCATTCAGGCCGATGCCGAAGTCCGGAAGGCCGAAGAGTGTATCCGCAAGGCGGAGAAAATTTACATAGAAATACTGAAGCGATTTCCCTCGGACACCGGGGATGCATATGTGAAGGCCCTTAAGGAACACGCCGTGAGAGGCATCAACATGGCCAACTTCTTCTTCGGCGGCGAGTGAGAGCATGAAAGCCGCACTTATGCAAGTCGTGAGTGCGGCTTTTTCTCGAAAATTTGGAGAAATTATTATGCCCTCCGGCAGCAGGTCAGCGCATAAAATTTTGCCCACAGCGGCGCAGAAACGCCCCACCGTCCGCTTATGCGGGGGTGGGCCGAACCGGCCTGATGGTGGTAATAAAAAACTCGCGCGACAGCGGGCTGTCCGGGCCGGAAAACGGCATTCAGAATTTTTCGATATTTCATTGATAGTCAACTTGCTATATCGAAAAGTCCATGCTTATATATGGGGCGTGCAAAACAGACGGATTTTTAACGAAAGGAGAACCATGTATAGCCCGATTCTTTACTTCGCCTACGGGTCCAACATGAACCCGCTCCGGATGGGGCAGCGGTGTCCGGGCGCGACCGCGCTCGGCGTCGCCATCCTGCGGAACTACCAGATCGCCGAACGACTTTATGCCGACATCGATTTTGAGGAGGGAGCCGAAGTCGAAGGGGTGCTTTATCTGATCACAGAACGGCATCTGCGGTCCTTGGACGCCCGCGAGGGATACCCGAAGGTCTACCGCAGGATATGGGTTCCCATTGAATTCAACGGAGAGACCTATCTGGCGGTCACCTACGAGATGACCTTCATGACTAAGGCGGCCCGACGAGGGAAACGATATTCCGAAGAATACCGGAAACTCTGCTCGGAAGGAGCGAGATTCTATCGCGTAAAAAACAATTTCACTACAAGGAGGAAAAAACCATGAACACAGTCCAGATCATCGCCTACGGAACTTTGATGACCGGGGAAAGCAACCACCGCTACTGCCGGAACGCCGTCAGTATCCAACCCTGCACGATCAAGGGAACGATCTACGACACCGGCTGGCATTTCCCGGCCTTCCGGCCGGAGGGCGACACCACGGTCCACGCGGAGCTGATCGAGATCCCCATCGCCGACTGGCCCGCAATGGACCGGCTGGAGGGTTACCCCAGGCTTTACGACCGGATGCTGGTCCCGGCGACGCTGGAGGACGGCAGCACGGTCGAGGCGTGGGTTTACGTGATGAACACTATTCCAGCGCAGGCGAAGGTCATTGCCAGCGGCGACTGGAAAAACAGAGAGTGAGGGCATTATGGTGAATACGGTTTTGATCGAACAGACCGGGAAGAACATCAAACTCGCGGAGGCCGTGGTTCTGGCGGTGCTTTTTGCCAGCATCGCGGCCGGGCTGGGCGGGATGTATCTCTCGCTCACGCTGGGGATCGTGATGTTCATCCTCGCCGGGATCGCGCTCGTCGGCTTCATGGCGGTCCGCGTCTGGCGCTGGTGGATGCACGGATGACGCGGCGGGAGGACTCAATGCGCGAGCAATGCATCGACTGCGCCTTTTTCTCGGAGGAGAACCCGGACGAGGGCTGCGGGGAAATGTGCTTCCTTGATCCCGACCGGCCGGTCGAGATCAACTACTCCGATCCGGCCTGCCAGAACTTTGAATTGAGCGAATCGGTGGCCGCAGAACGGCGCAAAGCCCCCGGCGAACTGTAAGCGAACAATTTATTTGGAGGAGACTCAAATGAAAGAGAAAACAATATGGCATCCCGCCACGGATTTTCCGGAGAGCGGCGCGTATGTTCTGGTCGTGTACAACGGCCGCCTTCGGGAGCAGACCGTAAATCAGAAAATCCTGGCGGACTTCTTCGAGACCAGCCACGGAGATCACGCGATGGCGGTCGGGCATTTCCATCCGGCCTTTGGAGACGTCCTTGACAAACGGACTCACATACCGGGAGTGAAATACCCGAGAAAAACACCGCAGACAAACGCGGCAATCGTGGACAACGTCGGTCATCCGGTGGACTTCTGGCGAGATGTGAAATGCTGGGCCTACGGGAAAGACATCTATGCCCTGATCCCGAAGCCGCGATAAATTTTCGTTCGCACCTTCACTTTTAGCCCAACTGATGCTATATTATAATATGAACATTACGGAGTTTTCATGCCCACGTTTCATAATCAATTCCAGCCCCGTGCCACCCGCGCGACTGTCTATCAGCTTCGTGCCGATGTCCTGTGTCCGGACGGCATGGAGAACGCTTTTTTCCGGATCATCGACCTGATCCTGCCATTTGTCGCAAAATCCCTGTATGCCAAACTTCCGTCCGAGGCGGCGCAGCACCGCAGTTTCGAGATTTCCAACGAAGACCGTCTGTGCGAGTGTGTCGCCGTCCCGGAACGGATGCTGTGGGCGATCCGTTTCAGGTTTCCCAGCAAGGATGAGACGGTATGGTATTACGACGTCTCTCTGGTCCGGGAAGATGACCGGCTGCTGTTCGGAATGAAGATCGATACGGCTTTCGGGGCCGACATCCGGGCTTTACAGGCAAAACTGCCGCTGGTCGAGTCTTTGCTCGGGAGCGGTCTTTTGGCGCAGAACAGGCCCGTTACGGCCAATCTGTGGCTGGTCAACACGCCGGAGGACGTTGCGGATCTGGTCGCGCTGCTGGAAGCCCCACGCCGGTCGCTGCCGGTGATCGTCATTTCCGCCGTAAACCGGTATGCGTGGCGTTTAACGCCCTCAGCGCCCGAGTATCTGGTCAACGCCGAGTACCTGGCGAACCGGGTCAAGGGTTACGCCATTGTCGCGCGGATCAATTTTCAGAGCGCGTATGCCCTGACCGAGGCGGTCGGCAAGAGCTGGTCCGTTTACGACGGGGCCTGCCGGACCTATTTCCCGAAGATCGATTTCGACAACGGGTCCCCTGCACACCATCCCTGCAACCTGAAAGACAAGATCTGGTTCTGGAACTACGGCGACGAGCGCGGCGAGCGGGCCTACACTTCGTTCCTGATCGACACCGCACATCGGGTCGCGTCCACCAGCCGCACCGACTGGACCGGCCTGTACTTTGTGCCGGACGCCCGGATTCTGGCCGCCGAACTGGAAATGGCCCACGCCGCCCACCTTGCCAACGCCCCGGAGCGGGAACTGGCGATGCAGAACCACATTGCCGCGCTCCAGCGGAAGCTTCAGACGGCGGAAGATGAGAACGCCGACTGGCTGACCGAGCTGGAGAACGCGACCGCAGAGGCCGAATACTACAAGCAGGAAAACGCGGCACTCCGGCTGCGGCTGGACGCCCTCCGAGCACACCTGATCCGGCAGAACGGCGAATCGCCGGACGCGGAGATCCCGATTCCGGACAGCTACAAAGAGATGAGCGAGTGGGTAAAAGAACACCTCGCCGGGCGGCTGATCCTGCATCCCCGCGCGGAACGGGCGCTCTCCAAGGCAGAGTACACCGAGGTCGGGATGGTTTACCGGGCCTTACTGATCCTCGCAAACGAATACCGGGATTCCCGGATGGGCGTCGGCACGGACGAGGCTTTCCGGGATGTGCTCGCCCAATACGGAATGAATTTCTCGGGGTCCATCGACAAGAGTCGCGCCGGTCAGGAGGGCGAAGCCTACTACGTCAAGTATCCCATCGGCTCCTCGCAGCGGGTGTTTCTGCAGTTCCACATCGTCAGGGGGAATTCACGCGAGGACCGCTACTGTATGCGGATCTACTTCTTCTGGGACGAGGACACGAATCAGGTCGTCGTCGGCTGGCTGCCGTCCCACCTCAGCAACCGGATCAGCTGAATTCCTCTTTGCCCCCAGTGGGGGCGCATACATCTTCGACTTACGCAGGGAATAGCCACTCTGGGGTAAAGGTGGACTAAAAATACAAAAATGCGGAGAAAAATCCGAAAACATGGATTTTTTGGCTTGATTTTTTACTTACGCTGGAATATAGTAGGAATGTGTGGAGAACAAATACCCACTGTGGAGTTTTGCATGAAGGTTTCATACAATAAACTGTGGCATCTGCTGCTGGATCGGCGATTAAAAAAGACCGAATTGAAAAATCGGACCGGTATTAGCGCAACCACGCTGGCAAATATGGCGCAGGACAAGAACGTCAGCCTTGACGTCTTATTGCGGATCTGCGAGGTATTAAACTGCAATTTTTCCGACATTATGGATGCAATCCCAGATGAGGAAGATCGGAAAGATTTTTTGCGGTCGCAAAAAGAAATGGAGATAAAATAACATGAATAAACAACAGCTTGCCGCGAAGATCTGGGAGTCTGCCAACAAACTGCGTTCAAAAATTGAAGCGAACGAATACAAAGACTACATCCTCGGATTCATTTTTTACAAATACCTTTCGGACCGGGAAGTAAAGTTTCTCCGCGAGAATGATTTTTCTCAGGAAGATATCGAAAATCTCAACGAGTCCGATCCGGAAACCATGAATTTCATCCGGGAGAACATCGGTTACTTTATCGCCTACCAGCATTTGTTTTCCACCTGGCTCAAAATGGAGCGGGACTTTGACATTTCCAATGTCCGCGATGCGCTTTCCGCCTTCAGCCGACTGATCAACGCCTCACACAAGAAAGTGTTCAGCGGCATTTTCAAAACGCTGGAAACCGGGCTGAGTAAACTGGGAGAAAACTCGGTATCTCAGACAAAGTCGGTCAGCTCTCTGATCCAACTGATCAAAGATATCCCGATGAACGGCAAGCAGGATTACGATGTTCTCGGCTTCATCTATGAATACCTGATAAGCATGTTTGCCGCCAATGCGGGGAAAAAGGCGGGAGAATTTTATACCCCGCATGAAGTTTCCCTTCTGATGTCGCAAATCGTCGCAGACCATTTGAAAAACCGCGAAGAGATCAAAATTTACGATCCGACCAGTGGGTCCGGTTCTCTTCTCATCAACATCGGACATTCCGTGGCTCGTTTTATGAGCGACACTGACAAAATCAAGTATTACGCGCAGGAACTGAAGGAAAACACCTACAACCTCACACGCATGAATCTGGTCATGCGGGGAATTCTGCCGGACAACATCGTAACCCGAAACGGCGACACTCTGGAAGATGACTGGCCTTATTTCGACGACAATGACCCCGAGGGGACCTATGAACCCCTTTATGTTGATGCAGTCGTTTCCAATCCGCCGTATTCCCAGCATTGGGACCCCGAAAACAAAGAGCACGACGCGAGATTTTCAAATTTTGGAGTTGCGCCGAAATCAAAAGCCGATTACGCCTTTCTGCTTCACGATCTCTATCATCTCAAGCCAGACGGCATCATGACAATCGTTCTGCCGCACGGTGTTTTATTCCGAGGCGATGCGGAGGGCCAGATCCGCAAACAATTATTGGAACTTAACCACATCGACGCGATAATCGGTCTGCCTCCGAACATCTTCTTCGGCACGGGCATTCCGACCATCATCATGGTTCTGAAAAAGAATCGGCCCAATACCGATGTGATGATCGTCGATGCCTCCGGCGGATTCGAAAAGGTCGGGAAAAGCAACCAGCTCAGAGCTTCCGACATCAAAAGGATCACGGATACGGTCATCGGACGGATCACCATGCCGGGGTATTCCCGCGCAGTGACGCTGAAAGAGATCCGGGAGAACGAATACAATCTGAATATTCCCCGTTACATTGAAAAGGACTCCGGAGCAGAACATTGGGATATCAGGTCTTTGATGTTCGGCGGCATTCCGGAAATCGAAATCGACGAACTGAAATCCTACTGGTCCGCTTTGCCCGGCCTTCGCGAGGCGCTGTTCGCAGGAGGCAGGCACTACGCACAGCTTGTGTCTGCCGATGTGGAATCTGCCTGCAATGCCCATCAGTCCGTTCAGGGCTTCAAAAAGCGCTTCGCGGAAGCCTTTGCCGGGCTGAGTGATTACTTGAAGCAGCAATTGCTGGACCAAACGGACACCCTGCTTATCCCGCACGAAGAGACGGTATTGTGCGCCGATATTTTCGACCGGCTGGCCACAATTCCCCTAATTGACAAATATGAGGCTTTCCAGCTCCTCGACGATGCCTGGACCAAAATCGCTGTTGATTTGGAAATCCTCCAGACCGAAGGTGCTGATGCGGCGAAAAAGGTCGATCCCAATATGGTCCTCAAAAAGAAGGATGGCAAGGAGAACGAGGTACAAGAGGGCTGGATCGGCCATGTCATGCCATTCCAGCTGACTCAGGAGAAACTGCTGGCTTCCGAGTTGAGCGCGTTGCGGGAAAAAGAAAACGAGCTGGCGCAAGTCACGTCTGAATATGAGCAGATGTGCGATGACCTCAGCGAGGAAGACAAGGGACAGGACTACTTCGATGCAGATAAGGGGAAATTCGATCAGGCAGAAATCAAAAAGTTCATAAAGGAATACCCCGAGGAAAAAGAAACGATCTGTATGCTGAAAAAAGCGGACGCGCTGATCAATCGGGAGAAAGCCCTGAAGAAGACCATCAAAGCTGATTCCCAGGCTTTGCATCTGAAAACCAAATCCGTCATTGAAAATCTGACACCGGAGCAAATACGGATGCTTTTGGAAGCAAAATGGATCGAACCGCTGGTGCAGAAATTGAATGCACTGCCGACCCGGATCATCGCCGACCTGAATCAGAAACTCAAAGCGCTTTCCCAGAAATATACGGAAACGCTTCCCGATGTGGAACGGCAAATTGCACAAACCGAATCGGAATTGACCGGTCTGCTGGATCAGCTGACCGGCTCCGAGGAGGATATGAACGGGCTGGCGGAACTCAAAAAACTGCTCGGAGGTAAATGATGCCAGAGAAACGGATTATTTGCCACGGCAATCAGCAGATTGACGGGCATTCCGAGAGCGGAACGACGTGCCATCGAGACTTTCTTAGTGAGCAATTTGTAAAAGAAGAAAAATCCTGTGATTCTAAAACCGCCAAAATCCCGGCGATTCGGTTCCGTGGATTTACTGACGCTTGGGAACAGCGTGAGCTCGGAAAAACCTGCGAGATCACAACAGGGGGAACTCCAACGACATCGAATTCTGATTACTGGAACCCCAAAGAAATCCCGTGGCTTTCATCTGGAGAAGTCCATAAAAAAAGGATTTCCGAGACCGATGACCGAATTTCCAGACGGGGTCTGGAAAATTCCAGCGCACGATGGGTCAAACCAAGTTCCGTTCTCATTGCATTGGCTGGACAAGGGAAAACGCGGGGGACCGTTGCAATCAACGAGATAGCGCTTACAACCAATCAGTCGATTGCCGCAATTTATCCCGAAGAACATGATGCGGAATTTCTGTTTCAAAATCTCGAAAGTCGCTATGAAGAGCTACGCGCCATTTCTTCCGCAGATGGTAGTCGCGGAGGGCTCAACAAACACTTATTGTCCGCCGTTTCTATCCCTTATACCGAAACACGAGAACAGCAGAAAATCGGCACGTTCTTTCGGAAACTCGACCATCTTATCACCCTTCATCAGCGTGAGTATTTGCTTTTTGAGGTATTATTATGTTAAAACAAATCAGAAAAACTGATCCTTTTTGCAACTATTACGCACGATGGATCAAAGTTTACAAAGAAGGAGCCGTCCGGGACGTCACGATGAAAAAATATCTGATGACCCATGCATGGCTGGAAAAACTGGTTCCCCAGCTTCGACTCTGCGACGTTACCAGAGTTTCATATCAGCAACTTCTCAACGACTATGCCGTATGCCATGAGCGGCAGACCACAATGGATTTTCACCATCAGCTGAAGGGTGCAATCATGGATGCCGTTGATGATGGGCTCATAGAAAGAGATCCAACGCGAAAGGCCATTATTAAAGGAAAAACTCCAGCAGAAAAAAAGATCAAATATCTGAATCAGTTTGAGCTGCATTCTCTTATTTGCGACCTTGACCTGCAGGAACACATTAATTGGGACTGGCTGATCCTCCTGATCGCCAAGACCGGGATGCGTTTTTCCGAAGCACTGGCACTGACCCCGAAGGATTTTGATTTTGCGCATCAGACGCTTTCCATCAACAAGACCTGGAATTACAAAGAAAAAGGGGGCTTTCTCCCCACAAAAAACGCTTCCTCTGTCAGGAAAATCCAAATTGACTGGCAGACTGTGGTTCAGTTTTCGGCCCTTGTGCGCCAACTTGCCCCGGAAAAGCCGATCTTTGTGACGAAACAGCGGGTTTACAACTCCACCGTCAATGACATTCTGGCACGACATTGCCGGAGGGCGAACTTGCCAATTATCGCTGTTCATGGCTTGCGACACACTCACGCATCCTTGCTGTTGTTCGCCGGGGTTTCCATAGCCAGCGTTGCACGTCGTCTCGGTCATGCCAGCATGACAACAACTCAGAAGACTTACCTTCATATCATCCAGGAATTGGAAAACAAGGATGTCGATCTGGTCATGCGGTCATTGTCCGGACTGAGTTAATTTTCAATCTTTCACCCGCAAATTTTACTCACGCTGATGAAGGGTGATAAGGCGGTCGATCCCCCGAAAAAGAGCGCCGATTTTCTGCTGCTCCTTATCGTCTGACGGATATTGAATCAGGGTGCTCTTTAACGCGGCCTTCGATATGGAGACGACTTTTGTGCCCTGCATCAGAGGGACAAGTTGTTCGTGAAATGCCGCCGAGTTCAGGCAATATCCCAAGTATCCGGGAGCGAATTTGCTTACCGGACGACATGGGATTGTGTGAAGCCCGGATATTATCACAATGCTTCCACAATTCCCTATTTCACAACATTTTCCGGCTGTTTCGTCCTCTGCTGTGTCTGCAAAGACGACGTCCCCATCCTGCAAAAATGAAGTCCTGAATTTATCTGCGTAAGCCTTTTTTTTGATCCAGGGGAAAGACTCTTGCGACATGTCCAAATATTCACCAAATTTTATGAGGACATCCCCGTAGTGGATGTTGGCGGCGACGCCTGATGACTCGGACAATTCGGCTCTGGACAAGGTATTGTTTTGCAGTAAGGAGAAAGATTTTTCAAACTCACACTGTTCCCAAACGAAACGACTTTTTTGAATTGAAAAAACGGCGCGGCGGTGGTATATTACAGCGGCCGTGATTGGGAGTAATTCTGCGAAAAAACGAAAGGAGGCGGAGATGCTGGATACGATACTCGGGGCGATGATCGG
>JAEEGL012797205.1_pt1 | contig 10750 bp, 8 predicted proteins | sample 9134231 | NCBI WGS metagenome assembly JAEEGL01 (sample SAMN16246548, study PRJNA631951) | gut metagenome | biome: gut microbiome; feature: rumen; material: fiber-attached | host: Bos | place: Iran: Karaj | collected 2018-10 | reverse complement strand
TTTGCATTTGAAAAAATATTATATACATTAGATGATCTTGATACAGATAAAGATGGAAGATATATAGCTACTGAGGTTAAGTACTCAATAAGAGAGGTTATAACTGAAGAAGCAGGAATGACATTCGATGATACAGTATACGAAATCACAGTAACACTTACTGATGATGGAAAAGGAAATATCGAAGCAGTAAGCAACCTAGATACAGCAGGATTCACATTCGAGAATATATATGAAGCAACTGGAGATATCGAATTCAGTGGAGAAAAGACATTAACTGGTAAGGATTTAGAAGAAGGAGCTTATTCATTTGAATTAGTTGACGCTGATGAAAAAGTAATTCAAACAGTAACTAATGATAAAGATGGTAAGTTCTCATTCGAGAAAATTTTATACACATTAGATGATCTAGATACTGATGACAACGGAAATTATATAGCTACTGAAGTTAAGTACTCAATAAGAGAGGTTATAACTGAGGAAGCTGGAATGACATTCGATGATACAGTTTACGAAATTATTGTTACATTAACAGATAAAGGTGATGGAACAATTGAAGCTGTAAGTAATTTAGATAAAGCAAGTTTCAACTTTATTAATGAATATAATGCTACTGGCGATATAGAATTTAGTGGAGAAAAGACATTAACTGGTAAGAAACTTGAAGAAGGAGCTTACTCATTTGAGTTAGTTGATGCTGATGGAAAAGTAATCCAAACAGTAACAAATGATAAAGATGGAAAATTTGCATTTGCAAAACTATCTTATACATTAGATGATCTTGATACTGATGACAGTGGAAATTATGTTGAAACTGAAGTTAAATACTCAATACGTGAAGTTATAACTGAAGAAGCAGGAATGACTTTCGATGATACAGTATACGAAATCACAGTAACACTTACTGATGATGGAAAAGGAAATATCGAAGCAGTAAGCAACCTAGATACAGCAGGATTCACATTCGAAAACATTTATGAAGCAACTGGAGATATCGAATTTAGCGGAGAAAAGACATTAACTGGAAGAAAATTAGAAGAAGGGGCATTCTCATTTGAATTAGTTGATGCTGATGGAAAAGTAATCCAAACAGTAACAAACGATGAAGACGGTAAATTTGCTTTCAAGAAACTTTCTTATACATTAGAAGATCTAGATAAAGATGAAGAAGGAAATTATAAAGCAACTGAAGTTAAATACTCAATTAGAGAAGTTGTAACTGAAGCAGCTGGATATACATTCGATGATACAGTTTACGAAATTATAGTTACACTTACTGACAATGGTGATGGAACAATTAAAGCAGAAAGTAACTTAGATAAAGCTAGCTTTACATTTGAAAATACATATGATGCTACTGGAGATATCGAATTCAGTGGAGAAAAAACATTAAATGGTAAGAAATTAGAAGAAGGAGCATTCTCATTCGAATTATTAGATGCAGATGGAGAACTAATTGAAACTGTATCAAACGATGCAGATGGAAAGTTTGCATTTACTAAACTTTCTTATACATTAGATGATCTAGATAAAGATGAAGAAGGAAATTATAAAGCAACTGAAGTTAAATACTCAATTAGAGAGGTTATAGGAAAAGAAACAGGAATTGTCTTTGATGAAACAGTATACGAAATAACTGTTACATTAACAGATGATGGAAAAGGAACAATCGAAGCAAATAGCGATTTAGACAAAGCTAAGTTTAACTTTATAAATGAGTATTATGCACATGTATCAGTTAGCAAGGTAGATGTAGCAGATGGAGAAGAAGTAGAAGGAGCAACAATCCAAGTACTAGATAAGAATGGAAAAGTAGTTGAAGAATGGGTTTCAACAAATAAAACTCATGTAGTAGATGGGTTAACTGTTGGTGAAGAATATAAATTAATAGAAACAGTAGCTCCAGATGGATATACAATAGCTCAAGCAATAACATTTTTAATTGATGAAGAGGGAAGTATTACAACTACTGGAAGTACAACAACTGATGAAGAAGGAAATCCAGTAATACTTGTTGAAGATGAAAAAACAAATGTTAAGATAAGCAAAGTAGACTTTGCTACAGGAGAAGAAATAGAAGGAGCAACAATCCAAATCCTAGACAAAAATGGAAAAGTAGTTGAAGAATGGACTTCAACAGGTGAAGTACATGTAGTAGAAGGATTAAAGACTGGAGAAGAATATAAAATAAAAGAAACAGTAGCTCCAGAAGGATATACAATTGCTGAAGAAATAACATTTGTAATTGGTGAAACTGGAAAAGTAACTACAACAGGTAAGACATCTACAGATGGTAAAGTAATCTTAATCGAAGATAAACTTACAATTGTAAGAATAACTAAAGTAGATATAACAACTAAAAAAGAGGTACCTGGTGCTACACTTCAAGTAATAGATAGTGAAGGTAACATAATTGATGAATGGGTATCTACAACAGAAACTCATATAATTGAAGGATTAAAGACTGGAGAAGAATATACATTAAAAGAAACAGTAGCTCCAGAAGGATATAAAGTAACTTCTGATTCAACATTTACAATTGATGAAAAAGGAAAAGTAACAACTACAGGAAAAGTTACAACTGATAGTGAAGGAAATATAGTAATACTTGTCGAAGATGAAAAGATTAAAGTAGTAATTACTAAGATCGATATAACAACTAAGAAAGAACTTGAAGGAGCAAAACTACAAGTAATTGATAAAGAAGGAACTATTATAGATGAGTGGATATCAACTAAAGAAGGACATGTAATAGAAGGATTAAAACCTGGAGAAGAATATACATTAAAAGAGATCGTGGCACCAACAGGATACGAAATAACAACTGATATTACATTTACAATTGATGAAGAAGGAAATGTAACTACAACAGGAAGTACTACAACAGATGATAAAGGAAATACAGTAATACTTGTTGAAGATACTAAAACACCAAATGATGTACCACCTCCACCAGATAATCCTCCAACAGCAGACTTCTTTGAAGTATATATGATGTTATTACAACTATTCATACTAGGATTTATAAGTGGTGGAATATATCTTCGCAGATTAAATAAATCATTATAATTACTAATAAAAAAAGACTAGATTATCTAGTCTTTTTATTATTATTAATAACAGATTCTTCCTGGAGAGCGATAATAATCTTTAGATGGTGTTCCAACTTCTTTGTATTTTTTTCCGTCTCTTGTTCCAACTATAAATGTTCCATATTCAAAGTATAAATCACATGTTTTATCTTTGTATTCATCAGTTGCATTTGTAAATTTAATTGTCTTAACACCATTTTTATCATTCTTTGTACATAGGTTAAGTGGCCATTCATTAGCCTTTAATATACTTGTAGTATTACTATTATAGAATTTATTATCGCTAAAGTTATAGACAACAGCTCCTTTTACTGAAACTTGACTGTTTCCTTTAGTTATTGTAATTTTCTTTGTATTACCAGTTAAATATAGTTTTGAATCAAACATATACTGCATATAACACATAGCGCTTAAGTTTTCATTACCATATGGTCTAACACTATCAATAGTATTTGCTATAACAACATTAGTAGGTTCTATATAATCTAGGAATGGGGTATATGCTGCTGGAGTAGCTCCATGATGTCCCATTTTATATACATCAATTTTATTAATACCTTTTGATGATAATTTTTCGGAAATTCTATATTCATCTCCTTCTCCCATATCACCTGTTACTAAAACTCTTGTTTTATTTTTATATGTAATTAATGCACCAATTGAATTTCTATTTTCATTAGTTAATTTTCCACCTTCTGCTTCGTCAGGATAATAACCATCTGGGAAGTTATTTTCAAGAATTAATATATCTATATCACCAAGCTTAATTGTTATATCACCTTTATTGGTTACATATTTTATATTATTATCATTATTAATAGCATCTCTCATTCCTACAAATAAATCACAGTAGAATGAATAATATTGTGAGTTATTAGTAGTAAGAGTAGCAGGTTTATTAAAATAGAATACTGTATTGCTATCAACATATCCTTCTCTAATAATGTCATAAAGTCCACCGACATGATCGCTATGCCAGTGAGTTAATATTACAAAGCTTAATTTTCTTCCTTTTAATATATTACCAATATAATTGTATGCATCTTCTTCATCGTAACCAACATCAATTAATCCAAATTTACCATTACTTTCAATTAATGTTGCGTCACCTCTAGCTACGTCTACAAAATGAATTTTATCAGCAGTACTAGTAGTAGTGTTACTAGCTGTTCCAGTATTTTGAACAGTTACAGGCTTTTTTACTTTTGGCTTACAAGTATTATATTCATTGTTGATATTAAAACTACTAGATCCTTTTCTACCAACTTTATTATTTGCTTCATTTATTATAAATTTTTTATTTTGCCTATCTACAGATATGTTAACTGAAGTTACTGTTACTCTAATCATTCCTTGATATCCATCTTCAGTAGTTGCTGTTATTATGGCATCACCTAGAAGAACATCATAGTTTGAGTTATATGCTGTTACTTTACCAGTAGTTTTATTAACTTGTACTAAAGTTGAATTGCTACTTTTCCAAGTTATAGTTTTACCTTCAACTCCCTCAGGTAGTGAAGCCTTTAAACTTACACTATTACCTGATCCATATTTCAAATAAACTCTAGATGGACTAATCTTTATTGTTTTATCGATAGTGTTATTTGTATTAGTAGTAGTTTGATTAGTATTTGCATTAGTATTAGTATTAGCATCAACATTAACATTATTATTAGTATTAACATCATTATTATTATTATTATTATTATTATTAGTAGTATTAGTATTAGTATCTAACTTATTATCTACCTTATTATCTGTGTTATTATTATCTACTTTATTATCAGTATTATTAGAATTAGTAGTAGGATTCTCTTTTTTCCACATTGCATATAAAGTCAATTTGTTATTAGTTATACCACGTTGACCATTGGTATAGTTCCAAGTTCCATTCCAATTGGTCCACCCATATTTATCGTCAGTTCCATTTTTATTTGTAGTCCAACCTACAAACACATATCCGTTTTTCTTATAGTTGTTTTTTCGTATTGTACAACTTAATTTAGGAAAGCAATAATAAATATCCATTTTTCCACTTGTAGAACCATTACCATTATATATTATTTGATAGCCATAATTGTTTTCTGCATTTTCAGTAATTTTACTAAATCTTTCTCTTATTTCTTCATCAAAATCTTTCTTTTCATCTTTTGAATTTTTTTCACTGCTGTAAGTATCTTTAAAAACTACTTTAAACAAGAATAAAGGTAGTAGAGTACCGACTAGCAATGCTACAATTATAGTTGTTACAATTATTGGAACAACATTCTTTTTCTTTTCCATAAGCACCTCGATATTATAATAATATTATATAAAATATACGTATTATAATCTATAACTTGGCTTATATTGTAATATGCTTGACGTATAATTAAGTAGAATGCTACAATAATCGCTATATGAGTTAAAAAATGGATGGTGATAATATGTCAAAAATTTACTACCATGTAGTTACAGATAAGCCTATGAAAGTAGGACAAGAATTAATATTTGATGATGATCATCATAGTGGTGTTTATAGTAGAGTTTATGCATTTAAAAATAAAGTTGATGAAATATATAAGAATCCTGAAGCATATAAAAATATTGATTTAGAACACCATCTAAAAGTAGCACTAAGAGAGCTTGCTATGGAAGAAATTAGAAAAGAGAAATATCCTCAGTATCCATCTAGACTAGCTTCATTATACGTTTCTAATACTTTAGATGAAGCAGAAAAATGGTATAATTTATTTATTGAACTTGGAAGACCTACATATTCAATTGTTAAAGTAGAAGTTGATGGAAATGTATATGTCGGTGATGCACATAATTGTTTTGATGGTACGATAGATAAAAATAAAAATCTTGAACTTGCTGAAAACTATTGGAAGTATAAAGAAAATCTTGAAGGAAAAGAACCTATAGTAGAAATCCTAGCAAGTGGAAAAATTAAAGTAATAGAAGTAGTTAAGGATAATAAAAATATAAAATAATATATAAGATTGAGTTATAATTTAATTGAGGTGTATATAATGGATAATAAAGTAGTTTTGGTAACTGGTAGTTCAAGGGGAATAGGGAAAGCTACAATAACAGAGTTTGCAAAAAAAGGTTATAATGTTGTAATTAACTATATAAATAGTGATAGTGAAGCAAATGCTTTAAAAGATGAGTTAGAAAGTAATTACCATATTAAAGCTATTACTGTTAAGGCTGACGTTTCAAATGAAGCAGATGTAATAAACATGGTTAAGAATATAATGGATGAATTTAAACATATTGATGTTTTAGTTAATAATGCAGGAATTGCTATTGATAAAGAATTTGATGATCGTACAGTAGAAGATTGGAATAAAACACTATCAACTAACTTAATAGGACCATTTCTAGTTAGTAAATATGTTGGTGAAGTAATGATGAATCAAAAACAAGGTAAAATTATTAATATATCAAGTACTAATGGAATCAATTCATTCTTTCCAACAAGTATAGATTATGATGCATCAAAAGCAGGTGTAATTAATCTAACTCATAATCTTGCTATTCAGTTTTCTCCATATATAAATGTAAATTGTGTAGCACCTGGTTGGGTTAATACTGAAATGAATCGCAAATTGCCAAAAGAATTAATTGAAGAAGAAACTTCAAAAATATATAAAAAGAGATTTGCTGAACCTAGTGAAATAGGGAAAGTAGTTTGCTTTTTAGCTAGTGAAGATGCAGATTTTATCAATGACGAAGTAATTAAAGTTGATGGTGGATATTAAAATACAAATAATTAAAAATAAGTAGATTATATACTAATCTACTTTTTTATGCTATTGATTACTACTATAGTCAAATAGTAGACACATGAATTGGAAATAAAACTATAATAATATAAGAGTATATGATAATATTAATCTAGGAGACGATATAAATGAAAAGAGAAATTCAAGAAATAAAAAAAGTAAATAAAAAAAAGAAGTCGTCAATTAACAAGGAAAAAATATCAATAAGTAAAGATGATTTCCAAGGAAATGTTAAACAAGATAAACAAACAATAGAAAAATTAAATGATGGTACAAGAGAAGTACAAGAGATAACTGAAGTAAAAAAATCAAAAAAGATAAATGCAAAAAATGTAATAGCAACTTTAATCACAATAGCTGGAACTGTTATTGCTGGAGTAGGTATAGCTAATACACTTGGCGCATTACTTACTAAAGTTAGTCCAATAGATCCATATATGGCCATTAGTGCAATGAAACGAGAATCAGCTATTCAGGACGGATTAACGGTTTTAGCAATGTCGCTATTACCACTATCAATAGGTTATCTTATGCATCCGGAAAAAAAACAATCTTCCGAATATATAGGCAAACCTTTCAAAAAAGGTGATGATTATGCACTTAATGTTGCTATGAATCATTTTAATGGTACGCCTAATACTCCTGCAGTTGATTGTGATTATTATACAAATAATAGGGTTAGCGAGTTTATTAAAAATCACCCAGAATCACAAATAGAACGTTTGGAAGGCTTAACACAACCAGAAGGTATGAAAGGAATGAAAGGTTTATGATTGAAAATATAGATGTTCAGGATGTTATAACATTAGATGACAATAAAGAATATGTAGTAGCTGGGAAAGCTGTATACGATGATATAGATTACTTACATTTAGTAAATGTTGAGGATTTATCAGTTAAGTTTGCAGCTATTGCAGATAATAAAGCTATAATATTAAGAAACAATGAAGATCGCGAACTTATTGAAGAATTAACACCACTGTTTATAAAGAGTACATCTGATGCATTAACTCAATTATTTAATGATAATGAAGAACTTAATACTGAAGAATAAAATACAAACATAGGCAGATTAGTACAAAATCTACCTTTTTTATGTTATAATTTGAGTGATTCAAGTGTTAGGAAGTGATTTCTATGAATGAAAATAAAACTAATATAAATTGGTTCCCAGGACATATGGCTAAAGCTAGAAGAGAATTAAAAGAGAATATGCAATTAATAGATGTTGTATACGAAGTAATAGATGCTAGAATGCCAATTAGTTCTAAGGTAGCAGATATTGACGATATTATTAAAGATAAACCTAAAATATTAGTAGTATCTAAATATGATATGTGCGATAAAAAAGAAACAGATAAACTTCTTGAAAAATATAAAGATTATATAATTGTTAAATGTGATTTAATTAATGGAAATACTAATGAATTAATTAATAAAACTAAAGAATTAATTGTTAAGATCAATGAAGATAGAGCAAAGAAAGGTTTGAAACCCAGAAAGGCTAGAGTAGTAGTTATCGGAGCACCTAATGTAGGTAAGAGTACATTAATTAATAAATTAGTTGGAAGAAAAGCAGTACAGACTGGAAATACTCCTGGTGTTACTAAGAATTTAAGCTGGATAAGAATCAATAATGATATAGAACTTCTTGATTCACCTGGAATATTATGGCCTAAGATAGATAATCAAGATAATGCACATACACTTGCTGCACTATCATCTATAAAAGAGGAGATACTCGATACTGATGATCTATCATATTTTATAATCAATAAATTAGAAGAGTTATATCCCAATGCTTTAAAAGAAAGATATAATTTAGAAGAGATAGATATGGATACAATATATGATGATATTGCTAAGAGAAGAGGCCTTCTATCTAAAGGTGGATATGCTGATTATGAGAAGGTAAACTTAGTAATAATTAGAGACTTAAAAGAAGGTAAATTTGGTAACATTACACTAGATAGGTAAATAAGTAAAAAAAATATAAAGATTTCTTTATATTTTTTTTTATTATTGTTATAATGTTTATTATAGAGGAGTGTATTTATGAAGAGAAAGAATTTTAGGGTTGAGAGAACTAATGGTGATGATATTTTAGATGCATTATCACTTAGAATTAATCAAAACTTAAGAACAGAAAAAGAAATTGATGATAAAAAGAATAATGTTTATTTCTGGTTATTTAAGTTCTTAATATTGATAGTATATTTATTAATTATTAACGGAATATTCTTCTTAGTAAAAGAATTCGGTGTATATTTAATATATTTATTTGCAGTATCATTAAGAAGCGTTTTATCATTCATATTTAAAACTGGAATGACATTTGTTCAGTTATTAATGACTACTTATATTTTATTAAAGAACTTAAAAATATTTACAAAGAGTTCTTACTACAAGAGACTATATGCTAAAGATAGATATATGCTAAAGAAGAAGAGAGCATTCTTTGGTGTTGTTGAAAGCATATTACAAGCATTTGGAGTAGTATTCTTAGTATTTATTGGATGCTTAGCTGTAGTACTTACAAGTATTATAACTATGCTTATTACATTGGCAATTAATAGGATTTTCATGATTAGTTTACTTGCTATATCAATAATCTTATTAGTACTATGTTTCTTTGTATTCTTAGAGATAAGAAAGAAATTCTTTGGAATTAATTCTAATATTAGAAAAGAACATTTATATGTTGGTTTATTAGCACTTATATTCTGTATAGTATGTTTTGGATATGAGACTAATAACTATAAGATGGACGCTGGATTACCAGAAAGCATGCCTACAATTAGAAAAGCAGTACTTATGAACGTATACAATATCGACAATATCGAAGTATCAAGTAATGCTAAATTTAACAATGTAGAAGTAATACTTGATAATTCATTAGATGATTTAATGAAAGTTGAAGTTGAATACTATAAGACAGCAGATGTTAGTTATGTAAGTTATTTCAATGAATCAGATGATCTTCAATTAAAATTTGATGGAGAAATTGAATTTGGATTAGATGATATAACTGATGTATTTAGACTAGGAATTGAAACAATTAGAACTAAGACTATGTATAACTATAATATGTTCAAATATCCTAAAGTAAGAATATATGCTGGACCTACAGTATACGATAAAATTAAACTAGATAAATAGTTGTAATTAAAGAGGGTTTTGATGGAAGAGATTGATAACAGACAATATGAAAAAGAACTAAACAGTAATAATATTACAATTATTGCAGGAATAGATGAAGTAGGAAGAGGACCCCTTGTGGGTCCTGTTGTTTCTTCTTGTGTAGTACTTCCTAAAGATTATTTCTTAGAAGGGTTAACAGATTCTAAGAAATTATCGAAGAAGAAAAGAGAAATGTTTTTCGATATTATTATGAAAGATGCTTTGGCTGTAGGAATAGGAGTAGTAGACGAAGATGTAATTGATGAGATCAATATCTACGAAGCTACTAAGATTGCTATGAAAAAAGCATTTGAAGAAGCAAATAAGAAAGTAAAGATAGAGCATGTTTTAATAGATGCCATGAAACTTGATTTAGGAGTTCCAACTACATCTATTATTAAGGGTGATTTAAAGAGTATTACTATTTCTGCAGCAAGTGTTATTGCTAAAGTAACAAGAGATCGAATGATGGATGAACTAGATGAAAAATATCCTATGTATGGTTTTAAAGATAATGCTGGATATGGAACTAAAAAACATATAGAAGCCATAGAAAAGTATGGCATTATCAAAGAACATAGAAAGACGTTTAAACCAGTATGTTTTCATTTAGATCACATAAATAAGAAGGAGAAATAATATGAAAAAGAAATTATTAGTAATTGTAAGTTTATTATTCCTTGTATTATCATTTACTAAGGTAAA
>JAEEGL011937431.1_pt1 | contig 10750 bp, 9 predicted proteins | sample 9134231 | NCBI WGS metagenome assembly JAEEGL01 (sample SAMN16246548, study PRJNA631951) | gut metagenome | biome: gut microbiome; feature: rumen; material: fiber-attached | host: Bos | place: Iran: Karaj | collected 2018-10 | reverse complement strand
CTCTTCGACTGACATGAAAAGAGATATAAAGATCGTTATGGCGACGCATAACGGAAACAAACTGCGCGAAATACGTGCGTTGCTTGACGGAAACGGCCTGTCAGATATAACGCTTCTGACTCTCTCCGACATCGGTTACAATCAGGAAATCGAGGAAACGGGCACTACGTTTTCGGAGAACGCATATATCAAGGCGTCGGTACCCGCCCGTCTGGGCTATTACGGGCTCGCCGACGACAGCGGCCTTGAGGTGGATTATCTCCTCGGTGCTCCCGGCGTTTACTCGGCAAGATTCGCGGGAGAACCGTGCAATGACGCCGCAAACAACGAAAAACTGCTTGAGGAACTTGAGGACGTGCCGGAATCGCTGCGTACGGCGCGTTACGTTTCTGTGATATCATTCGTGTCGCCCGTCTCTCCGGCGGAAAGCTTCTCCGTAAGCGGAAAATGCGAAGGGCTGATACTTGAAGAATATCGCGGAGAGGGCGGCTTCGGATACGACCCCCTGTTCTATGTGCCTGAGCTTCACAAAACATTCGCCCAGGTCACAATGGAGGAAAAAAACACTGTAAGCCACCGTGGAAAAGCGACAAGGCTGTTTATTGCAAGGCTGCGGGAGATGCTTGATGATTAACGAAGAAGAACTTGAGCGCGTCAGAAGCGAAATAACACGATATCACGATCAAAAACGCATCCCGCACGTAATGGGAGTGGAAAAGGCGTGCTGCGAGTTGTGCGCGTTTCTCGGCCTTGACGGGAACACCGCACTTTCCCTGCGTTTTGCAGCCCTCATGCACGACTGCACCAAAAACTGGAAAACAGAAAAACACCTTATGTATCTGAAAAACAAAGGAGTTTTTATCTCAGAGGACATGCTGCGTTCCGAAAAAACTCTCCATCAGCTGAGCGGCGCATATTTTACCCGTGAAATCTATCCGGTCTTTACGGATGAAACCGTCTTCTCGGCGATTTCCAAGCACACGACAGGCGGCCGGATGACAATATGCGACGCCGTGCTGTTCCTTGCCGATTATATCGAGGAAACACGCACGTTCCCGGACTGCGTTACCCTTCGCGGTTATTTTCATGAACTTGTCCGGAGCAGCAGCGATACGCCGGAAATCATTCTTGCGCGTACCATGCTTTACGCTCTTGACATGACCATAACGGATCTGATAAAAAACGGAAAATATATAAACCGCGATACGGTATTCGCAAGAAATTTTTACTTGCTCATAACAGGAGAAACACAAAGTTGGAAACAAAAAACGTAGAACTTGAACTTGCCGAAAAAATCGTCGCAATTCTCGACAACCGCAAAGCGGCGGATATAAAACTTCTTCGGGTTGCCGATAAAACGGTTATCGCCGATTATTTCGTGATCTGCAGCGGCAACTCTTCAACGCAGGTGAAGGCTCTGTGCGATGAAGTTGAATACAGACTGAGCGAGCTCGGCTATCAGGCCGCGCGCACAGAGGGGCTGAGCACCGGTCTCTGGATAGCGATCGATTACCACTCCGTGATTATTCACATTTTCAGCGCGGAAACAAGAAAATATTACAATCTCGAGCGACTCTGGGGAGAGGCGGAGGAAATAGACATTTCCGCCCTGCTCGATAAAAACTGAGGTCAGTTATGAAATACGATTTTAAGACACAGGACTCCAAATGGCAGAAAAGATGGGAGGAGGCCGGCATTTTCAACGCATCCCCCGATCATTCAAAGCCTAAATTCTACGGGCTGGTGGAATTTCCGTACCCGTCCGGCGCCGGAATGCACGTCGGTCACATCAAGGCGTATTCAGGGCTTGAAGTGATTTCACGCAAGCGCCGTATGGAAGGATATAACGTACTCTTCCCTATCGGCTTTGACGCTTACGGACTCCCGACGGAAAACTACGCAATAAAAACCGGCATACATCCGAGGCTCGTCACCGACAGGAATATCGAAAAATTCACATCGCAACTTAAACGCGTCGGCTTCTCCTTCGACTGGACGCGTACGGTTGACACAACCGACGAAAAATACTATAAATGGACACAGTGGATATTCCGCAAAATGTTCGACAGCGGCCTTGTATTCAGAGCAACGACTCTTGTCAATTACTGCCCGAGCTGTCGGGTGGTCCTTTCAAACGAGGACTCGCAGGGTGGGAAATGCGACGTGTGCCACTCGGACGTTATCCAGAAATCCAAGGACGTCTGGTACCTCCGCATAACCGAGTACGCCGACAAACTGCTCGAGGGTCTCGGCCATGTCGACTATCTGCCGAATATAAAGCTTCAGCAGGAAAACTGGATCGGACGTTCTGAAGGCGCCTTTGCCAATTTCGCAATCGCGGGGACGGACGATCACCTCAGGATCTACACGACACGCTGCGACACGATGTTCGGCGTAACCTTCATGGTCATTGCTCCCGAGCATCCCGTTATTGAAAAATACGCCGGCAGAATAAAGAATATGCCGGAGCTTGAGGCATACCGCGCGGAATGCGCAAAAAAGACTGAATTTGAACGCACACAGCTTGTCAAGGACAAGACCGGAGTACGCATTGACGGCCTGACGGCTGTAAACCCCGCAAACGGAAAGGAAATTCCGATTTATATTTCCGATTACGTTATGATGGGGTACGGGACCGGCGCTATTATGGCCGTGCCCGCACACGATGAACGCGACTACGATTTTGCAAAAAAATTCGGGATCGACATCATCGAGGTCATAAAAGGCGGAGACATTTCAAAGGAAGCCTATACCGGTGACGGCGAAATGGTCAACTCCGGTTTCCTTAACGGCATAAAAACAAAAAAAGAAGCCATCGGGAAAATGCTTGCTTTTCTGAGTGAAAACGGTCTCGGCGAAAAAGGAGTGCAGTATAAAATGAAGGACTGGGCTTTCAACCGTCAGAGATACTGGGGCGAGCCGATACCCGTCATCCACTGCCCAAAATGCGGGATGATCGGGGTGCCGTACGACGAGCTCCCGCTCAGACTGCCCGACATGGAAAATTTCGCTCCGGGAGAGGGGGGCGAAAGCCCGCTTGCAAAGGTGGAAAGCTTTGTCAACTGCACATGCCCCAAATGCGGCGGCAAAGCGAAACGTGAGACCGACACCATGCCGCAATGGGCAGGCTCCTCGTGGTATTTCCTCCGTTACTGCGACCCGCACAACGACGAATGCCTTGCGTCCATGGACGAGCTTAAATACTGGATGCCCGTCGACTGGTACAACGGAGGAATGGAACACGTTACCAGACACATGATTTACTCACGCTTCTGGCACAGATTCCTCTACGATATCGGTGCGGTCCCGACCGCCGAGCCGTATGCAAAGCGCACGGCGCAGGGACTTATCCTCGGTCCTGATGGAGACAAAATGTCCAAATCCAAGGGTAACGTGGTCGATCCAAACACGATTGTCGACGAATACGGGGCCGACGTGCTCAGGGTTTACGTCCTGTTTATGGGTGATTACGGCTCGGCTGCCCCGTGGAACGAAAATTCCGTCAGGGGTTGCAAACGTTTCCTTGAACGAGTCGCCGGCCTTACAGACATCGCTTCCGGAAACGGGGAAACAAAAACGCTCGAAGCCTCGTTCCACAAAACCGTAAAAAAGGTCTCCGCGGATATCGAGGCAATGAAATACAATACGGCAATCGCCGCGATGATGACTCTCATAAACGAAATTTACGATCACGGCTCTCTCACAACCGATGAACTCGGCGTATTCGTTCGCCTGCTCTGCCCATTCGCTCCGCACGTATGCGAGGAAATATGGGAAAACATCGGCGGCAAGGGTTTCTGCTCTGTCGCCGAATGGCCGGAATGGGACGAAAGCAAAACCGTAGACGAAACGGTACAGTACGCCGTTCAGGTGCTCGGAAAGCTGCGCGCGGTCATCGAAGTCCCCGCCGAAGCAGACAGGGAGCAGGTGCTCGCCGCCGCAAAAGCCGACCCAAAGGTCTCGCAGTTCACCAACGGCAAAACAGTGGTAAAGGAAATATTCGTGCCAAACAAGCTTGTCAATATTGTTGTAAAGTGAATATCATGAAAACGCCCGTCTGTCCGACGGGCGTTTATCTGTTCAAAAACCGTTTTCTCTAAAAACAATCACTTTTTGTAATAAAACTCCGGGCTAGTGAAAACAAGACTTATCGTGGTGGTTATTGATTCAGAAACCCGGCTGACATTATACGTTTTCCCGGTACAAGCACGGCTATAACGATTACCAAAGATAAGAATACAATTGCCGGAAATGCGTCTCCCGTCTGAACATTTCGGCCTTCATAATCCTCTACCGGAAAATCTTCGAAAAGACGTTTGAGCATTTCCCCGCCGTTTATTCTCCAGCCTGCAGAGGTCTTTTTGAATTCCAGATTATCTTCATATTTTACAAGTTGGGAGTTTTCGTCATTACTGTCGGAAAGAAGGTAATACGTAACGCTCAGAACGGCTGTTCTTCCGCTGATTGACCTGACCCTGATACTTGCCTCCGACGGCTCGAAGGAATACCCGCCGCCTTCCGCATATCTGATTGAATCTCCAAGTTGAGAACTCCATCCGCCCTTCTGATACAGTATCTCATCTTCGTAAAACAGTCCGCTGTTTTTTCTGTGAAGCATATCCTCCGCGACGGGTGAGGTAAAAATACTTTCCATATAATCAAGGATAAGACCGGAGTCAACGGGGTATTTATCTGACCCATTATACTGCTCATCCACCTTGTAAACTTCATCCCACGACTGTTTACCGCTGAACCTCGCCCAGACATTCGACATTTCGCTTATACATCCGAGAAATTCATCCGTGCGATCTTCGGCAGCGAACCCAAAATGCGGGAAAATCTGCATAAAAATGAATGCTACAACAGATAATTCACAAATAATCTTTTTCATTCTTTTAACCTATTCTACATTTATTATATAACTGCTTTTTGCTTTGGTATAATTCAAAAGCACAGAAGCTAATCACAATTATTTTTGCTTTTACCGCTTTCATTTTTATTTCTGTCATCTTAACCTCCCGTGGTTACTCATTTTTTTGGCAACACTACACAATTTTACGCACGCGATCTGCGTTACATTACTTTTTAATTATAGCATAAAGAGCAGTTTTTGTCAATACTAAATTTGAAATATGTTAAGATTACATCACTTTTTGTTTTCTGAATTGAAAAGAAGGTCCCGCGCCTCCTTTCTTTTTTATTCGTACCTCAGGGCGACGACCGGATCTTTTTTCGAAGCACTGTGCGCCGGAATGAGGCCGGCTACAATCGTCAGCGCCATGCTGAGAAGTATAAGGATCAGCGCACCGGCCACCGGAAGCGCGGCATTGAGATACGAAATGCCTGTAAAGTAATGGAGAATGATGTTAATGGGGAGCAGAAGGACGAGGGTGACCAGAATCCCGAGCACGCCCGAGAGCAAACCAATAATAAACGTCTCCGCATTGAACACGCGTCTGATATCCCCCTTGGAGGCGCCGATCGCACGCAGTATTCCTATCTCCTTTATACGCTCAAGAACCGAGATGTTTGTTATAACGCCTATCATGATCGACGAAACGACAAGCGAAATGCCGACAAACGCAATAAGAACATAGGTTATCGCGTTTATTACCGTAGATATCGAGGACATAAGCAGCTTTACGTAATCTGTCATTTTGATTCTGTTTTCCTCGGAAACGCCGGAGTTATACTCGTCCACAAGATCGCTTATCCTGTTTTTGTCGCTGAATGTCGCGGCGTAAATGTAGATCTCGCTCGGTGTGTTTTTGTCAACGTATCCGAGAGCGTTCAGCACTCCGTCGTACGTATAATCCGAATACTCCGTAGAAATGTATTTCCCGTACATCTCAAGAATGATTTCGTCGCCGACGGCATCGATATCCACAGAGGCGCAGATCTGTTCGTCACTGAGCGAGGCAAGCCGGGCGTCCATCTCATTCCGGTACCTTTCAGCCATGGTTTCCCCGACCGAACCGTAAACAAGCTCGTAAAGCTGTTCGTCGCTCATTCCGTTAAGGTAATCCTCTATCTGCGCGGTGTCCGTAATACCCATTGACTGCCGGTATGTCTCGGTAATCCTGGAGATCAGCCCCTCCCTGCCCATCTGCTGAACATAGGCGTCAAAGGCATTCCTCAGGTACTCCTCAGACGGTACCAAAAGGATATCTCGCGCCACAGCGGACTTTTGCGAAACGTCAAGAGCATTATAAAACTCCCTGAAAGCCTCTATTTTAGCGGAATCGTCTTTTGCCGGCTCGTCGGTTTTGAACGGCAGACCGGAAATTGCGTCTGTTTCCTTGTCTTCAAGCTGCCTTGTTACAATTTCGCTCGATGAGGTGCGGTCAATTATGTATTCAGTAAGTCCGGTAGTGTATCCGACGGCGCCGGTCAGCATGTTGAAAAGCGCGTTCGAGTTCGGCCTGATTATTCCGACGATTTTAATCTCCAGATACCTGTCCGCCGTATTGTACAGAACAGTGAGTCCCTCGCCTGTCTCGCTGAGATCGACGTAGGTCCCGTCGGCCTGCTTCTGATACGCGTCGCACGGAAGAATAAGGCGGAAGGAGCGTGAGCATATCTCCTCGTAACTCCAGGATTTCTTTTCGGTGTTTATCTCTCTCCCGGCGATAGCCGCGCGGAGAATCTCCTTAAATTCGCCGGAGGATTTCAGACCTAGCGCATAGAGCACAAAATCCGAAAGCTCGTTGTTGCTGTTGAGAATAAGGATCACTTCGTTTTTCGCCTCGGGCCATCTGCCGTATACAATATCGTACTGCTCCGTAACGGTTTCGCTTATAATCGAACCGTTTTTCCCCGGGAGCAGTTCCTCCCAGACGTTAAGCCCCGAGGAATAGCTCCGCAGCATCGCCGACGAAATGCCTCCCATGGAAACTCCCATCGCGCTGTACATGTCGCGCAGCACCGATTCCGAATCGCTCTTCACGATGTTGCCGTCCGCGTCGGTATAATACATATTCATCTTTACGGGATATCTGTAGCGGATTGCCGATGCGTAACGGTTGAATTCCTCGCTCTGCTCTATATATTTCTTAAAATCCGTGACGTTGTTTTTAAGGCTTGTGATCGAAGACAATGACTTGAACATTCTGGCAATTCCGGAGCTTTCGTAAACTCTTCCGTCCTCGTGTTCGGTTTTTTCCTCGTTTTTCCCGGCATTGCCCTGCATAGCCTCGAGCATCGAGGTCATGTCGATAGACTCAGCCTCAACGGTAAGCGGATATTTGGTCAGCGTGTCTTCCTGAATCTTGTTTATAAAAACGTTGACTCCGTTAGACACTGAGAGAATAAGCGCTATTCCGATGATCCCGATCGAACCGGCAAAGCAGGTCATTATGGTCCTGCCCTTCTTTGTGAGAAGATTATTGACTGACAGACCGAGCGCGGTGAAAAAACTCATCGAACGGTTGCGCTTCTCGATAAGCTTTTCCTCGCTGTACTCCCTGTCATACGGCATACTGTCGTCTGTGACAAGACCATCCTTCAGCCTTATTATTCTGGTAGCGTACTCCCGAGCAAGTTCCGGATTGTGAGTCACCATTATTACCAGCCTGTCGGCGGCTATTTCACGCAGTATCTCCATTACCTGAACTGACGTTTCAGAGTCAAGCGCCCCTGTCGGTTCGTCAGCGAGCAGGATTTCGGGATTGTTAACTATAGCTCTGGCAATCGCGACGCGCTGCATCTGCCCGCCCGAAAGCTGGTTTGGCCTTTTGTTCAGCTGATCGCCGAGTCCGACCTGTTCCAGCGCCTCCCTCGCACGTCTTTTACGGTCAGACTTGCTGACCCCTGAAAGCGTGAGGGCAAGCTCGACATTGGCAAGAATACTCTGGTGAGGGATCAGGTTATAATTCTGAAACACAAAACCTACAGAATGGTTACGGTAATTGTCCCATTCGCGATCTCCGTATTTTTTTGTTGAAACTCCCTTTATTTCAAGATCTCCGTCCGTGTATCCGTCAAGTCCGCCGATTATGTTCAAAAGCGTCGTCTTGCCGCACCCGGACGGACCGAGTACAGCGACAAATTCGTTTTTTCTGAAGCTCAAGCTTACGCTGCGAAGAGCCTCGACATTCTGTCCGCCGAGATAGTATGTTTTTTTTATGTCAGTTAATTTTAGCATCTGAAAATACCTGATAAACAAAAATCGTGTAATTATATCATAAACTTGTTATCCCGTTATTAACTCCACGTAAATTTTTTCCTTTTAAGAGCGGTAAATCTTGACATTTTTCGGCTTTCATAGTATAATATTTTTGATACGGTCAGATGACGGGAATAATATGGATACGGAAGAAAAGATAATTACTGACGAAAAATATATGCTTGAGGCAATAAAAGAGGCCTCCGAGGCCGCGGGCGCGGGGGAGGTTCCCGTCGGCGCCGTAATTGTACGTAACGGTGAGATAATCGCGAGGGCGCACAACACCCGCGAAACCGCAAAGAACGCGCTTTGTCACGCTGAAACGCTGTGCATAGACCGGGCGTGCCGGGCGCTTCACGGCTGGAGACTTCCCGGATGCACATTATATGTTACGCTGGAACCATGCCCGATGTGCGCGGGTGCGATAATAAACTCAAGAATAGAACGTCTCGTATACGGGGCGCCGGATCTCAAAGCCGGCTCCGTCAGTTCTGTCGTCAGACTGTTCGACCTTCCGTACAACTGGAAACCCGAGGTCAAGTCAGGAGTCCTTGCAGCTGAATGCGCGGATCTGCTCGGCGATTTTTTCAGAAGCCTGAGAAAAAAACCTTGAAGCGACAATCAAAAAGGAGAGGTTTTGCGCCTCTCCTTTCAATTTGCCGTATTGAAGGTTATTTGTTTTTGCCGAACATTTGTTCGTCGTATTTCTGAAAATAAGCCGGCAGATTATCGTAAAGCACCTTTACTTCCTTTTCCGAGAGAAACTCCTCAAGGCTGTCCTTTTCGACCATTGAACTGTATGGGCCTAAGCCAGATAAAAAATTGCTTTCTAAGTCAAAGGCCCAAATACATGTTCCATTCGGAAAGCTGAGCGTGTAACCGTAACCTGTTTTTTTATCTACCAGTTCGGCCTCGCCCATTGTAATTCCAAGATACCTCCCGTTCACGTTTGCCACCCAGACGATATCCCGTAAATCGTTTTCTTCTACGGCTTTCCTCATCTCTTCGGGAAACTCCTCCGGGAACAGAACAACGTAATCCTCTTTCGGTTCGTTCGGTTCTGTCTGAACCGGTTCTGTTACCTCCTGCGTTTCCTCGTTCGGAACGCTGATTTCCGCCTGTTCGGACGTTTCGTTTTCTTTTTCCGTTTCGGATTCTTTTATATCGTCTGTTTTATCGTCAGTTACGTTTTCGCCGGATTTATTCAACGCCGTAAGACATGATGAAAGGCTTACGAGAATGGCAAGAACGAGTATTATTGCGGTAATTATGTTTTTCATTTCTGTTTCTCCTTTTTTCATAACGTTTTATCTTTTTATCCGTTCGTTTATCCCATAAAAAACGCGAGGCTTGTCGTGGTGGTAACTGCTTCCGTAAAGCCGCTTGCTGATCCTAAATGCACGAACACTGAAGTTGTTCCGGAGGCTTTTCTCCACTTGACGATAAAGTCGTCCTTGCCGTCTCCGTTAACGTCTCCGGCAAATACCGGGTCGGTATCGACGTAGTTGTTTGCATAATGTTTAACCTCTTTTCTGATATATTATTATTTTTTTGGGTTTCACCCTTTTTCTACACTTTCGCATTGTATATTATAGCACAGCTAACAGGCGTTGTCAACTTTTTTTGAAAAAATTCCCACATTGCAAAATCCACTACGGGTTTGCCTCCGTTTTATGCTCAAAAAATCAAAAAGCCCCCGCGCAAAGCGGAGGCAAAAAGAAAGAAAGGAAAACCGAAAAAGAAACAAAAACCCTTATTCCTTCACAGTTCCGTCGGAATTAAACAGTGGAAGCTTTTCAAGATAAATTATGTCTTCCCTGTTCTGCGCGTCGCCTTCGGCAAGCACAGCCATTTTGCCGCACACGATACCGCCGGCCTCGACCGCCAGCTGTTCTATAGCGGCAAGCGACTCGCCGGTGGAAATGACGTCGTCGACAAGCAGGACCCTTTTCCCTTTCATTTTGTCGGCGTCAACTCCGTCAAGATAAAGCTTCTGCTCGCCCTCGGTCGTTATTGACTTTACGTTAACCTCAAAAACACGCTCCATGTAAAGCTTTGGCTTTTTTCTCGCGATGAAGTAGAAATCGTCGCCGTGCTGCCTTGCCATCTCATATGCGAGCGGAATGCCCTTGGCCTCCGCGGTCAGCAAATAATCGTATTCGGGAGCTTTTTTCAGAAGTTCGCGTGCGCACGCCTCGGTCAGTTCAACTCTGCCGAAAATAACGAACGCACCAATATAAAGATCGTCGCTGACTTTGCAGAGCGGCAGATCGTGCTCAATCCCGGCAATATTCATTGTGTATTTCATTTTGTTGCCTCCATATTATCCCCGCACACTTTTTCAAAGCAGTCGTGCGGGATATTTGTTTTTTATCTTGACAAAACGCAAAAAATGTGGTATAATTTTACTGATACTGGGGTGTAGCCAAGCCGGTCAAGGCACAAGACTTTGACTCTTGCATCGTGCGTTCGAGTCGCGCCACCCCAGCCAGCCGGCACCGCGCCGGCTTTTTTCATACTCTGGCCGAGTATTCCGTCACGCCGGTGATGGTCTCGCCGTCGATCTGCAGCGCCGTGGGCCTGTCG
>JAEEGL011819102.1_pt1 | contig 10750 bp, 9 predicted proteins | sample 9134231 | NCBI WGS metagenome assembly JAEEGL01 (sample SAMN16246548, study PRJNA631951) | gut metagenome | biome: gut microbiome; feature: rumen; material: fiber-attached | host: Bos | place: Iran: Karaj | collected 2018-10 | reverse complement strand
TCTATAACTACGCGCTATTCGATTCTCCAGACACTGGTAAATCCGAATTATCGAAGTTAATTCCGGTAGAAGATCCAGACAAATTCCGATATCTGACCGTAAAAAAATTACTCGTTCCGGGAATTGATCAAGCTGACGGTCAACTTGAGCATGGTGTCCATCTCATCCATCTGGCTCTCGGCTACCATCAAAATCGGCCATATTTGACGGTAACGTCCCTCTCTGTGGAACGCTACCGTCACTCGCTGGTCATCTAATCGGATAATTCCGTACCTTTGCCGTCCGCAATGAAGAGACTCGTCATGATTGCCTTGGCCTTGCTGCTGGCAGGATTGCCGGCCGGGACGATTGCGGCCCAGTCCCGAACTGAGAGTATCGACAGCGTAACGGTCACGGCGACACGGGTTCCCGTGGCGCTGCATAGCAGTGCGCGCATCGTGACGCTCCTGGATAGCATGTCCATCGCCTCCATGCCTGCTACGACGGTCAACGACCTGCTCAAATATACGCTAGGCGTGGACGTCCGCCAGCGGGGCGCCATGGGCATGCAGACCGACATCAGCATCCGCGGAGGCACCTACAACCAGGTCGCCGTCCTGCTAGACGGAATCAACATCACCGATCCGCAGACAGGACACAATTCCTTTGATTTCCCGGTCAACATCAGCGACATCGAACGCATCGAAGTCCTTGAGGGGCCCGCAGCGCGGGTGTATGGTACTTCTTCCTTGCTGGGAGCTGTCAATATCGTCACGCGCAAGCCAGAAAGAAGCGGACTTACCGCCAGTCTGGAAGGAGGATCCTTCCGCTCCATCGGTGCTACGGCATCGGGAGAAATCAAGTACCGGAACGGCTTCAACAGCTTCTCAGCGGGGTATCAGCGAAGCGACGGCTACAGTCGCAATGCAGCCGGCGGGCTGAACAGCGATTTTGGCGCGTTCAAGGCATTCTGGCACGGCGCACACGACTTCGGGCCGCGCGACATCAGCTGGCAGGCCGGTGTCAGCAACAAGGACTTCGGATCCAGTACTTTCTACAGTGCCGCCTTTGACGATCAGTTCGAGCATACATTGAAAACGTTCGCCGCCATCAAGTCGGAAGGAAAAGGTACACTGCACTTCTCCCCCGCCCTTTACTGGAACCATGGAGAAGACCGCTTCGAGCTATTTCGCGGTGCGCATGAAAAATATCCTTTCAATTATCACAAGACCGACGTCGCTGGCGCAAACCTAAACTTCCGGATCGAGTCTTTTCTTGGACAGACCGCCTTTGGCGCCGAAGCGCGGCTCGAACGGATCAAGAGCACGAACCTGGGAGAAAAGCTGGCACATCCGCGGGGCATCTACGTGTGCGGCCTATCGCGCACGTCATTCAATCTTTTTCTTGAACACCACATAGCATTGGGAAGGCTCTCAGCCTCTGCTGGCCTGACAACCGTGTACAATACCGGCAATCAGGAGGGGATCAAGTTATTTCCCGGCATTGACGCCAGTTTTCGGATAGCGGATGCCGTTCGGATCTATGCCTCCTATAATACGTCCTATCGGATGCCGACGTTTACCGAGTTGTACTACTCGGTGGGCGGCCATCTGGCGGACCCGAACTTAAAGGCGGAGAAACTGCGCGCGTTGGAGGGTGGTGTAAAAATACTTAGCCGCGGACTGCGTGCCCACGCTTCCGTGTATTACAACATGGGGTATGACCTGATCGACTGGATCAAGGACACGTCCGCAGGAGAAGACGCTCCCTGGATGTCGGTCAACCATACACGGCTAAACACCTTCGGGCAGGAAGTCTCCCTCAGGCTCGTCCTTCCCGACCTTCTCGGCAAACCCTGTTTCTTTTTCGAATCGCTCAACATAGGATATACCCACCAGTCCCAGGACAAGCAACTCGATGCGCAGCTACGGTCCATCTATTCTCTGGAATACATCCGCCACAAGGTCGTGGTGCAGGCTGATTTCAGGTTTTGGGACAAACTGGCCCTCGGACTCTCCTGGCGATACGTGGACCGGAATACCGGCTCGTCGCTCCTGAGCCCTTATTCTCTGTTGGACGCCAAGCTGGGTTACGATTTTCCGCGGGTGAACCTGTACCTACGAGCCAACAACCTGCTAAACCGCACCTGGTATGATTTCGGCGACATCCCCCAGCCCGGCCTTTGGCTGATGGCTGGAATAACTTATCGTTTCTTGGACTGAATTCCGATTTAGCAGACTAACTCTACCACTTGTCATAGTGGATGTTCTCCGGTTTCCACTTGTCCTTGGGTTTATCCTTGCCGGCTTGTTTCTCATCCCAAACCGCGCGAACCTGCCGGTCGTTAAAAAAACGTATGGATTTCTTGTGTGCCATAACAAATTTCTTTTTATATATTTGTTCTCGGGATCTGAGTGCTGCTACCAACTTTGACAACAAGTAAAGTAGCATACTATGATTGCCTCTCCTTCCATTGCCTTCAATGACTTTTCCGGCAGCGCACAAAATAAGACAATTATTAATTGTATATTTGTCGATAGAACCTTTTGACAGAAATTCATGAAACCCTTATTCAACATTTTACTTACTTTGTTTGTCATATCTTCCTGTTCTCCTACCCCAAAGGAAAGGACCCTTTCCTTCGAAGGGATTGAAAACGCCCGCGAACTGGGTGGCCTTGTGATGCAGGACGGCCGAAAAATCCGTCACGACATGCTGGTCCGCTGCGGGGATTTGTCCAAAGCCTCTGACGGCGATGTGTCCATCCTGAAAAATCGTTTTTCCCTGAGCGATGTCTTTGATTTCCGCTTTGAAGCAGAACGCAGCAGTAAGCCGGACCGTGAGATAGAAGGTGTTACCAACACCTGGCTTTCTACGCTTCCCAAGGCTTACCTGGCCAGCTTTGCTTCCGGCCGTGCCGATACAACCACCCTTCAGTCGAACGACCTGATGGAGGCCCTTGTCAAGTATTCCTTCCATCCGAAAGCACAGGAAATGTCCGCCAGCCTGTATCCCGCCATTGTGATGGATACCACTTCGCAGCAGCGCTACGGAGAATTCCTTCGCGACGTTCTGAACTCTAAAGGAGGCGCACTCTGGCACTGTTCCCAGGGAAAGGACCGCTGTGGCTGGGGCTCTGCCTTTGTCCTCGCGGCACTGGGCGCCAGCCGCGAAACCATCGTTCAGGATTTTGCTCTTTCCAACGTCTCTTATGAACAGGCCGTGGAGGCCGTGTCGGCCAAAGTCATTGAACAGGGCGGCGGAGAGGCTGAACTAGAATTCATCCGTTCCATGGTAGGCGTGAACGTTGGGTACTTCGAAAGAACATTGGATTTGATTGATGCGCGATACGGTTCCATGCAGAATTATCTGGAACAGGCTCTTGGTTTCTCGGCCGAAGAGCAAGACCGCATGAAAATGAAATATTTAAAATAAACATACTGTCCTATGGACACTTATCAAAAAATCGATTTGAGCGACTATGTTCGCACGGGAGAAGGCGGAACCGCTGTATCCTATACGCACAAATCGCGTAACACGCTGGTCAAACTCTATAATCCCGGCTTTGAGGCCGATAGGGCTAAGGCAGAATTCCTCACTGCCCGGACTGTATTCGAAATGGGTATTCCTACGCCCGAGCCTTATCGACTCGTGACGGATGGAGAACGGTACGGCGCTGAATATCAATTAGTAAAAGGCAAGCGGTCTTTCACGCGCATCATCTCAGAAGAGCCCGGACGACTGCAAGAAATATCCGTGACTTTTGCCGACTGGGCCCGGAAACTCCACGCTACGCAAGCGGCCGGACAACTTCGCTCCTACAAAGAAGTCCTCACCCAATTCTACAAGGAGAAGAATCTTGTGCCGGACGATTTCAAGCAAAAAATGCTGGCCTTTCTGGAAACGGTTCCGGATGCGCCTACCTGTCTTCACGGAGACCTCCATATAGGCAATATCATCACCGACGGTGACCTAACGCTATGGATCGATGTGGGAGAATTCAGTCATGGAACCCCGGAATGGGATCTCAGCATTATGTGGATCATGGGGCAGAGAATGGGCGAAGACCGCGCAAACAATCTCTTTCACATTACACCGGAGCAGATGAGAGATCATTGGAACTACTTCCTTCCCGCCTATCTGCGCACGTCGGATCCCAAGATACTCGAAGAATTTACCAGACGGCTCATCCCTTACTATGCAGCCAAGGTGCCCTACGTGTATGATATGGCATACCATGTCGCCCTGCCGGAAGATTTTTTCCAGCGGATCGGACAAATGCTGGCATATGCCGGATAGTCTCCGTCGCTCCGTGTCGTAGAAGGCACGTCTTACATACTGCGGACAAAAATTTCGAGCACTCGGCCCTTGAGCTCGCGCCATTTTCCAGAGACCATGGAGAAGAAGCTCGCGGTCTGGTCGTTCAGCAATTGGGCGGCGGTTTCTTCCCTACCCTCTGCAGTCAGTGAATTGACCTTTTCTTGCAGAGCCTTGTCCTGTTCGAACATCATACGTTCGAAGAGAGCGACCTGGGGCTCCAATTGCTTCCGGGTCTTGTCCCAATAAATGGTCGCAATGCGGTTGGTCTCGCGAAACGCCCAGATAGCCGCATCGGGACGGTAGCTGTTCTGGCCACAATGGCTGAATTCCACCGGAAGCTGCGTGGTGCCGGCATAAATCGGAAAACGCGGACTCTGGCCCGGATTGTCAAAGGAGAACCACAGCACGCCACCCACCTCGTCGGGCAGCCAGTCACGACACTGGGCTATCCAGGAGTAGGAGCACTGGATCACGGCAATGGTGCGACGGTTGGTAACGGTGCCAGGCGCGATCTGGTTGAGCATATTGCGCAAATCGGCCGACATCCAGTTGGAAACCGGCGTTATTTCCTCGTCATATTCGGTATAAGTTGATTCAGGGTACGGCATGCTGTTCGGATCCTTGATGCGGCGGTGCGCCTTGATGGTCAGATTCTTACCCATATCCAGGTCCGTCCCTTCGTAGGTCTCGCGGTAGAAGGCCAGGATGCGCTCCGGCGTGACGGGCACTTCGGGTTTCACGGAGAAAGGAAGTTCCTCGTCGTCCATCGTGAGGCCGAGCGAAGGAGCCAGCGTACTGAGCACGAACCACTCGCGCACGGAGAAGGGTTTCCGATTGGGGTCGCCGACCACCTTCCAGAACTTCAGAGGGCCTTTGCCGTCCCAGAGGCCAAGGGCCTTTGCCTTCTTCTTCAGGTCTTTGCAGTACATGAAATGGTCTGGATCGTCGAAATCAATGGCGCCGATGCGCGAAATGTTGGCCGAAATGCCCACATGATCGTCGGGAATCCGCTGCGCGGCCCAAATAGCACCTGGCTCGCCCGGGCCGGGGCCGTTGATTTCAAACTGCCACACCTCATTCGGGTCCGCAACCGTCAGGCATTCACCCCAATCCACATACCCATACCGCTCGGCCATCTCCCCCATCAGACGGATGGCGTCGCGCGCATTGTCGCAATACTCGAGGGCGAGGCGCTCCAGCTCCTCAATCCAGAAAACACCATTACGGTTGATCAGGTCGCGGTTGCCGTCGTAGGTCGTTTCGCCGATGGCAAGCTGTTTTTCATTCATGCAGGGATATGCCGTATTGACGAAGCGGTAGGTCTGGCTTTTCGGCGGCACGATGCGTCCTGTCTCATAGACACCCCGCGGATCCCAAGGCTCTTCTTTATGAAGTACATTGAAGAAATAGGGTTCAGTCTCGCCTGGAGCAAAGGTTTTTCTCGGCTCAATCGTCACATAGGTCCGATAATAGGAGTCACAGCAGTGCGCGGTCATCACTGACCCGTCGCTGGACGCTTTCTTCCCAACCATAATGGACGTACAAGCATCACCGGAAGGAACCTTAAACAGGAAAAGTGCCGCCGCAGCGAAAAGTAATCTATAACAATGTCTCATAGTTTCTCTGTTTTTCTCTTTGGACAAAGATAATCAATATCGTGATGAAATAACAGACTTATCATCCAGAAGATGAAACGGACATTACAAAAGGATTTGTATTACCTTTGTAATGTGATGAAAAAGACTTGCACGGTTTCTTTCTATCGTCTAAAAGACAACATTTAAACCATGAAGAACAATAAAAAAGATGTGAATCCCTGGTGGATGCAATTCTGGATTGCCGTCCTCGGCACTTCCATCGGCGTTGGCCTTACCTTTATGGTGAGCGGGCTGCTTGAGAACCGGAGCCGGCAGCAGGCCCAGCGCCAGGCGGCCATGATGGTAATTGATGACCTGGACAAAAGCATCGCCACCCTCAGGGCGATCCAGCAATTCGAAGAGGAGTATTTCCAGGCCGCGCAGCTGGCACTGGATCATATTGACGACCTTGAAAGTATACCCGATACGACGCTCAACAAGGTGTTCGCCTATCTTTGCGAGGGCGCCGCTATAAGTTCGGACCTCGAATTCGACGAATCCGTGGAAAAGATGTACATAGGCACACAGGATATCCGGATGAACCTGAGCGACGTGCCCTTTGCGCACAATGTGGAGGAGTTCTATAAATCCCGCTCCATGATGAAAAACATCCAGGAGTCGTTCGCTTTCTGGGCCAAGCCGGTTAGCAAGGAGGAGATGGTCTCTGCCATGCTCGACACCAACATCGCCCTTTCAGTCAAGGGATTGAGCCGCTACCTGAAAGACGTCCTGCGAAGCAGTCCTGGAAAGGTGTATATGGCGCGCTATCCGCTGCGGATGAGCTTTTATACCGGCATGATCGACGAATGGACGAACATGAACGAGGAGAACAAATTCCTGATGAACATCACCGACCGGGAGATGGAAGCATTCGCCAAGGCGACGTCCCGCCAGATCCGGCCGGCCAGTGCGAAGGAACTCATCGGCAAGTGGGAACTGGTTTCCGCCGATGATCACGCCCAGGAGCAGGAGTTCAAGAGTGACCATACTTTTACCTATCGGGAATTCTATCAGGTGCCAAGCCTGCTTTACACGGGCAAAGCGATCCTGACGGTTTCATTGGACGGAACCTGGGAGGTGCAAAAGGATTCCCTCATCTTGTTCTTCGATCCTGCCAGCTGCCGTTTGACGACCGATCTGGACCAGATCAGCTATCGCGAGGAAATGGAGGAGCAGGTGCAGGATTATATGCGTATCCTTGCCAGCGAAGAGCAGGTGCGGGCCATTCAGAATAATTTCATAGAGAGAGGCTCCCGCCGCGCCCGCGCCACGAACATCGACCTGGCCGGCAATCGGCTTGAACTGACTTTCTCTGACAACGACACCCAGCACTACAAGAAAAATTAACTTTTCTCCCGTTTTTGCTGACAGCACATCCAAACAGGAGCGCCAGAATTCAAGAAAGCGTTAGTTCAGAATCCACTCAATCAAGGCAGCGCTTCACCTGCTCGCGAAGTGCGTCGCCGCGCACATCGCGGGCAATGATGCGACCCGTTGCGGCGTCAATCAGGATAGTCAGCGGAATCGCTTCGCAGGCATAGTCTTTCAGTGCCTGTGTATTAGCGGCACTTCCGTCACAGACGTGATGCCAGGACATATCGGAAGTACGGACATATTCGCGCCAGGAATCCAGGTTGCCATCGATTGAAACGCTGTAAATGTCGAAGCCTTTGTCGTGATAATCACGGTACAGCGACACCAGATTCGGATTTTCCCGCACGCAGGGTCCGCACCACGTGGCCCAGAAATCCAGCAGGACAAAGCGGGTTCCCTTCGCCTCGACCACGGATTTGAGAGACAGCATGTTCCCGTCCGGATCGGGCATATTGATGTCGAGATATACCGGATTCTCGCCGGCACCGTCTTTTGCGGGAGCCGTCAACTCGTACTTTTCGATTATCTGGCGCAGGTGCTTAGCCTGATCCATCTGCTGCAAAGAAGCGGGCAATGCGTCCATCCCCTGTTGCAGCTGCGACTGAGGAAGCGACTTGATCGCATAACGCTCTATCATATGCATGGCCAGGGCATCGCCCCGCATAATCAGTTCGGATAAAAGAGCCTTGTTGTTGTCCGGATCGTCACCCATCTGATTCTTGGCGATCGCCCATGCATCGTTCAACGGAGTTCCGGATGCACCTTTTAACATATCTTCTTCCGCATCGCCCACAATGGTAATCGTTCCCGGCTCCAGGAAAAAATCCCGAAGCTGCATCGTTTTAGGCTGCAAGCCTTTCAGGAAGTAACCATACAGATAGACATAGGTCGGCTCTTTGATGCGGCCTTCGATCCGGAATCGGCCGTTTCTCACCTTTGCCTTGCCGAGTATCCGCCAATCGTTGACGCCGGATTCCAGGGGCGTCCAGCCATCCCACGCGTCCATGATCTCGACCGCCCCCAAACGGGGAACCCCGGTAATCTCTCCTTCAATGACAAACGGTTCACCATCCATGACCTGAACCACCTCGTCCTGCTTGCCGCAGCAAACCAGGCAGATGGCCGAAAGTAAAATTACAAAGCGTTTCATATGTCACAAAAGTACGTTTTATCTTTGATAAAGGAAAAACAAATTGAGTTTATTGATATCTTTGCATAGAATGAACATCCATGCCATCCTGACCGCCCTCCTGATTCCCTTCGCCGGCACGGCACTGGGATCGGCCTTCGTGTTCTTCATGACGAAGGAGATTCCGAATCGAATGCAGAAAGCGCTGCTGGGATTCGCATCCGGAGTGATGGTTGCCGCTTCCGTATGGTCCCTGCTGATTCCATCGATAGAGATGGGCTCCGGGAACGTTTGGCCGGCTGTCCTCGGCCTGCTTGCAGGCTTTGCCTTCTTGCTGCTGATAGACTATGTGACACCGCATATCCATGCGACCGGCGAGGCGGAAGGCCCCCAAAGCCACCTCTCGCGTACCACCAAACTGGCCCTGGCCGTCACCATCCATAATTTTCCGGAAGGAATGGCCGTCGGCGTGGCGATTGCCGGTGCGATGACCTCCGGGTTCAGCATGGCCGGTGCGCTGGCCCTGTCGCTGGGCATCGCCCTCCAGAACGTCCCGGAAGGAGCCATCATCTCCATGCCGCTGCGTGCGGCCGGCAACAGCCGCTGGAAGGCTTTTGCCGTCGGCAGCCTGAGTGGCATCGTCGAGCCCGTCGGCGGCGCACTGGTCCTGTTGCTCGCCTCCGCCGTAACCCCCTTGATGCCCTACCTGCTGGCCTTTGCCGCCGGCGCCATGCTCTATGTCGTCATCGAAGAGCTTATCCCCGAAACGGCGCAAGGTCACCACTCAAACCTCGGCACCCTCGGCTTCGCCCTTGGCTTTGCCCTGATGATGGTACTCGATGTCTTATTGGGATAAGATACCCTTGGCACTTATTATGCATACAACGGTGGGATTCAAAACTGAACGAAGACGATGATTACGATTTGCCTGCTGATTCTTATCTTCTCCATCCTGAAAAGACCGGTTGGAAGATTGACCGCTTTGGTACGGGATGTGGACTGGAAGCACCTGGCGCAAGGCGTCTGGAACAAGATTGTGGCATACTCAAAACGGGTGGGCCGTGCGGGTTCGCGCATCGTCCTGAAGTTCTACTATACGCTCTTGGAAGGGGACCTGACGGCCACGCAGAAAGCGATGGTCTTTGCCGGCATCGTCTACCTGGTCGTACCGCACGACCTGCTTCCCCGCAAAGTACTTGGCTGGTTCGGCGTTCTGGACGACGTCGGTGTGGCAGCCTGGATCCTCGAACGCGTCGCCAAGAGTATTACGCCGCAGATCGAATGCAAAGTCGAGGAAACTCTCGACAACTGGTTCGGCCCGGTGGTAAAGATAGCGTAAAAAGCTCTGCTGCTCATCGGCGGCATTCGGCGATGAGGTCTTCGAGGGATTTGCGGTCGGCGGGATAGATCTTGACGACGGGGGCGATTGTCATTCTGGCGCTCTTGCCCAGCCTATTTTCCAAGCTAAGATATTCGTCGAACTGCGATAAGAGCGTCGTTTTCCTGTCCTCCTCCAACGGCAGGTCCAGTCCGGCTTCGCGCATCATGAAGCGGCTCTTGGCCGCAACGGCAAGCGATACATGAAGCTGCACGTAGCAGATAATGTCGAAAAAGACTTCCGGCGGAACACTCTCCTTGACCGAAATCAGGAATTGTCCGGTCTTCGTTTCACCCAGTTTTCCTTCCCGAATCGAGCGAAGCAGGTCGACCTGCTTGTCGAGTCCGCGGTCCATCCAGCGATGGATCATTTCGCCGTCAAACTGAAAAATCCACACCAGCAGGCCGGCCATCGTGCCAAGAACAACGGCAAACTGTACAATCGGATTGAAGTGGAATACATTGTGCAGGACGTGCAGGACCGGCGCGACGAGGAGCAGGAATACGGCCATCAATGTATCGCCGCGCTTGATGGACATGCTCGCCTTGCGGCGTTCGATCAATCGCACGGAAAACATCAGCCCTACTGACATAATGGCACTGCAGCCCATATGAATCAGAGCCACCTCCAAACCGCGGAACAGCACGGTACCAAGGCTCAATGGGTCGCCCAAAACCAAGTAAAAAATATTCTCCAGAATGGAGAACCCTCCCCCTACCGCAGCGCCGCATATGACGCTGTCGATAAAGAAGACCATCTTCTTGCGGCTAGCCAGAAACAGCGGTGGAATTGCTTTAACCATCTCTTCCAGAAGAGGATAGAGATGGTCTGAAACGTTTTCCGCCACTACCCTGTCCAGCAACGAAAACAGACCGAAGCACGCCAGCGCCGCCAGCATGCCGGACAGGACCAGCAACACCAGCCGTCTGACGC
>JAEEGL011625554.1_pt1 | contig 10750 bp, 2 predicted proteins | sample 9134231 | NCBI WGS metagenome assembly JAEEGL01 (sample SAMN16246548, study PRJNA631951) | gut metagenome | biome: gut microbiome; feature: rumen; material: fiber-attached | host: Bos | place: Iran: Karaj | collected 2018-10 | reverse complement strand
GAACAGGAGCAGTACCATGGGTGATTTAAGAAAAGACGAAAAAAAGCTTGAGAGCAACCAGAGGCAGATCAGTCAGGATATCAGCACGAAGGTGGAAAAGAACCTTCAGGAGGGCGATACCCTGATGGGACCCGAGATGGCAGAGATACCGGAGTTTCAGGATGACTATTATAACAGGATACTTGAGAACTCCCAGGAAAAGAACCTGGCACTTAAGATCAAGAGCTACGATGTGGCGGATAAGGGAGACTGGTCCGTGATAAAGGTTGTCCAGCAGAAGCCCTTCGTCCAGAAGGCTCCTGCGGCGAGGGATACCTTTAAGGCAAGAAGGGCGGAGAAGGCTCAGGTAAGCGAGGCAAAGCGGACCTTCAGGAACGCTGACCGCTGTACGGTAAGGGAAAAGGCAGCGCTTGAAAACCACTTCAAGAGCTGGAAGAATGGAGAGCCCAAGGTCACGGGGGAGGACAAGATAGGTGATCCTTCCCTCAGTCAGTACATAAACGCGATCCTTTCCGTGGAGCTTTCAAATACCACCCTGACGGACGACTATCTTTCGGATCATATCGTGGAGCTTTTTGATTACACCAGAAAGCTAAAGCAGTTTGAGTCCTTTAAGACGAAATACCCGAAATTCTATAATAATCTCGGTGACGACACGAAGGCCATGCTTGAGACCAGAGCTGCGGGCTACTCTGACCTTGCTGAGCTGCTCAAAAAGCACATGGGGATGCACGGGATAACAGTGAGCAGGGTCAAAGGAGAAACCTTCCAGGTGCAGCTTAGAACGGAAGATGCTGACAAGAGGAAACGCCATGCTGCCAGAGCCGATCTTAAGGCGGAATATGACAGTCTGCTGGATAAATTCCTTCAGGACCGTGTCTATCGGGATGAGGTGAATCTCGCGGGAACATACGTAAATAATGACAGGTTCAGCTTGGAAACGGCCAGCGGGGAGCTTGATAAGAGCTTTGAAGGCTTCGATGCCGCAAAGGCTGTCATGGGTGACGAGATGAAGACAGCCATGGATGAGATGAAGAAGGCCTGGGGCGTAAGGGAAAACCTGCTTGTGGAGACCAGGGGCCTGCTGAACCTCTATCAGAATGAAAATGACGCGCAGAAGAAAAATACCCTTAAGGCGAGGATCTCAAGGAACAACAGAAGGATACGCCTGACCTCTGCCCATGCGGACAACTACAGGGATTTCCTTAATTTTGTCACGGGGCAGGTTTCTTCCGTGAAAGCGTCGACTGCTAAATTTCTCGAAGCAGAGGGAAAGCAGGAGCTTCTCGATGTGATAAGGTTTAAGCATATGGGAGACTGCCTCGAGGATGGGATAGTGGGCAGCGAAAAGATGACTGCCCAAAGAAAGCTCGATGATCTCAGGAAGGATGTAGAAATATCAAAAAGCGGAGACTATGAGGTGATAGACCTTAAGGCTGAGAGCAAGGAGCAGTACCGTCAGCTTGAGGAGCAGATAAAAAACATGACATATATCAGTATGCCCATGGACACCTTCTACGCGAAGTATGGGGAATACAAGAAGCTTAGAAGAATGGGCGAAAGATACAATGAGCTTACGTCTGCCGCCAATAAAAATATGAAGATGGGACAGCTTCGCGCGAAGAATTACGCGAAAGCAAAGAACATACCCCACAAGTCTGAATTTAACGACCGTTTCCTCGGGCTCTATGTCGATCCCTTCAATAAGGAAACACAAAGGAAAAACAAGGACACAGAGGATCTTAATGCCTATGAAGCTCTTGCTGTATTTTCGGCCTACGCTCCGGATCAGAATACGGATCCGATGACGATAAAGAAGGTGACAAACGGAATAAAGCCCATTCTTGATGAGCTGCTGTCCTTTACACCGGAAAAGGTATTTTCCATGAAGTGTCCGGAGAAGCCTGATTTTGAGGATCCGAAATTCTGGCATGACCGGGCTTTGATCCATATCGGATATGATACCACTACCCTGATGAAGGGCCTGGATGACTGGGGCATATCCCTTACGCCTGAGCAGCGCGCACATCTTCAGGCTATAGGCAAGGTGGCTGAGCTTGTGCTGGATGGCTATAATACCCTGGCGCTGAAGATGCAGAATCCGATGTATCCTCTGGTCGAGGATGAGCGGCTTAATGAAAAAAAGCTGAAGGAAGTGAGTGATAACGTTTTCGGTGTTGTCTACGGAGATGAAGAGATTGAGGATGCGGGAGTGGCTAAAAGGGTTAAGCGCTACAGCGGGGATAATCCCGGGCTTAATCTGCAGATAGTCGAAAAAGGCAGAAAAAAGAAGGAAAGCATCCTGGGAGCCCTGTCTTATTATATTACCGAGGCGGAATTAATGGGACAGAATACAGCTTATCCGAAGATCACAGAAGATCCCGCCGGGTTTTATGAGCGGAAAAAGCAGGAGGCTCTGCAGTATTACAGAGATAAAAGCTTTGAAGAGGAGAAGAGAAGACAGCAGCAGTACTTCGCTGATATCACGGATGCGGAGGTACGTTGTTATTTAGATATCAGGGAGACAAAGAAGCTTACAGACAACTCCTTTACTCCGGAGATGCTTGAGCAGTGGAAGCAGCACTTTGGAAACGCCTCAGACGGTGCCGCCGATATCCGCTCCTTCAGGCTCCTTCTGCGTCCCGTGAAATACAACGAGAAGGGACTGCCGGAAACGGACAGCCTTGACAACAAGGCGATGAACGACAGGGATATATATGACTATATGTCGATGGATGTATCTAAAAGAAACAGGGTTCTTAAGCGCATAGGTAAGGAAATGGCTGCCCTTGAGATCACGGATGAGATGTTAAGCTTTGACTATATGAAGAAGAATCCCGATAAGCTCAGGACTGTCATGAAGAAGATCCACGGTTTCCAGAATATCCAGAGGGAATATCCGGATTTCTTTGAAAGCGATGCCCTTACGGAGGAGGAGAGGGACAGGATCCGTAAGAATCTGACTGAGAGCACGGCTCTCAGCAATCTTCTTCTCTGCTATGGAAGCTATGTCGGAAGCTTCGGAGTGTCTGAGGGCCAGAAAAATGATGAGACGCCGAGGCCTCCCGAACTTCAGAGCGAAAAGGATAAGCAGGAATGGGGCAGGCAGCAGAGGGAGATCTACGGAACTATGGTACAGGCCATGTATGAGGATCCCAACGACGGTGTCGTGAAAGCCCTTGAGACAAAGAAGAGGAGAGATGCTCTTTATGAAACGAAAGCCAATGAGATAAGACGGGCCTCCGTACTCTATGCGAAGATCCGGGCTGAGCGGGAGAAAACCGTAAAGGAAAGGTCTGCTGTCTCCCAGATGCAAAAAGACATACCGATGGGATCCAACAGTGAAAAACGGCAGAATAAACTGAACAAGCTTAAACAATGGGAGGACTCGCTTAATGAAAAGGTCAGGTCCCTTGATGAGAAGCTTAAGCTTGCCAATGAGATAAAGTCCTGGGTCTATGGTGAGAAGGATACCATAAGCGATGAGGCCAGGAATCTCTTTGATACAGAAGGCACGGATACAGTTATCCATGTGGAGGTGGCTCCTGAGCCCGAGCTTCAGGAAACTGAGCATAAGATAGAAATTAATGAAGAGGTTCCAAAGGAGCAGAGCGAAGATGAAAAGCTCGAAAGCATATCTGCAGAGCTTGCGTCCCAGGCGATAATGGATGGCCTAAAGGAGCTCGAGGGGGAAAATGCCTCTGTAAAAGAGGGGGAGATACAGGAGCAGAAACAGTCTGCGGTACCCATGCCGAGCTATAAGGAGGCGGTACAGCCCGCGGCTCCCTATGAGAGACAGGGCTACCACAACTGCTGGGCCTGCTCAGGGGCTGCCATATTCAATATGTTCGTGATGCTTAAGGACGGCGAGCTTAAGGAAACAGTGAAGCAGGAGCACATCAGGGGCTTTGATCCAAAACCTGAAGAGCTGAAATCCCTGAAGGAGGTGAATGATCTTTTAGGCGGGAATCTGCTCGATCAGGATGGATATAACGCAAACCTTAAGGAGATGAAGAAATACATGGGAGCAGATGCCAAGGGTTTCGGAAGCATCTTCGAGGTGGCGGATTTCTTTATGAAAAAGAGACAGGATTTCGTCCTGAACCGTATGTCCATAGCTGTGAAGGACGGGGGCTATAAGGAGGATAAAGGAAGGTTTGATAACCATAAGGCTGTCTTCTTAAAGACCGTGGGAGATATACTCCATACCGGAAATCTCGTGTCCTTAATGAACGGCAGGAGCCATTACCTCACGATCACAAGGATAGACGGTGAAAAGATCACATACCTCGACTCCATGATAAAAAAAGGGAGTATGGAGGTGACGAAGACCGCGGATGAGATCCTGACAGGTGCCGGAGGTGGCAACAATATAGAGCTTACCTGGTTTTCCGAGCTTAAGAAGCCCGAGGAGATGAAGGCTGACTATCCGGGACTTCAGTACGATGAAAATAAGGGATACAGCTATGACAATAAAGAGGATCTGAGAACCGGCGCGCTGAACCTTGCCCAGACCAAAGGGATATGCATCACTAAGAGCGATCAGCAGCTGGGGCAGAATATGGAAGGAATATCGTTTTCGACGTATATCCCGAAGCTTGAAAAGCAGGCTCTGCAGCCGAAGGAGGAAGTGATCCAGCCTCAGCATAAGGAAGAGCAGCATCAGGAAGAGAAGCAGCTTAAGCAGGAGTCTGTGACTGAAGAGAAGCAGGAGCTTAAGCAGAAAGAGGTACAGCCTGAGACTGTACTGAAGAATAAGGCTCCCATGATACAGGTGTCAGATAAGAAAGCACTGAAAACCTACCAGGATAAACTGAATAACGCCTATCATGCCAGAGATGATATGATCACGGATACAGCAAAAAAAAGATCCGAGAAATGGCACGAAAACAGATCTAATATCCTTTCAGACGCCGGGAGGCAGGCAAAGGAGATGGCAAGCTGCCTGTCGCTCTTAGCGGGCGACACTCCTGAGCAGTCCTGGAAGCTTTACTCAGGGCTTATAGTAAAGACAGCTCAGGCCACACCGCTTCAGAAGAAAATGAAGAGCAGAGCTTTTGAGCGTGTCCTTGACGTCATTCTTAAGTTTGATATGCAGAAATTCAATGTTAAGAATCCTAACGATATTCTGACCGAGGATAGTTTTGATACATCGCTGATCTGCATGATGTCATGGGATATACAGCCGGGGCATTTTAAGGATTACAGGACTCTTATGAAGGATAAGGATGCAGACTGCGCGCTTAGCGAGGAGCAGCTTAAGGAGGCTGAGGTCAGGTGGGAATTCATGCATGAATGCGGCGTATGGTTTGCCAAGTTTCCGGCGATCGCCGGAATGGGAGGTGTCACCGAGGAGGATTTAAATTCCTGTGCTGCATCAGATACGGCCAGTTTATATAAAATGATGACACAATCCAAAGACACGTCGAAAGGTAATCTGTATTCTTCATTCGTGGTATTAAGCGGGGTAAAGGATCAGTTTGGATTTATGCCGGGAACGGATATGTCCGAGTTTTATCCTGAGTGGAGAAAGAAGCATGGTGCCAGGGAGAAGGATAATGCAGATGATGCCATAAACGCCATAAGGACGCGGCAGATGAAGGAAGGCGAGCTTCCAAAAGAGGAGACAGACCGCGATCTTACGCCCAAAGAGATGAAGGCGAAGCTTGAGAGAGAGAAGAAGGCGAGGAAGGCGTATGAGGCGGAAAGAAAGAAAAGAGAAAAGAAAATCAAGAAAAAATAATGAAAGCAGGGAGTAGACTGACGTGCTGTACTCTTCGATTTCCATACTCGCCATACTTATAGAGCTGATAGTAAATCAGGATGTGCTATTTGGTAAAAACCAGAGGGAAAAGGAGATAATCCCGGCTCAGAAAAGATACCGCAGGTTCCTTATCGCGACACTTGCTTATTTTCTGACGGACGCGTTATGGGGGATATTAAATGACGCGAAGCTCCTTTCCCTGCTCTATATTGATACTATCATTTATTTTGTGGCCATGGCGGCGGGGATCCTTCTATGGACACAGTATGTGATAAGGTATCTGGATGACAAGAATATCTTCTCGGATTTTCTCATGTATACGGGACAGATATTCTTTGCCTATGAGCTTATTTTTCTTGTGGTCAATAATTTTCACCCGGTATTCTTTTATTTTGATGAGAGTGGAAACTATCAGGCCGGATATGTGCGTTATATTTCCCTTTTCCTTCAGATAGGGCTTTTCATGCTGTCCTCCGCATATACCTTCTATGAGGCCGTAAAGACCAGTGGGGCATCAAGGAGGAGATACTATACCATAGGGCTCTTTGGGATCTCCATGGCTGTCTTTATCGCGATCCAGTATTTCTATCCGCTTCTTCCGATATACGCGATGGGCTATATGCTCGGCTGCTGCCTGCTGCATACCTATGTGGTGGAGGATGTGAAGGACGAATACCGCAAAGAGCTGGAGGAGGCGCTGGCGCGGGAGAGGGAGCAGAAAAAGGAGCTTGGATCTGCGAGAAGGCTTGCTTATACGGACTCACTGACGGGGGTAAAGAGCAAGCACGCCTATATCGAGAAGGAGGAGGAGCTGGACCAGCGTATATCCGATAAGGTGGCGGGAGAGTTCGGAGTGGTGGTCTTTGACCTGAACGGACTGAAGCAGATAAACGACACAAAGGGACATGATACAGGAGATGATTATATAAGGTCCGCCAGCGGACTGATCTGTGATTCCTTCAAGCGCAGTCCTGTCTACCGCATAGGCGGGGACGAGTTTGTCGCGATACTGGAAGGCGAGGATTACAGGGATCGGGCCGGGATCCTCGGAGCCTTTGACATGAAGATGGAGAAGAACTTAAGGTCCGACAGGGTGGTGATAGCCACCGGAATGTCGGAGTATGACCCGGCAAGGGATAGCAGCTACAGGAGCATCTTTGAAAGGGCTGATGCCATAATGTATCAGAGAAAAAAGATACTGAAGGAAACGGGAGTAGTGTAGGAAGGATAGTCTATGATCGAGCTTGATGCGAACACAACCGAAGGACTCATAAAGCTTTGCAATGATAATGGTTTTGACCTGCGTGATGCGGCCTCGCTTCTCTGGGGGCTTATCATGCAGGTATTTTCCCATAAGGAGAGCCTGGAATATGGAAAGGATATCCCCGGGCATGAAACTGTCATGGTTTCCTTTGATACGGCCGGCGGGAAAAGCGCTATGGAGATGCTGTCCCGGCTGCATGACGGGGCTTCACCGCTTCCTGCGGGAATGTCTTTTTCCGATGAGGTCTACCGTGGCATAGAGGATGGTTTTGGAGAGGCGGACGAAGCCTCTTTTATTCTTAATGACGGGAATTTAGGGCTTGCGGTAAAGATCTGTGCCGATGATGAAAGGCACGTGCTGTCAGAGCTTTTTACCGTGCTCTCAGGAGAGATCACGGAGCATCCGGACAGGCCGCTTAATTCTTTAAGGAGGATAAGCGCCATAGAGGAGGATGAGATCATGGAGCTGTCCAAGGGGGAGGAGCTCCCCTACGACAGGACCATGGTGTGGCTGGATCTTTTTAAGGAGAGGGTGAAGGAGGCGCCGGACAGGCTTGCGATAAGCGCTTCGAACGGGGAGCTCACCTACGGGGAGCTTGATGAGGCATCCGACAGGGTAGCCTCATATATACTTGGCGCCGGTGTGAAAAGGGGATCCTTCATCGCGGTAAAGACGGACCGCGTGAAGGAATTTGCGATCGGCATGCTGGGTGTGCAGAAGGCCCGCTGCGCTTATCTTCCGATAGACATCACCTATCCCGAAAAAAGGATCGATTACATGATAAAGGACTCCAGGGCGGCGCTCACACTGGATGAGAAGGCGATAGAGGAAGCATCCGGGTGCGAGGCCACCCAGCTTCCCGCGGTAACGCCCGATGATCCGGCATATCTTATCTATACCTCTGGCTCCACGGGCAAGCCGAAGGGAGCCATCCTTGGACAGGCCGGACTGATGAACTATGTCCTGTCGGTCATAAGGCAGAACGGACATACGGAAAACGACAGGATAGGCGCCCACAGATCCTTTTCCTTCGACGCGCATATCCAGGACTTCTTTCCGGCTCTTTCGGTGGGGGCATCTGTCCATATCATGCCCGAGAGCATAAGGCGTGACGCTGATGAGATAGCGGAGTTTCTGGACAGGAATGAGATCACGGGCTGCAGCTTTACGACTTCACTCGGAAAGCTCATGATCACCGGTCAGGAGCTGCATCTGAGATATATCAATGTATCGGGGGAGGCGCTTACCGGTGTGACGGCAGGAGATATCCCCGTGTTCAATTATTACGGCCCCACGGAATTTACCGATGAAAGCACGGCGTTTCAGCTTGAAAAGGGAATTTCTTACAATATGGTCCCCATAGGAAGACCGGTGCCTAATAACTATGGCTTTGTCACGGATCCCTTCATGAACCTTCTGCCGAAGGGGGCTCCGGGAGAGCTCTGCATGGCGGGCAATCAGGCGGGAATCGGATATTATGAGCGTCCCGAAAAGACAGAGGAGGTGATTCTTGACTGTCCCTTCGTACCTGGGATAAGGATGTACAGGACCGGCGATATAGTAAAATACATGGAGGATGGGAACCTCATTTTCATAGGCAGGGCGGACGAGCAGGTCAAGCTGAACGGCTACAGGATAGAGCTGGGTGAGATAGAAGCCCACTGCGGCGAGTATGAGGGTGTGAAGGAATGTGTGGCGCTGATCAAAGAGGTACGGGGCGCGAAGCATCTGATCCTTTACTACGTCGCGGAGGATGATGCGGTGGTGGATGAGAGCAGGCTCAGGAGCCACATGGAGTCCGGGGTAATGCCCCAGTATATGTATCCCGAGCTATATGTGAAGCTGGATGAAATGCCGCGTCTTCCAAACTCAAAGATAAACAGGAGAAAGATGCCGATCCCGGAGCTTGCCTTTGAAACGGAGAATGTGGAGCCCGTGACTGCCCTGGAGACGCATCTTTATAACGTGGCGAAGGAGGTCCTTCCCGGTGCCAGCTTCGGGGTGACGGATGATCTTTTCGCGCTGGGCCTTACATCCATAGGAGCGATGAAATTCATAGCCCTTGCAAACAGGTTTGATTATCCTACCAAGTACAGGGTGGGGGATATCATGAGATACCACAGCATTTCAAAGCTCATCCATGGTACAAGGAGAGCGTGCTACTGGTACAATGAAGTCTATGTTCCGCGGAAGCCCGTGCTGGTATTCATATACGGAGTGGCTCCCATATCCGGAACCCTGGCAATGCTCGATCTATGGTCAGAGGAATTCAATGTGTTCGTGATAGAGCCCATTGATTCCAATTATGATTCTTTATTTAACGGACCTGATTATCAGGAGATAGAGAATATGTACCTTCTGCTCCTGGATTTTCATATACCCGGACGCAGGAAGGGGGTAGACGGGCTTATGGGCTTTTCCTGGGGAGGATATGTGGCCTATACGATGGCTGCCGCTATCTGCGGAGAGGAGAAGGAGAGGCACCCCTTTGTGCTCATGGGGGATGTGGATCTTAATGAAAACCTGCTAGATCACTCCTTATCGAAAAAGGGTGTCCCGGATATCCCGGATAATTTCTTCGAGCTGACGAACGGAGCCATCACAAAGCTAGAGGCCCTGAACAGGCTGAATCTCATAGATGAGATAAACAGTACGATAAAAAGCATTCCTTACTATGACGGACCGGTGACTATGTTGGATGCTGCTCTTGTAAAGAATGATGCCGAAAGGGAGAGCCATGAGGAGAAGCTTCGGATCCTGAAAACGTATGTATCGGAGCCTTCGATAGTGGAGTTTCCGCATCATAACCACGCCGATCTCTTTTATGATTCTACGCTTGCCCCTGTGTTTCTCGATGAGATGAGGAAGCTTATGGATAGAAAGAAGGGTTATGATAATGGATAAAAAACAGAGAACGCGTCTGATCCTGATCCTCCTTATAGCCTGTACCGCGGTCATAGCGGGCATCGGCGCATGGAAATATCTTTCATCGAGGCAGGAGATAGATAACGCGGCGGCCGCTTACTCCACGGAGGAGCCTGCGGAGACGGATCTTGGTGCGGGAGAGGCAGACTCCACGAAAGAGCTTACCGTGACGGATCTTGATGTGGGAAAGGCTGACTGCGCGGTCGTACAGTATAAGGGAAATAACGGTATGATAGATACCGGGACGGAGGAAGCCTTTTCTTATATCGATTCGTTTCTTAAGACGCATGGGATAGATGAGCTGGACTATCTGATACTCACGCATTACCATCAAGATCATATCGGGAGCGCCGTGGAGATATTACGAAACTATCCCGTACATGCCGTGTATTATCCCGACTATGTAAGCGAGAAACAGTTTTATGAGCCTCTGATGGAGGAGCTTGAGGGGAAGGACTACGCCATCGTGGTGGACGAGGAGATCTCCTTCGATGTCGATGATATGAGGGTCGATATCATCCCGGCCTCAGATCCCGCCCCTCTTATCGAGGATGAAAATAATAAGGATAATAATATGAGCCTGCTTACCCGGCTGACCCTTGGGCGGAACAGGCTCCTCTTTACGGCGGATATCGAAAAGGACAGGATATCGCAGCTCCTTGATTCTGATGAAGATCTTTCCGCGGACTGGATAAAGACACCGCATCACGGTGATTATCAGAAAAACCATAAAAAGCTTTATAAAAGGGTGGCTCCGAAATATGCGGTCATAAGCACTTCATATGAGCGGATACCGG
>JAEEGL011349365.1_pt1 | contig 10750 bp, 10 predicted proteins | sample 9134231 | NCBI WGS metagenome assembly JAEEGL01 (sample SAMN16246548, study PRJNA631951) | gut metagenome | biome: gut microbiome; feature: rumen; material: fiber-attached | host: Bos | place: Iran: Karaj | collected 2018-10 | reverse complement strand
GCACAGGTGTTACCATCCCATGTCACAAATTTCTTTTCTTTTGCCATAATAAAGTGAAAATTATAATAACTTCTTTTGTACCTCAAAAATGCGTATTAGTACAGGAATCCATATACCCAGACAGGTATCTCCTGTTCAGCACCTTCTGCAATACCGGAAAGTGCATACAATACATCTGTATTCTTTCGCTTGGGATGCTCCAGACAGATACGGAAACGCTGCTTACCGTCAACAATAAATGTGCTGCTGCGGTCACCAGCCTCTACCTTATGACGTCCCCAGAGGGCATTCTGGAAGAAGGTTTCCATGAGTGTCTCTTCTTCAATCTTGCCAGGAGTCATGGCGTACATAAGGTTTGTGTTATGCAAATACAAGCCTGAAGGTTTCTTGGGGAATTCGTCACCGTGACGGTATATCATGTTGAGCAATCGGGCATCGCTCAGGTACTTGATATAGTTCATGACCGTAGCACGACTGGTCTGCATATCGCTGGCCAACTGGCTGACATTGGGAGCACCTGTTCCACCTGTTGCCAACAGATAGAGAAGCTTCTTTATCTTGCTCAGATACTTTAGGTCGATTTGCTTGATGAGCAGGATATCCACCTCTATCATCATGTTCATGGTCTTCAGCAGATTCTCGCTGAAGTTGCTTTTCTCCAAGAAGAAGGGATAGTAGCCATGATGCAGATAGTTGCGGAAATGCTCCAAGGGATCTACCTTTGCCAGTACCTCCTGGGCAATGCGCTCGTGACGGTTCTGAATTTCACGGATGCTGTATGCCTTGAAATTCTCACCAGTCATCAGATTCAGGTATTCACGGAAAGAGAAACCGCGGAGGTTGTAGCTGTCAACAATGCCGTTCAACTCAGGATTCTCATCCTTGAGACGCATGACACTACTACCGGTGAAGACAACACGCAGACGGGGGATACGATTGTAAATCAGACGCAACTCATGGCTCCAGTCTGGCTGCTTGAACACTTGGTCGATAAGCAACACCTGACCGCCAGCCTGCTGGAACTCCTGAGCAAACTGGAACAAAGTCTTGCCTTGGAAATAAAAGTTGTTCATGTTGATGTACAAGCATCTTTTATCCCGAGGACCAAAGTGCTCTTTTGCATACTGAAGCAAGAACGTTGTCTTACCTACTCCCCTACTACCCTTAATTCCGATCAAACGCTGTTTCCAATCAATTTCATCCATCAAAGCTCTCCTTACAGGAGCCTCTGTATGTTCCACTAGAAACTGATGAATCCGAAAGAATGTCTCTAACATACCCGAAATATATTATTTTTTCGGTGCAAAGATAGTCTTTTTTAGTCAAATTGCAAACTCTACATAACAAAAAGTGCATTTTGACCATTATTTTTTAGGAAAAACGTCAATATGACGCATCTGTTTCATGATTGCAGTCTGACGTTTCAGCATATAAGAAGATGGATTTTTGCTACTGAATTTCAACGGATTAGGTAAAGTGGCAGCAATGAGTGCACAATTGGCACGGGTAAGCTCGGAAGAGGTACGCCCGAAGTGTTGCTGCGCTACCGCTTCGGCTCCATAAATTCCATCGCCCATCTCTATGGAATTGAGATAGACTTCCATGATTCTGTGTTTGCCCCAGATAAGCTCTATCAAGCCCGTAAAATAGACTTCCAATCCCTTACGGACCCAACTGTGGGCAGGCCAAAGAAAGACATTTTTGGCCGTTTGCTGTGATATGGTGCTTCCGCCCCTGTGACGCTTGCCTGCCCTACTTTCTTCTATAGCTGCATTGATGGCCTTAAGATCAAAACCGTGATGTTCACGGAACAACTGGTCTTCGCTGGCCATCACGGCAACGGGCATGTAGATAGACATTTCATCAAGGGGAACCCAATGATGTTTGAGCCTGAGTTTCTCGCCATGAGCCACCTGTTGGCAGCAACGGATTACCATCAGAGGCGTAACATATACGGGCACCCAACGGTAGGCTACAACAGCAAGGATTGTGCTCCCGAAAAACAGGAGCACAATCCATCGCAATATTTTCTGAATTTTCTTGAGCATAATTAAGCACTCCCCTAAAGGGGAAGCGGGGAGGGGGCTTTACTGCAAAGTACCTGCGTTAGCAGCATTAATCATTGCCTCGCTGGCATACAGATAAACCTCTACACGACGGCTGGCATGAACATCCTCCTTGCCGTTGGCATCATAAATCAGATATTGGGGATCCTCACCTAAACCGGTAGCACCCTTAATCTGCTTGCTGTTAACACCGCAAGAACCCAGAAGGAAAGCCTTTACAGAGTTTGCACGGCTTTGGCTCAAAGTAAGGTTTGTAGCATCTGAACCATCGCTGCTGGCAAAACCGTAGATGGCGACATCACAGTCGGTATATACGTTCAGCACGTTGTTGGCAAACTGGCGCAATGAATTCTGTGCCTTAGCCTGCAAATCGCTCTTACCTACCTTGAAGAGAATACCGTTATCGAAAGTAACCTTAATGCCTTCCAAACCGTTCTTATCAGTAATCGTCTCTACCTGAGCATCAGATACAGCCTCGGCAGCAGCCTTAGCCTTATCCATCTTCTTACCAATGAGGATACCTGCTGTAGTACCACCGGCAACACCTACACCGGCACCGATAGCTGCGCCCAACTTAGCACCGTTTGAACCGCCAGCCAAAGCACCGATAGCTGCACCTAAACCTGCACCCAAAGCACCACCACCGGCACCACCAATAAGACCACCTTTAGTGGTATTATTCATGTTACAACCAGAAACCAAGAGAGCTACAGAAAGAGCTCCGGCAAAACTTTTTAAACCTTTCATTTTACTCATCAATTTAAATGTTACACATTTCCTTAACTTGTCAAAATTACCGCAAAGTTACACATTTTTGGAAAGAAGCATGCAAAATCCACGTTTTTTTAGTACTTTTGCAGCGGTTTTAACATAGAAATAGGGTTAAACCTCATTTTTCTGATAAATAAAAAAGACAAAATACATATGGCAAAAGAATTGGAATTCCTCACAAAACGCAGCGAGGACTATAGCAAATGGTACAACGAATTGGTGGTAAAAGCCGATTTGGCAGAGCAGTCTGATGTTCGTGGATGTATGGTCATCAAGCCTTACGGATATGCTATCTGGGAGAAGATGCAGCGCGTATTGGACGACATGTTTAAGGAGACTGGCGTTCAGAATGCTTATTTCCCCTTGCTTATCCCCAAGAGTTTCCTCTCTAAGGAGGCTGAGCACGTTGAGGGCTTTGCCAAGGAGTGTGCCGTAGTTACCCACTATCGTCTGAAGACCAATGAAACACATGACGGTGTAGTCGTTGACCCTGCAGCACGCCTGGAAGAGGAGCTTATCATCCGTCCTACATCAGAAACTATCATCTGGAATACTTTCAAGAACTGGATTCACAGCTATCGCGACCTGCCCCTGCTCGTCAATCAGTGGTGTAACGTGATGCGTTGGGAGATGCGTACCCGTCTGTTCCTGCGTACCAGCGAGTTTCTGTGGCAGGAGGGACACACTGCTCATGCCACCCGCGAGGAGGCAGAAGCACGTGCCCAGCAGATGCTGAAGGTATATGCCAACTTTGCAGAGAACTACATGGCCGTTCCCGTTATTCAGGGTGTAAAGAGCGAGACAGAGCGTTTTGCCGGTGCTCTCGACACCTATACCATCGAGGCCATGATGCAAGACGGCAAGGCACTGCAGAGCGGTACCAGCCACTTCCTGGGTCAGAACTTCGGTAAGGCATTCGACGTTCAGTTCCTGAACAAAGAGAACAAGCCCGAATACGCCTGGGCTACCAGTTGGGGTGTCAGCACACGTCTGATGGGTGCACTTATCATGACGCACTCTGACGATAACGGTCTGGTTCTTCCTCCTGCATTGGCTCCCACTCAGGTAGTTATCATTCCTATCGGCAAGCCCGCTCAGATGGAGCAGCTCGATGCTAAGGCAGAAGAGATTGTCAAGAATCTGAAGGCACTGGGCATCAGCGTTAAGTACGACAATGCCGACAACAAGCGTCCCGGCTTCAAGTTTGCCGACTATGAGTTAAAGGGTGTTCCCGTACGTTTGGTTCTGGGCGCTCGCGACCTCGAACAGGGCGTTGTGGAAATCATGCGTCGTGACACGCTGGAGAAGGAAAATGTAAGCATCGAAGGTATTGAGCAGTACATCAAGAACCTGTTGGACGACATTCAGCAGAACATCTTCCAGAAGGCTAAGGCCTATCGCGATGCTCATATCTATGAGTGCGACAACTACGAGGAGTTCAAGGAGCGCGTAAAGGATGGCGGTTTCTTCCTTTGCCATTGGGACGGTACAGCCGAGACCGAGGCTCAGATCAAGGAGGAGACACAGGCTACCATACGTTGCGTCCCCTTCGGCGTGGAGCAGACTCCTGGTACCGATATGGTAAGCGGAAAGCCTGCCAAGGCTCGCGTCCTGATAGCAAGAAGTTACTAAGCATATGAGGCCGGGAATCTGGATAAGCACGCTCTTTGCAGCCGAGGAGATTCCCTCTGCCATCGTAACCTTTGTGGCTTTGCTAATGTTCCTGCAGATAGGAGCATCTATCACCCTATCTACTGCATTGGCAGCCTTACTGTTCCTACCCTGCATACTCAAATCCTTTCTTAGGACATGGGTGCGCAGGGTTGGCCATTTCAGGGAGGTGCTGCTACTTATCGAGGGGTTGCTTTGCATCACCCTGTTTACCCTTGCAGGCGCTTTCACCCAAGGAATATGGTATGTCTTTGGAGCCTTGATGCTCACCAGTTTTCTGGTGGCATGGCACGAATTAGCCGCCCGTATGTATTACGAGCGTATGCTCTTTTCCCGCCAGCAAAGATACTATACCAGTCTCAAGATTACCTCTGCCCAGTTGGCAGTCATCCTGACGTATGGTGTGCTGATCATATTGGTTGGCAACCTGGAAGTGTTTTTCCGTCAAATAAGGCATTCGTGGGCAATGGGCTGTTATATGACAGCCGGTGCCTTTATGTTCTTCACGGTACTGCACATCCTTATACTTCGGAATCCGCAAATAGGAAACCAGATGCGTAAATACAGCATGGGAGCATCTGTAATGGCCGAAGTGCATGTGATAGAACGTATCAGGAAACAGCCCCACTGGTGGGTATATGTATTATGCGTGTTCCTGATGCTGGTACCTCAAAGTCTGATGTTTTTCGCACGCGTACATTATCTATTCGACAAGGTAGCAAACGGCGGTCTTGGATGCACCATTCAGGAGATAGGTTTTGCCCAAGGAACCGTAGGTGTGATAGCCTTTACACTGGGACTGACCATCGGGCGGAGCCTGATGCGATGGATTCCTTCCGAGAAACTGTTCTGGCCCCTGACCTTGGTACTGGGTCTTTCTCCGGCTGTCTATCTTTTCATGACCATAGAGACGCCCACAGACTTAGCAGCACTGTGCGTTGCCACCTTTCATGCCCAGCTGCTCTTTGGCCTAGGCTTATGCATCTGTCGCGTTCCCATTGCCATGATTTCCGGCGAACGTTACCGCAACTGTGCCAACCTGCTCAGCGTTCCCCTTGTAGCTACCTGTATGCTCTTGCCCATGATGGCAAGCGGCTGGCTGGTGTCGTGGTTGGGCTATCACCAGTTCTTCCTTATAAACACCCTCGCAGCACCCGTTTGCTGGATACTGATAAAATGCCTACACAAAACCACCTCCACCCCCTCATAAAGAAATAAGCAAACACTAAACTAAATACCAACAATAAAAAACATGAAAAAGACTAAGCTGTGGATGTTCGCCACCATCCTGATTATCCTATGTGGCGCAATCGTATTTACATCGTGTAACAAGGAAGTCGTCACGCCTCCCTCCCCAAAAGATTATTTCCCCTCCTGGAACCAATGCGATGCCCTGACGGCTTTGAAGGCGTATGTGGAGGATGTGACCGACCCCAAGTCATCCAACTACATCAGCGCAGAAGACCGTATTGCCACCTTCGATATGGTTCGATATGGACGGTACCTTCCTAGGTGAACTCTATCCCACTTATTTTGAGTACAACCTGATTGAATACCGCGTCTTCGACGATCCCTCGTATCGCGACAAGGCTCCCGAAGATGTGCGTCAGGCAGCACAGGACATTCGCGATTTCGTACGTACAGGGAAGGCTCTCCCCGACCACTTCGACATGATTCACGCCCGTGCAGCAGCCAAGGCATATGCCAGAATGACCCTTGCAGAATTTGACAGTTTCGTGAAAGCCTATGCCGCCACGCCGGCCAACGGATTCACGGGGATGACCTATGGCCAGAGTTTCTACAAGCCCATGCTCGAGGTGATGGACTATCTGAAGGCCAACGGATTCACCTATTATGTTGTATCGGGTTCCGACCGTTTCGTCTGCCGCACTCTGGTAGAACCTCTCGGCATCCCAACAAACAGGATTATAGGCATGGATGTATGGCTCAAGACAAACAAGCAGGACGAGGAGCCCGGTGTTGAATACACCATGGGTAAAGAGGAATATCTGATACGTACAGACAGCCTTGTCCTTAAGAACATAAAGAACAACAAGGTCATTCAGATTGGTCAGGAGATTGGCAAAGTGCCCGTGCTCTCGTTCGGTAATAGCAGCGGCGATTGCGCTATGCACAATTATTGCCTGAGCAACAAGGAGCACCGCACCACAGTCTTCATGCTGGTGGCAGACGATGATGTCCGTGACCATGCCGACCTGACAGAAGGGGCAAAGCGCGAAGCAAAATGGCGCGAAGCCGGCTACTACGTTATCTCCATGAAGAACGACTTCAAGACCATCTATGGCCAAGGTGTTACAAAAACGGACTTTATCTTTAATTAATCAACTTGGAAAATAAATTATTTAACTTGATTTTTGGTCAAAATCAAGTTAGATAATTATCACAAATAAGCTGGAAAATTTGGCTTTGTCACCTTTGCCTCATCCAGATAGTCTCCATGAGTCATTCAGACCGTCTCTTTGACTCATTGAGACTATCTCTTAGGGGGTATAGAGACTATCTGAATGAGTTGTTCAGACTATCTCAACGACTCATTCAGATATGGGGAATGAAGCAAGGGTTATTTTGGGTGAGTTTACTCAAGGTTTTTGGGGTGCATAGATTAATAAGTATGCAGACCGCCTATCAGCTCTTCGGAATCTTGACCAAAGCTGTGACGGTAAAGGTTACAAGGCAGAAGGCCATGACGATGAGGAAGAAGGACTGATAACCCACATTCTCTGATATCAATCCGGAAACCATTCCTGGCAACATCACACCTCCCAAATACTGTCCTGCCGTACAAATGGCAAAGACTGCCGTACTGCGGTCACCTCGTGAGAAGGTAACAAGGAACAACGTGTATGCGGCAAATCCCAGACCATAGCCAATCTGCTCAATGCAGACACAGGTTCCCGTAATCCATAACTGGTCTGTGGGGAAATAGCTAAGGAAAACATATACGATATCCGGCAATGTGATACAGAGGACAAGAGGCCACAGGCATCGTTTCAGCCCCCATTTGGAAACAGCCCAGCCACCTATGATTCCACCAGCAAGCAAGCCGATAACGCCCAAGGTTCCATAAACCAATCCGAAATCTACGTTACTCATACCCAGACCGCCCTCTTCTGCTCCGCGAGTAAGGAACAACGGCACGATCTTCGTCAGAAGGCCTTCCGGCAAACGGAACAAGAGGATAAACATCAAGGCTGTGATGACGTGGGGCTTTGTGGCAAACACCTTCAGTGTATTCCAAAACTCTACCAGCTGTGTCTTCAGATTGAAATCGTTATGCAGCGATGTCTCGACCTTTGGCAACAACAGGCTATGATAGGTGGCAAGCAGGAACATCAGTACACCCAATATCAGGAAAATAACCATCCAAGAGGCGGATGGCGTCTGGAAGGCTGCTCCCAACTTACCATCTTGCAGATAGCCGGCCAACAGCACCAGACCTCCCTGCCCTATTACCATACCAATGCGATAGAAGGTGTTTCTCACACCCACATACAATTCCTGTTCCTTCTCTCTCAGTCCGATGATATAGAACCCGTCTGCCGACACATCATGTGTTGCACTTGCAAAAGCAATCAACATGAAGATGGCCAGCGAACTCTGCAACCAGTAGGACGTTGGGAGTGTGAAGGCCACCATCGCCAAGGCTATACCCATCAGGAACTGCATAGACAGAATCCACCAACGCTTGGTCTTGAAGTTATCAATAAAAGGACTCCACAGAGGTTTGATAACCCACGGCAGTCCCAACCAACCGGTGTAAACTGTGATCTGACCATCCGTCAGACCAAAATCCTTGAACATGATAACCGAAATCAGCATTACTGCTGAGAACGGGAGCGATTCTCCCAAATAAAGGGTAGGAACCCAAAGTGCAGCTTTATTTTTCATAATTACTTCTTATCACTCTAATTCCCAACATAGCGGGTTGTTTCTTTGCATACTGGTACAGCGTCAAAGGTTCTAAGATCACCTTCTTATATATGCTGCTGGCATTCAGTACATGAAGCTTTCCATCCTTTCCCCATTCGGCAAATCCCACATGGCTTATATCCAAACCGTTTTTGTTAGTGACATAGGCCAGAATATCTCCGTCCTTAATATATCTCAGTTCTTCCGCCGATTTGTCAAGAAGGCTGGCAGGAATGTAATGTACTTCTGTCCCCGACAGCTCCCGTTCCAACGAAGCCATTGTCTTTACGCGCTCGGGATGATTCTTTAGCATGGCATAATACTCGGGATGCGTGCTCATGAAACTGAGCTGCAACTGCTGGGTGGCAACAAAGGGATAATGGTCTGCGGAAGCATCCCCCGTCTGCTCTTCTACCAGCCCCAACTGGGAATTGCTGTTTATCCACTGGCTGAAATAATGGTTACGGCTACAATAGCCGTCCATCTTACCTTTGTCATAACGGATGGTTTGGAGCCACCATAAGTAATCATCCCAACCCTGTCCATCATGATAGAAGGCCAATGTCAAAGCCATCACGGTCTCAACAAAAGTGGTACAGTCCAGTTGACGTAGATTGACCACCAGACTCTCCTCCTCATTTACCTCTAACGTATGCCCCACATACGGAGTGTCCAGAAACTGGTGGGCAAAATAGAGAACCATATTCTGGTCCTCGGCGTGAAGCCTTGCTTCCTGCAGCATATTAGCTACACGGGTGCTGTCTTCCCACTCGTAAGTAACGGCTTGGGCGGGTAATGGGGACGTCAACGATAACGTTAACGTTAACAAAAACGTTAACAATAATGGGAACCAAGTCCCCCTCTCCTCGGATGAGTTCCCCTCTCCTCGGAGAGGGGTTAGGGGTGAGGCTGATAATAGGAAGTGTTTCATGGCTGTCCCGTTTTAGTTGTCGAATAACCTACCAGACGATCGTATCGTGCTCCTTGTCCACGATAATAGACCAGCACGCTATATTCGTTCTCGGTTTGATAGAAATCGCCCTCTGTGCGAGCCGTAGCTCCATCTTCCTGTCTATACTGATAGCTGTAATATCCCTGCTTCAGTAATACTGCAGCATGATACAGATGGTTTATCTCGTCGTACTCCATCCGGCAATCAGGGTTAAAGGGTTCACCTGTCCAAAGTCCGCAAACATAGACATCACCACCAGGGAGTCTGGGCGCTTGCAGATAGAAATGCACCACCACATACTCTGCCGTGGTAGCATCGTCGATATCATCAGAGCTCCTGAGCACATATACACCATTCTGGTCCTTCACAAAACTATAGTTGTGCTGAGGCTGCTCTGGGTAAAGCGTTGCATGATAGTATGGATCGAACCACTCCATACGCTCCACTCCCATGGAGGTCCGATGGACATCCAATATTTCGAACCGGTGAAACTCGCTTCCTGCTGGAAAAATAAGGTTTCTGTTGTGCGTAAACTCTATCCCGGCATTATTACGGATATTAGGAACAAGACCTGTAACACGGTTATCCCACCGCTGGTTTTGGAAGACAACGACCTTCAGCTCACGCTGGGGATCTACCACGTTGAGCGTCCCATAGCCCACGGCAAGCGTCACTTGCTGATGGTCTCTGTTGAAGTCCACATCGGTATTGCTGCTCACCTGCGTCCTGATGTTTGCCTCATTCTCATACAGGCAGAACCGGGCTTCCAAAACTGGCGTATCTTCCCGCATATCATCATCTTCATGAAAAATCTGAAGACAATAGTTGCCGCTCAACAACGGCCGCAGTTGCTGCGAGGGCAAGCGCAAACGGTAATGTGTATAAATCTGGGTGGTGTTAAAACTCTTCTCGTATTCCTCGACCAGCTGATTGTTCAGTCCTGCCATGAAATCACTTTCGAAAATCTCGTCAGACGGTTCCCAGTCAGCATTGCAATGCTGCAGGTGATAGACGTACCGCTGGTAGTCGTGGCTCATCTCATCCCATTCGATGGACAGTGTGTGCCTTTTCCTCAAGGAAAAGATGGGAGGCAAGGTAGGGTCGTCATCCACAACCACCGTAAGCGTTTTTACGTTCTCGTCATAAATACGCTGTACCTGAGCCAATGCCAGATAAGGAACAAAAAAAAGGAACAAAAACACTTTTTTCATGGTTTCCTGTCTTTTTAAGATAAATCTTCTTCGCCCTTCAATCTGGGAAGCACCCAATGATATTTTACGGCCAGCACCCTGATGAGTATCACCATAAGACTGCTCAGCAAAGCATTGATCTCAACCGACATTCCCCACCAATGGCATAT
>JAEEGL010554618.1_pt1 | contig 10750 bp, 5 predicted proteins | sample 9134231 | NCBI WGS metagenome assembly JAEEGL01 (sample SAMN16246548, study PRJNA631951) | gut metagenome | biome: gut microbiome; feature: rumen; material: fiber-attached | host: Bos | place: Iran: Karaj | collected 2018-10 | reverse complement strand
TCCTTTACGCGCTGATCCTTTGTCAAAAGTCGTTTGCGCATCCTGATGGATTTCGGCGTTACTTCAACGAGTTCATCGTCGCGGATAAACTCAAGACACTGTTCAAGGCTGAACTCGAGCGGGGGAGTCAGACGCAGCGCTTCATCGGAACCGGAAGCGCGCATGTTCGTAACGTGCTTTTTCTTGCAAACATTGACGGTAATGTCCTCGTTCCTCGAACATTCTCCGACGATCTGTCCCTCATAGATCGGATCACCGGGATGGCAGAACATCCTTCCGCGATCCTGAGTATTGAAAATACCGTATGAGTTGGCTTCGCCGGTTTCGCTCGCGATAAGGCTGCCGCGCGTACGCTCGGCGATCTCGCCTGTATAGGGCTCATAGCCCTTGAAGATATGGCTCATAACTCCGTTGCCACGTGTGTCGGTCAACAGCTCGCTGCGGTAACCCATGAGTCCGCGTGCGGGAATATCGAAAACAAGACGAACACTGCCTTCGTTTTCGTTGATCATGTTGTTCATAACAGCGCGGCGAGCACCGAGCTTTTCCATAACGGTGCCCATAAACTCGCTCGGGACATCAACCGTAAGCTCTTCGATCGGCTCAAGCAGGTGGCCGTGCTCGTCGCGTTTCATGATAACGCGGGGTCGGGAAACGGAGAATTCGTAATCCTGGCGGCGCATCGTTTCGATCAGGATCGAAAGATGCAGCTCGCCGCGTCCGCTGACTTTGAAGGCGTCCGTGGAATCCGTTGTTTCAACGCGCATGGAAACATTCGTTTCGACCTCTTTAAAGAGACGGTCGCGAAGGTTGCGGCTCGTAACATACTTTCCCTCGCGTCCTGCGAAGGGGCTTGTATTTACGATAAAATCCATGCTGACAGTGGGTTCGTCGATATGCACGAAGGGCAGAGGCTCGATATTCAGCGGATCGCAAACTGTCTCACCGATCGAGATGCCGGAAATACCGGCGATCGCGACGATATCGCCCGCTTCAACGGAATCCGTCTCAACGCGCTTCAGGCCTTCGAACTTATAAAGGCGGGAGAGCTTTGCTTCCCTCGGTTCGCCGCCTTCGGTGCAGACGGCAACGGTGCGGTTCTTGACTGCAATACCGCGCTCGATCCTGCCGATGCCGATCCTGCCGACATAATCGTCGTAATCGACTGTTGAAATCAGCAGTTGGAACGGTCCGTCCTTTTCTCCGCGGGGGCAGGGTACGGAATTTATGATTGTATCGAAAACGGGCTTCATCGAATCTTCGAGCTTATCGGGTTCGAAGCCGGAAATGCCCTGTTTGGCGGAAGCATAAACGATCGGGAAATCGCACTGCTCATCAGTCGCGCCGAGTTCAAGGAACAGATCGAGAGTTTCGGAAACGACTTCAAAAGGCCTTGCACCAGGCCGGTCGATCTTGTTGATCACGACAACGGGGATTTTGCCGAGTTCAAGCGCTTTGCGAAGGACGAATCGTGTCTGGGGCATGCAGCCTTCAAATGCGTCAACAAGCAGAAGAACGCCGTCTACCATTTTCAGAATACGTTCGACTTCGCCGCCGAAATCCGCGTGACCGGGAGTATCGACAATATTGATGCGGTAACCGTTATAGTTAACCGCGGTGTTTTTGGAAAGTATGGTTATGCCGCGCTCGCGTTCGAGGTCGTTGGAGTCCATAACTCGTTCCTGTACCTGTTCATTTGCGCGGAAAACGCCGCTCTGGCGGAGCAGCTGATCGACGAGAGTGGTTTTGCCGTGGTCGACATGGGCAATGATCGCAATATTGCGGATCTTTTCGTTCATATAAGTTACACCTTTTCCTTAGGATCGGGACAATGCCCCATAGTTTCCACAAAAGCATATTTTAACGCTTAATGCAAAGATTTTCAAGTATTATGATCATTTTATATAATTTTATGTGATACGGACTCTTCAGTGAAATGATATCCGATCCAAAGAAAACAGGCCCCCGAAAGGAGGTCCGTCTGTATTGAGAGTGCGTTATCTGTATGCGCCTATCTGCAATCCTTTCGGAAGGTGATTCTTCAGAACGCCGTCGGTGATCTTTCCGAAGCCAACGGGGAAGCCCTCGACGGTTACTGGTACGAAAACTCCGTTTGCTTGAATGTTATCTGCAGCGATCGTATTGCCGCCGAGGAAAACAGTCAGTTCGCGGCTGTCTGCCGGAAAATCGAGCGTGTATCTGTATTTGAAACCGTGCGCCGCCATAAAAAACGAATGCGAAGGTTTCAGGTGTTTTTTTGATAACTCGCCGATCTCGATTCCGAAAGAAACGAGCGGCAGCTTCAGCAACGATTCCGGATAATCAAAAGGGCAGTAAACAACCGAGTTTCGGAACAGTCTCAATGCCGAAGCATCCGGAACTTTCCCTTCAAGAGTGTCGAAGAAGCATTCCGAAACCGCAGCCGTTTCCTGCATACTCAGGCGTCGGACGATACCGTTCTTTTCCGCAGACTGTTTTCTTACCTTATTACTATACAAATTGCTTTTGAAAGATGAAGACCTGCGAACGAGCCTGGCCGAGAAATGGCCTTCTCCCTTGATAAGATGCGGATACAGCCTTCTTGAAAACTCAAGCTCGAAATCGTCGTGCTCCTTCAGGAATCCGTCTATAACGCCTTCGTTTTCCTCAGGCGAAAAAGTGCAGGTGGAATAAACGAGCTTCCCTCCCGGCGCAACACATTTTGCAGCGCTTTCAAGGATCGCGCTCTGGCGAACGGCGCAGGAAGCGACATGCTCGGGAGACCATTCGGCAATGGCTGTCGGATCCTTTCGGAACATTCCTTCTCCCGAGCATGGCGCATCAACGATTACTCTGTCAAAAAAGCAGGGAAGCGATTCGGCGATCGCATCCGGATGCGCGCTTGTGACAACTGCGTTAACGATTCCGAGCCGTTCAAGATTTCTTGCGAGCTGCTTTGCGCGGCTCGGTACGATCTCGTTTGAAACAAGAAGACCTTTTCCGTCAAGCTTCGCCGCTGCGGCTCCGCTCTTTCCGCCCGGCGCAGCGCAAAGGTCGAGCACCTTCATTCCGGGCTCGATCTCCGCTTCTGCGATAACGCTCATCGCGCTCGGTTCCTGCATATAGAAGAGTCCGGCAATGTGATAGGGGTGAGTGCCGATATGTTCGGCTTCGCCGACCAAAACAAGCCCTTCTTCATATGTTTCCGACGGTTCTGTTTCCCATGGGCAGAGCGAAAGGAAGCGCTCCATGCCGACCTTCAGCGTGTTTACGCGAAGACCGCGCACGGCAGGGCGGTCGTAGGCAGCGATAAAGTCACCGTATTCCGCCCCGAGCTGCGCTTTCATTCGTTCTTTAAATTTTGCCGGAAGTTCGATCATTACCGATCCTTCAAAACCTTTTGAGTGCTGTTTTCCGCGAACTGCGTTGTGTACAGGTCATAGTAATAACCTTTGAGCTTCAGCAGTTCCTTATGGGTGCCGGCCTCGGTGATCCTGCCGCCTCGGATAACAAGGATCCTGTCTGCGGAACGGATCGTCGAAAGCCTGTGAGCGACGATGAAGCTTGTGCGGTTTTCAAGAACAGTTCCGATCGCGTTCTGGATCAGCGCCTCGGTCTCAGTGTCGATCGAGCTCGTTGCTTCGTCAAGCACGAAGATACGCGGATCCGCGAGGATCACTCGGGCGAAGCTGATCAGCTGTTTTTGGCCCGTTGAGAGCCTTGCGCCGCCTTCGCCGACCTCAGTATCGTAGCCTTTTTCAAGCTCCGTGATGAAATCATCGGCGTGAACGAGCTTTGCAGCGCGAATGACTTCTTTCTCCGTAGCGTCCTTGCGTCCGTAGCGAATATTGTCGCGGATCGTGCCGGAAAACAGATGCGGCGACTGAAGAACATAGCCGAGACGGTCCTGCAGCCAGAGCTGACTGCGCTTTCTGTAATCGACACCGTCGATAAGTATGCTGCCTTCCGTAGGCTCATAGAATCGGCAGACAAGGTTTACGATTGTGCTCTTACCCGCACCGGTTTCGCCGACGAGTGCGATTGTTTCGCCGCTTCTGACTTTAAGGTTGAAATCCTTAAGGACGGATTCGCCTTCCTTATAAGCAAACGAAACATTCCTGAACTCGACTTCACCGTTGATATCTTCCCAGTTTTCCCTCTTCGGATCGAAGCAATCGCCGTACTTTGCGATGATCTCATCGCTGTCGGTGATCTCGCAGGGAGTATCGAGCAGCGAGATAACGCGTTCTGCGCTTGCCTGTGCGCTTTGCATCTCCGCAAATATACCGGCAAGCTGCTGCATCGGGTCGAACAGGTTTGTGGAGTACGCGATAAACGAAGAGAGCACGCCGATTGTCATCGAGGCGCCGAAGATAGTCGGTGCGATAACGGTGCGGCCGCCGGCGTAAAGAGCGATCGCAGTTGCAATCGAGCCGAGCGTCATAACGATCGGCGTGAACATCGCCGAAAGCACCGCAGCGCGGACGGATGCTTTCTTCATCGTGCCTGCTTCGGATTTGAATTCTTCGAAGCTGCGTTCCTCGCGAACAAGGGTCTTCGTCGTTACGGCTCCCATGATGCCTTCGTTGAAAGCGCTTGTGATTCGGGAATTTTGCTTGCGGACGATACGGTGCTGCTTAAGGATCCTGCGCTGGAACCAGACGCTGATAACAGCGAGAGGCGGCAGAACTGTCAGCACAAGCAGACCGAGTTTCCAGTTCATTCCGAGAAGGAAGCAGATACAGCCGATAATATAGCCCGTCGACCAGAAAATATCGGTAAGGCTCCATGCGATCATTTCGGAAAGGCGGGGAATATCGCCGACCATTCGCGCCATGATGTAGCCGACAGCGGTCTTGTCATAGTATGAGAACGAGAGCTGCTGAAGCTTTCTGAACGCATCCTGACGGATATCGTAAGCCATTTTGAGTTCGAGCTTTCCGCAGAGCATGATGAATCCGATAACGGAGATGCCCTGAAGAACGATCAGCAGAAGGTACGCGATCCCGAAAGGAACGATCGAGGAAAAACCGTCTTCGCCCTTTGCGATGATGCTATCGATCGCGTATCTCGTCAGCTGAGGATAGATGATGTCGATCGCCGCGCAGAACAGCATCAGCAGAATGACGCCGATGAAAATACCCTTATATCTGAGCGCGTATCTGAGAAGCCTTTTCCAAATCTTCAGGTCGATCTTTTTGCTGAATTCTTCTTCTTTGAGAGCGCTTGTAGTGAGTTCTTCCATTACTCATTCGCCTCCTTTCCTTCATCCTGCAGGAATTCATCTTCAAGCAGGTTTTGGATATCCGCAATTCGCTTATAAAGACCGTCCTGCTTAATGAGTTCCTCGTGAGTACCCATCTGAACGAGCCTTCCGCCTTCAAGCACAAGGATCTTATCCGCGCGGGAAAGCGTTGTGATGCGGTGTGAAATTATGAATGTTGTGCAGCCGTCGCGCCGTGCATGAAGCGCATCGCGTATCGCTGCGTCGGTCTCCGTGTCGACGGCGCTCATTGAGTCGTCGAGAATGATGATCGGGGCTTTCTGCATCAGCATTCGAGCGATCGCGACTCTCTGCTTCTGTCCGCCGGAGAGGGTGATGCCTTTTTCGCCGACGACTGTGTCGTAACCTTTTTCGAAGCTCATGATGACGTCGTGAACGGAAGCAACCCCGGCTGCCTCGTAGACATCCTCAACTGGAGCATCCGGTCTGACGATGCGTACGTTTTCCATGATCGTCCTCGAATAAAGAAACGGTTCCTGAAGAACAATGCCGATATTGCGGCGCAGATGATGCCGCTCGATATCGTTAACATTAACGCCGTCGATAAGGATCTCGCCTTCGCGCGCGGTATAGAGCCGCTGAAGGAGCTGAACAAGGCTCGATTTACCGGAGCCTGTGCTGCCGAGGATTGCGATCGTTTCTCCCGGGTTAGCTTTGAAGCTGATATCCTTAAGAACTTCCTGTCCGTCTTCGTAGCCGAAACCGACATTTCTGAACTCAACAGCGCCGCGGATCTCGGGAGTAAGCGCTTTACCGGGTTCTTCCTCAAGCGGAGATTCTACAATCTCATTGAGCCTTCCGAGTGAAACGCCCGCTTTTTCAAGGTCAGCGAGGATCCTTCCGAGCTGTCGTACGGGCCAGACAAGCATCGATGTGTAGCTTGAGAAGACGAGCAGTTCGCCGATCGAGATTTCTTTTCTGAGGACAAACACGATGCTGAAAACAAGGCTGATACCGATCTGAATATAGCCGAACGAATCCGAACAGCCCCAGAAGTAAGCCATGATATTGTTGAGCTTCAGCGACTTTTTTGAGTAATCTGCGTTCTTTTCTGTGAAGGAATCCATCTCCGATTTCTGCTGTCCGAAAGCGCGGACAACACGGATTCCGGAAGCGTTCTCCTGGATCGCGGCGCTGAGAGCGCCCTCCGCTTCGTCAACAAGCGTAAAGTTCTTCTTGACTCCCTTGCAGTAAATAAATGAAGCAACGGCGAGGAACGGCATGATCATGACCGAGATCAGAGCCAGCTTCGCGTTCATCGAGAACATGATTACCGCAGCGACGATTATCATGAACACCGTTCGAAGGATCTCGAGCAGCTGGTTCTGCACAAAGCGGCGGATCGTATCGACATCCGATGTGCAGCGCTGGATGACATCACCGCTCGAAATATGCTTGAAATAATCGTAGGGCACATTCGCGAGGTGATGGTAGAGCTTCGTTCTGAAATTGTATGCCATGAGCTCGGAGCCCTTTGCGACTTCGCTTCTTCTGAGGTATACGGAAAAAGCGTTCAGCGCTGTCATCAGAACGAGCGCGATGCCCATGATATACAGATGATCGATCAGGAACTGTTTGCCGCCGAAGCCAGCAATGATTTTCTCGATCCAAGGCGCAACGACTATGCCGCCCTGATATCCGGTTTCGGCATAATCGATCAGAACGTAGTCGATCGTAAAACTCGTGATCAGAGGCACGCAATACGCGGAAATGATCGCCATCAGGATCCCGACGGTCCCGAGGATAAAGTGCCCGTATGTTCCGCGGAATGCTTCTGAAAGCAGTCTGCGCTTACCCGCGCGCTCTTTCTTAAGTTCCGCTTTTGTCTTTTTCTTTTTAGTTTCGCTGTTCATTGCAGTATTTCCTCCGGCTTTTTGCCGACTTTTCGAGGATGGATAATAAAAAACGAGCCGTAACGCTTTTGCGTGCGGCTCGAATCATCCTCGAATAATGAAAGTCGGGCTGTTAAAAGCCACCTCCGGCCGCACAATTATCAAAAAGGCATACTGATACCTTTGCGCTGATAGCTGAGAGCAAATCGATGAATTTAACGGTCATGCCGATGCGGCCTCCTTTCTTGAAATTTCGGTTAGCATTATAAACGATTGTTCTAGAGATTTCAACACTATTTTGGCAGTTTTGGATATATATTGTTTCAAAGAGCTGATGCGGCTTGACATAATTTTAAGCTTGAATATAATACATATCGGAAATAATTATAGCAGCCGAACAGGGCAGACTGCTGCCCGTGACCGGCTGCAGGAAAACCTAAGGAGGCAGATTTATGAAACTCAGACCTTTGTTTGACAGAGTTGTGATCAAGAGCTGCGAGATGGAAGAGACCACAAAGAGCGGTCTTATTCTTGCAGGCAACGCCAAGGAAAAGCCGCAGATGGCGGAAGTCGTCGCTGTCGGCCCCGGCGGTCTTGTTGACGGAAAGGAAGTCAAAATGACCGTTAAGCCCGGCGACAAGGTCATCTACTCGAAATATGCAGGCAACGAGGTCAAGCTCGACGGTGTTGAATACATCATCGTCCGCCAAAACGATATTCTCGCTGTTGTCGAATAAAGATTCCGGCAATTGACCGGACAAAAAGAATCGTAAAGGAGTTTTAGTTATGGCAAAACAGATCAAGCATGGCGAAGAAGCTCGCCGCGCACTCGAAACGGGCCTCAATACCCTCGCAAATACCGTTAAAATCACTCTCGGACCCAAAGGCTGCAACGTCGTTCTCGAAAAGAAGTACGGCGCTCCGCTGATCACCAATGACGGCGTCACCATCGCCAAGGAGATCGAGCTTGAGGATCCTTTCGAAAATATGGGTGCACAGCTCGTCCGCGAAGTTGCCGCAAAGACCAACGATGTCGCAGGCGACGGAACCACCACCGCAACGCTTCTCGCACAGGCGATCGTCCGCGAGGGCATGAAGAACGTCGCTGCCGGCGCAAACCCGATGGTTCTTCGCAAGGGCATCGAAGCTGCTGTTGAAGAAGCTGTCAACGGTCTTAAGGACATGAGTAAGAAGGTCGTCGGCAAAAAGAAGATCGCGCAGGTCGCTGCGATCTCCGCATCCGATGAGAAGGTCGGCGCTCTTATCTCCGACGCAATGGAGAAGGTCGGTAAGGACGGCGTTATCACCATCGAGGAAGGCAAGTCCATGAAGACCGAGCTCAACGTTGTCGAAGGCATGCAGTTCGACCGCGGTTATGCTTCCGCCTACATGGTCACCGATTCCGATAAGATGGAAGCGGTCCTCGAGAATCCCTACATTCTCATCACCGAGAAGAAGATCAGCAACATTCAGGAGATCCTCCCGATCCTCGAACCCATCGCTCAGCAGGGCAGGAAGCTCCTCATTATTGCCGAAGACGTCGAAGGCGACGCGCTTGCGACCCTCGTTGTCAATAAGCTCCGCGGCATCTTCACCTGCGTTGCGGTCAAGGCACCCGGCTTCGGCGATCGCCGCAAGGAAATGCTGAAGGATATCGCGGTTCTGACCGGCGGTCAGGTCGTTTCCGATGAGCTCGGCATGGATCTCAAAGAGACCACGGTCGATATGCTCGGCACAGCCCGTCAGGTCCGCGTCGATAAGGACAGCACCACAATCGTCGAAGGCGCAGGCTCCAAGGAGGAGATCGAAGCTCGCGTAAAGCAGATCCGTTCCCAGATCGCCGAAACGACTTCCGATTACGATAAGGAAAAGCTCCAGGAGCGTCTTGCGAAGATGGCGGGCGGCGTTGCCGTTATCGCCGTCGGCGCTGCGACAGAACCCGAGATGAAGGAGATCAAGATGCGCATCGAGGACGCGCTCAACGCGACCCGCGCCGCTGTTGAAGAGGGCATTGTCCCCGGCGGCGGTATTGCGCTCGTAAACGTTATCGACCGTGTCAAGGCGCTCGAAACCAACGCAGAAGGCGATTACAAGACCGGCATCTCCATCATCGTCCGCGCTCTTGAGGAGCCTCTCCGCCAGATCGCCGTCAACGCCGGTCTTGAGGGCAGCGTTATAATCGCAAACGTCCGTGCCGCCGGCAAGCCCGGTTACGGCTATGACGCAGCAAAGAACGAATACGGCATGATGGTCGACAAGGGAATCATCGACCCGACTAAGGTCACGAGGAGCGCTCTTCAGAATGCCGCTTCCGTTGCCGCTATGGTCCTTACCACCGAGAGCATCGTTTGCGATATCCCGAAGCCCGAGACTCCGGATCCCGCCGCAATGGGCGGAGCCGGTATGTATTGATGAAGGCTTAAGCAAATGAACACAAAACCGGAGCTGCCCGTTTCCGGGCGGCTCCGCGGACTTAATAAAGAAAAATCCAATTGGGGGAAATATGAAGGTTAGGAATATTCTCGGCGAAAGATTCAAAGAGCGCGCTTACGATATCGAAAGCCAGAACCTCATGACAAGGGGCGGCTACATGAAGCAGGTTGGCAACGGCATTTACTCGCTTTTCACTCCCACGAAGAGGATCCAGAATAAGATCGAAGCGATCCTTCGCGAGGAAATGGATGCGATCGACGGCCAGGAAGTTCTTTTCCCTGTCGTTATGCCGGCAACGCTTTGGCAGTCATCCGGCCGCTTTGAATCGATCGGCAAGGAACTTCTCCGGTTCAAAGACAGGAGCGGAGCGGACATGGTTCTCGGCATGACGCACGAGGAAGCAGCCGTTCAGATGGCGATGAACGTTGCAGGTACTTATCAGAAGTATCCGTTCATGATCTATCAGATCCAGACCAAGTTCCGCGATGAACCCCGCGCAAGAGGCGGTCTGATCCGCGTACGCGAGTTCACGATGAAGGACGCGTATTCCTTCCATACCACCCAGGAGGACCTTGAGAAATACTACGAGCGTGCTTTCCGCGCATATGAACGCATCTATGCCCGTGCTGGCGTCCCCGAAGTGCTTGCCGTTAAATCCGACAGCGGCATGATGGGCGGTAAAGTCAGCCATGAATTCATGCTTCTGACCGAGATCGGTGAGGATTCCATCGTCTTCTGTCCGGAATGCGGTTTCCGCGCAAATATGGAAGCCTGCGAAGCGATCACTGAAAACACCGCCGATGCGGAGCTTCTGCCTCTGACGGAAGTCTTCACCGGCGAAGCAAAGACGATCGAGGAAGTCGGTGAAATGCTTCACATGAGCGCCGATAAGTCCTGCAAGGCAGTTGTCTACCAAAAGAATACCGATGATTCCTACGTTCTGATCTTCTGCCGCGGTGACAGGGAAGTCAACGAAACAAAGCTGACCAACTATCTTAAGAGCGAGATCCATCCCGCGATAGATATCGAGAACGCGAACCTCGCAGCCGGCAATATCGGCCCCGTCGGCCTTGAGACCAAGGCGACAGTGCTGTTCGATAAATCCCTTGTCGGAGCAACGAATCTCGTTTGCGGCGCAAACAAAGCGGAATACCACTTCACCGGATTCACTCCCGAAAGGGATCTCCCCGAGAACACGGAGTTCATCGACCTCACCAAAGCC
>JAEEGL016858180.1_pt1 | contig 10751 bp, 10 predicted proteins | sample 9134231 | NCBI WGS metagenome assembly JAEEGL01 (sample SAMN16246548, study PRJNA631951) | gut metagenome | biome: gut microbiome; feature: rumen; material: fiber-attached | host: Bos | place: Iran: Karaj | collected 2018-10 | reverse complement strand
GCCGCTGCAAAATGCTCGGCGCGGCGCTGCTGATCGCGGCGCTGGCGCTGTTGATCGCGGAAATGATCGTGATTCGGCTCGGCCTTGTAAATCCGATTACCCGCAGCTGATTGTTTTTGTATAAAAAACGAGCAACCTCAAAAAGTGATGCTCTTTTTTCGCCTTAGCCGAAAAATCAGACGCGAACGGCAAACGGCGAAGGGCGAACGGCGAAATGAAGACAGGGGACGGTTTCATGTCTTGACTTGAAATATCAACAAAAGACAAGGAACCGTCCCCGTCTTGTAGATTGAGGTGACTAAGATGGGTAAAATGAGGAAAAGCGTTAATAAAACAGATAAATATAAGAAGTATAAGAGCAGAATAGATAAAATATTCAGAATTCAAAAAAAGGTATATAAAACGCTGCTGACAGTTGCTCTTCCGTTTTTTATTGTTTCCATTACAATTGTTGCAGTCTTCTCTCTTTTTATAAATCCGCTTCCAAAAGTAACAGATGAAAATATTATACGAGAGTATATTCCATCAATTTGTTATGTTTACAGCTTGGATACAGATCAAAACGGAGATTTTTATATTCATACGACTTTTTGCATCTTGCGATATGATGCAGAGTGGAATTATAAGTATTCTTATGTTTTCACCTCTCCCGGCAACGCGGGTTATGTATTATCCATAGAGAAGAATGGTTTTCGTCTAGAAAGCGGGGGACACAACGTTGTTATCAGTGATACGGGGGTATTAAAAAAGACAAGAAAAGAAATAATATCATCCCCGAACAGGAATCGCAATCTTGAAGTGAAAAACAATACAGGCAAAACCATTTACATTGGTCAATACCGGCGTTCTGTTCCCGAAGGTATATGATGAAGCAGGCCGTATTGTGTGGCATTGTCCGTATTTCAGTTTTGCCGCGTTCTACTGTTGCCTTATCAGCACGTTCTGTTCGTTCTTTTTCTTCATTCGTTATTTTATTGCCACCAGAGATCCATCTGAGGTATACCCCTATAAATATTTTTACAAATAATTACGCATTTGAACAGCCTCACAACTTTCCGATTCTCAAATGGATCCATGACTTGCCGTTCTCGCTTCCGGTTTTCTCCGTTTCCGGAATGCGAACGGCGAAAAATACCCCGATTCCGCGTACCTGTCCGAAAAACCAACCCCGGTTTTCGGCGGCGATTTCCGGAATCGGTCTTTCTTTTTCTCCGGTTTGCATGTATACTGTAAAAGGAAAGTTATGTTTTCCGATCCGTAAAGAAGAAAGGAACGCTGTTATGAAAAAGAACGTATTCTGTTGCCTGTTCGCCCTGCTGATGCTGTTTACGGTAATGCTGCCGCTGTTCACGGCCTGCTCGGGGGAGAGCGCGCCCCCCGTGCCCTCAAAATCCGAAACGGACGTGGATGAAACCGACGAGGATGAAACCGATGAGGACGAAACCGATGAGGACGAAACCGATGAGGACGAAACCGACGAGGACGAAACCGACGCGCCCGCGCAGGACGTGAAGGTGAATATCCGCGCCGCCGAGCCGCTGCAGGTCAAATATGAGACCTTCAATAACGGCATGGTCAGCTTTGAGGTCCCCAAGGGATGGAAGGTGGACGTGCCCGCCGTGGGGTACGCCAGCTACACCTTCAAGGCCTACGACCCTGCAAACACCGACCGCATGTTTCTTTTCTGCCTCAAGTTCACCGGCTTTCTGAAGTCCGAGGCGGCGAGGGCCGCCTTCGCCAATCTTTACCCCGCCGCGCTGTTTGGCAGGCTTTCCGCCATTGAGCCGCAAACCACCGAGGCCTTTTACGCCGTGTGGCACAATAACGCCGCGCTGGCCAATACGGAGCAGATCAAGCAGAATTATTTTCCGTTGCTTGAGAACTTTACCGTGATCGAAAACCTCGGCAAGCTGCCCCTCGGCGGCGACGTGCTGCGGGCTTCCTGCGACGGCGGGAGCGGCGATCTGCTGCAGGGCCTGTTTACTTCGTCCGTGTACGACGCCGGTTCTTATTATATGTACGGCTACGATTTCGCGCCGCTCAACGTGTATCACAACATCATGATGACGGCCCCGGACGCAGAATTCAACGACTGGCTGCCGGTAATGGATCACTGCATCGGCACCGTGCAGTTCAGCGACGCCTTCATGCAGGGTTACCTCAGAGAAGAGGAAACCCTGGTGGCCACGGTGCAGGCCAACCAGAAAATCTACGATGAGATCTCGGATATGATCATGGATTCGTGGGAGAAGCGGAACAATTCCTACGATATCATCAGCCAGAAGCACAGCGACGCTACTCTCGGCTACGAGCGGGTATACGATACCGAAACCGGCGACGTTTACAGGGCGTATAACGGCTTTACGGACGGTTACACCGGCAGCCGCTACCAAAGCGCAACGGACGATATGTATACCGCCCCCGTGAGCGGGTATATTGAGCCTTAGTTGTGATTGAAAATATAAGCTTAGAAGCTACAAGCTGCAAGCTGCAAGCAAATTAGAAATGTATGAATGTTGTTCTGATACCAATATTTTTCTGCATAATCAATCTTGCTTGTAGCTTGTAGCTCCATAGCTTGCAGCTAATAACAAAAACACCGCCCTCGGGCGGTGTTTTGCTTTTGCTGCGGATCAGTAATTGCGGATGAGCGAGATCACCTTGCCCAGCACGATCACCTCGTCGGTGATGATGGGGGCGTAATCGTCGTTTTCGGGCTGCAGGCGGAAGTGGCCGTTCTCTTTATAAAAGCGTTTTACGGTTGCTTCGTCTTCGAGCAAGGCCACCACGATCTGCCCGTTGGCGGCGGTGGGCGTTTTTTCGGCGATGATGATATCGCCGCTGAGAATACCGGCCTTGATCATACTGTCGCCGCGCACCTTCAGGGCGAACAGCGATTTTTCGCTGGTCACGCTGCCCATAAAGGGCACGTAGCCCTCAATGGATTCGTATGCCAGAATGGGCATACCGGCGGTAACGGTACCGATGAGCGGCACCTGCACGGTGGGCTGCTTTTCACCCCTTACGCGGATGGAGCGGCTGCGCATGGAATCGCGCTCGATGTACCCGGCCTCTTCCAGCCGTTCCAGATACCGCTGCACCGAGCCTGTGGATTTCAGCCCCACGTGCTCGCCGATCTCGCGTACGCTGGGCACGATGCCCTTTTGCGCCTGTTCGGCAAGGTATTCATACATTTTTCTCTGGGTTTCGTTGAGTTCTTTCACGAAATATCCCCCTTAATTCAATCTGTTCCACCCCATTGTAGCACAAATGTTTGCAAAATGCAAACATTTGTTTGTATTTTTTTGAAAAAACCTGCGGCAGCCGTTTTCACAGCCGCCGCAAGCAATGGGGGGAAAGAGAGGAATCATGTTTTTGCGCAAACCGAACGGATTCAGTTTGGTGCAATCAGAATAAAATGCGTACTTTAAGCGAACCTTAAATTATACCTTAAATTTCCGTTTGACGGGCATCGAGCCCGCCAAACGAAAGCTCACTTTGTTCGCGGGAGATTGCTCGCTTACGCTCGCGGGAGGGTGTTCACATTCGTTCACGGGAGAGTGCTCGCCTGTGCTCGCGGGAGTTTTTCGCGAAAATGTAACTTTCCCGTGCCGCAAGGCACGTCTCCCGTGCCGTCAGGCACATTCTCCCGCGCCGTAAGGCGCATACTCCCGCACCGAAGGTGCATTCTCCCGTGAGCGAAGCGAACAGCTTCACAAATTGCCATATTTTTTGCTCCTGTCTCTCCCTACGAAAAACACCGCCGCGGGCTGGTTCACCTTGGTTTTATCCTCGGCGAACAGGGTTTCGCACAGCACGGCGTGGGTGAGGCGCGTATAGGCGAAGGCGAAGGGGCGTGTGACCGAAAACAGGCACAGCGCCTGCCATGGCAGCATGCTGAGCCTGCAAAGAGCGATAAACGGGCGCTTGCCCCTGGTAAGCAGCACGGCGGAATTAACAGCCTCACGCGCCGACAGCAGGGGATTGAGATACATCAGGTACCGGGTGACGCAGTAGCGGCCCGAAAGCACAAAATATCCGCCCGCACCGGCCAGCGCCTGCCCCACGGCAAGGCCGAGCCCCGCCCAAAGCAGCGCGGGCGGCAGACCGCGGCAGCGCAGCAGTAAATAAAGCGCCGCGGCAGTCAGCAGGGCAGGGCTGAAGAGCAGCAGCGCCCAGCCGCTTTTGCGCAGGGCGAGCAGCGCCGTACAGTGCAGCGCCCGCAGCGCCATTTTCAGCGATAAAAAGCGGGCGGGGCGGGTCTGGTTGTGATCCGTGCGGTAGTAAAAAAACGAGAGCATCGTAAACCTTGCGGCGCTGAACAGCAGCGTTAATACGCCGCCCGCCGCCAGCAGCAGCCACGGCGTCAGCCGCCGCAGGCCATCGTGCGCCTGCAAAAGCCCGGAGAAGGGATAAGTGGCAAATACCGTATCCGCCCCGTAAGCGAAAGCCATGGCCGCCGTAAAAAAGCAGGCGGCCGCGCCGATCAGCGCCGCCAGCGGCAGCAGCGTGAGCAGCATGGTTTTCGATTTCGCGCCGTGGGTGAGCCGCCGCGCCTTGGTTTTGATCGCAAACATAAAAAATCCCCCCGTTTGCAGTATTGGCAAAAAGGGGGAAAAATATAAATTTGGAATGAGGAATGAGGAATGAGGAATGAGGAATGAGGAATGAGGAATGCTGACTGCTGACTACTGGCCACTGGCCACTGACCACTGACCACTGCCTACTGCCTACTGCCTACTTCTTGGAGAGCCGCGATTTGGAACGGAACACCTCGGCGGTATCTTCGCCGTTTTCGCAGGAAAGGGCGATCATGTTCTTTTTGCGTTTGAGCTTGATCTTTTCAAACACGTATACGTTTTCCGAAAGCCGCACGGGAAGACGGCGCTTTTTCTCTTTGCCGTTCACCAGCAGTTTCAGCTTCAGGGCGTTGGTGTAGCATTTCACGTCCACGGTTTTGCCGGTCACGCTGGCGGGCAGGGAAGCCAGCTTGCAGTAGGGCGCGGCGGAAAAGCGGGATTTATAGAACCAGAACGCGTCCTTCTGCTCGGCGCGGTCCGCGGTCACAAGGCCGGAGCGGTCCTTTTTGGGGCTTTCGTCGCTCAAATAGCCCGTGAAGTAGCAGGCGGTGTTTTTGTGGGTGCTGAAAATCTCCCACACCCGCGCGTGCCACATCGAAAAATATTCCTGCGAGCAGTCGGGCCGGGTGGCGCCCACCGAGTGGCGGTCCGTAAAGCACTCCGGCGCCTTGGGGAACACGGCGAAGCGGTAATTCGGGTGCGCCTCCAGCACCGACGCAAAGCGGCTGTGCAGCTCGGTAAAGCCGTTTTTCTCGGGGGATACGGCAAAGTTGAGCAGCAGCACGTCCGGAATGGCGTCAGTGAGCGCGTCCGCCTCCAGAATATCGCAGCCGCCCACGGTATACATATACTGGGCGTTGTTTTTTACCGTGGCGCAGAATTTTTTGCCGTAGGCCGGGTCGCGGCTCTCATAGGCCATAAACGCCGCGCTGGGGTGGCGCGCCAGCATGCGGGTGAGGGGCGCAAGCTCTTCAAAATCGGCGTCGTCGCCGGTTTCGGGGAATTTGAAAAATACGAGGATGCCGAGGCTGTCGCACCGGTCCAACAGATCTTCATCGGGCGAAAAGCTCGTAATTCCCGCCAGATTCGCGTCCAGCGCGGTGAGGCAGCCGATATCCGCCGCCGTGCCGCTGCCGCGCAAAAACGCGCCGTTCAGGGGCAGCTTGATGCCGTTCAGCGTGAAGAAGCCGCCGGGCTCCGCTCGGAAATCCCGTATGCCGAAGGCGCATTGGGTCATATCGATCATTTCGGAATCGCGCTGCAGAAGCACCTCCGCCTTATACTGATAGGCCGCGTGCAGACCCTCCCACAGCATGGGGGCGGGCAGATCGAAGGCGGTGTTTGCGTCCGTGGGGCGGGCGCTCTTCACGTCGATCAGAATGCCCTCGGGGGAGGTGAGGCGGAACAGAAGTACGTCGTAATTGTTGGGGTTTTCGATCTCGGCGTGCATGCGCACGGTCACGCCCGCGTCGGTGAACACGGTGTGTATCGTAAGGGGGCTTACTTCATCCGAGATGGCAAAGTGGGAAAGCCCCGCGCCGATCAGCGAAACGCCGCCCAGAAGAAACAGGCCGTCCGGCCGGGCTTCGGGGGTGATCGTAAGGGTGAGGGTCTGCGCCTCGCCCTTTCTGATAAAGGAGGTTATGTCGGTCACGCGGGGGGCGAACACGCTGCGGAATTCCCTGACCTCGGCGCCGTCGATCTCAATTTTGCAGCGGCCGCTCAGCGCGCGGATCTCCAGATAGAAGGCGCTGGCCTTTTCATCCGCCGGCAGCTTGAAATCGCGGGTCAGAGTCAGCGTTTCCGGCGCCTCGGCAAAGGGCATTTCCAACGGCAGCGAATGATTCTTTTCGCCGTCGTCAAACAGAGGCTGCTTCCAGTTCTCCGTAAGGTTTCTGATGTTTCTCATATTCTCTCTTCTCCCAAAAAAATTACAGGTCCGCGTCGAGCGTGAGCGTAACGGGGCAGTGATCGGACCCGTATACGTCGCTTAAAATGCCCGCGTCCTTCAGTTTGCCGTCCAGCGCCGCGTCCGTAATGAAATAGTCGATCCGCCATCCGGCGTTGTTTTTGCGGGCGTTGAAGCGGTAGCTCCACCAGGAATAGGCGTCGGTTTGATCGGGGTAGAAAAAGCGGAAGGTATCGGTGTAGCCCGCCGAGAGCAGCGCGGTGAATTTTTCGCGCTCCTCATCCGTAAATCCGGCGTGGCCGCGGTTCGATTTCGGGTTTTTCAGGTCGATCTCTTTGTGCGCCACGTTCAGGTCGCCGCAGAAGATCACGGGCTTTTTCGCCCGCAGCGCGTTGATATACGCCAAAAAATCGTCTTCCCACCGTTGGCGGTAAGCAAGGCGCGAAAGATCCTCCTTTGCGTTGGGGGTATACACGGTTACAAGGTAAAACGGGGCGTATTCCAGCGTGATCACGCGGCCCTCCCGGTCGTGCTCCTCAATGCCCATGCCGCAGAAAACGCTTTCGGGCGTGTGTTTCGTGAAAATACAGGTGCCGGAATAGCCCTTTTTCTCGGCGTAATTCCAGTAGGATTCGTAGCCCTCAAAGCACAGGTCGATCTGCCCCGCCTGCAGCTTGGTTTCCTGCAGACAGAAAAAATCCGCGTCCAGAGATGCGAAAATCTCTTTGAAATCCTTCCCCACCACGGCCCGGAGACCGTTCACGTTCCACGATACGAATCTGAGCATACCCACGCACCTGCCTTTTTTATAATTTTAACATACGAGCAAAGGGTTGGCAAGAAGAAAATGATATGTTTTTGCTGCGCAAAAACGTGATATCCGCTGCGCGGATGATATGTTTGCCTTCGCAAACGTGATATGCTGCGCCTCAGCGCAGCATGAAGGAAAACGCTGCGCGTTTTGATTCTATAAAAATGCCGGCCGCAGGCCCCGCAATGTTTCGCGCAGGCGAAACATATCACGTTTTGCGTAAGCAAAATATATCACGCGCCTTTGGCGCAAATCATGTTGCGCAGCAACATATCATTTTTCGGTTTACCGAAAACAAAACGCCGGAGCGTTTGCTCCGGCGAGGCAGGTTTTTCACTTATCTGTTAAACAGCTTCTTAAACAGATTGATAATTGCGTTGAAGAAATTCAGCAGCATTTCCTTCAGCGAAGAGAACTGGGTTTCGGTTACGTTCAGCACCTCTACGTAATAATCTTCGTTCACCTGAGAAATGCAGTAAACGCCGTGCTCGTCGGGGGTAAGGGTGACGGAGGATACGTCCTTATCGGTGCCCACCAGCTCGGCGGGATAAGAGGCCGGGTAGGCCTTGACCACCACGGTGGAATCGGGGGCATACCCCTTTTTGTATTCCACGGTGAAGTAGAAGGGGCGGCCGGCGTTTACGGTGTTGGAATTGGGGTCTTCCACGTTTACAATGTTCACCATATCCGCCGAATGGGGCGCCACGCGCACGGTGTAAACCGGAATAAAGCCCTCGCCTTCGTCGGCCAGCGCAATCACCGAGAACGCGCCGAGCAGCATCAGCGCCGCGAGAAATACGGAAATAACTTTTTTCATCTTTTGTCATCCTTTCGGGAATAATATTCGTCCTTATGTATTGTAGCCTAAAATTATGTTATTTTCAAGACTTTTCCGTTAAAAGCCTGTAAATATCGCTTTTTTTTGCGCCGGTTTCTTTTGCGGCGCGTTTTGCGGCCTCATTCACGCTCAGCCCTTCTTTCATATAGGCCTGCGCCAGCGCCAGCGGATCGGCGAAAGGCTGCTCGGAAAGGCGTTCCTCTTCGGTTTTCGCCTCAACGATCAGCACGAATTCCCCCTTCACGTTCTGCCCGTCGTATTTTTCGGCGGCGGCGGAAAGGGAAGTGATCTCGCACTGCTCGTGGATCTTGGTGAGCTCCTTGATCACGGCGATGCGCCGCTCGCCCAGCGTTTCATACAGGTCTTTGAGCGTGGCGGCCAGCTTATGGGGCGCTTCGTAGAACACCATGGTCTTGCGCTCGGTTTTCAGTTCCTCGAGATGCTTTCTGCGCTTGGGCTTGTTTACGGTAAGAAAGCCCTCGAACGAGAAGCGGCCTACCTCCAGCCCGGAATAGGCCAGCGCCGTGGCAAGCGCCGTGGGGCCGGGCACCGTGGCCACGGGTACGCCGCTCTCTCTGCACAGGCGCACCAGATCCACACCGGGGTCGGAAATGGCGGGCATACCCGCGTCGGTCACCAGCGCGCAGCTCTCCCCCGAAAGAAGACGGTCCAGAATATCGGGCCCCTTTTCTTTGCGGTTGTGTTCGTGGTAGCTCACGAGGGGCTTGCGGATCTCAAAATGATTCAGCAGCTTCGCGGTCACCCGCGTATCCTCGGCCGCGATAAAATCCACGGCGGCAAGGGTCTCTTTGGCGCGGGGCGAAAAATCGCCCAGATTGCCGATGGGCGTGCCCACAACGTACAGCGTGCCGGGCATGCGATCAGTCCTTTCTGTAGGCGGCGGTAACGGCGCGGTATTCCTCGGTTTCGCCGCCGTCGGGATTGTAAATAAACAGCGTGTTTTCCACGGTCAGGCCGGGCGCGCGCCCTTTTTTGCCCTCCAGCAGAAACAGCCACGGGGCGCTTGCGGCGTTTTTTGCAACAAAGCGCAGGCGCTTGGGCTCCAGCTTTGCGCCGCGCATGGCGGCCATGGCGTCGGTCAGGCGTTCGGGGCGCAGGCACAGGCAGAACCGCCCGCCGAATTTCAGCAGGCCCGCCGCCGCGGTGCAGATCTCTTCCAGCGTGGCCTCGGTTTCATGCCGGGCGATCCGGTCCGCCGCCCCGGTGCTTTGAATGCCGTGCCCCGTTTTCGTGTAGGGCGGGTTCATGGTAACGAGGCCGTACCGTCCCTCGGGCAGCACGCCTTTAAGCTGCCGCAGATCCGCGTGGTATACGCCAAGCTGCTGCTGAGCGCCGCTCAGGGCTACGGAGCGCCGGAGCTGATCCACGGCCTTTGCTTGCAGCTCCACCGCGTCGGCACGCCGCGCGCCCCTGGCAAGCCAGTAAAAGGGGATCACGCCGCAGCCCGTGCCCAGATCGCAGGCCTCTTCGTTTTGCCTTGGAAAAGCAAAGGCCGCCAGCAGCAGCGCATCGGTCCCGAAGGTGTGCTCGGGCGATACGATCAGCCGCAGACGGTCCGATAGAAATTCAATATGTTCGTGTTCGCGCAGGGAGCCTTCCATTACGCTTTCGTCTTTTTCAGCATCACGGCAACCACAACGATGGCCCCGGCGCTCAGCAGAACGATCGCCGCGCCGATCATCAGCTTCGTGGAATTATCGGAAACGGCTTTCGTGTTTTCTTCATAATTCGCAACGAAGGGCACGGTGGTGGCGGGCTCCATATACTGGGTGGGCTGCTCCTGATACGTAAACGAATACACCGGCTCCGTGGTGGTGGGGGCGGGCTGGGTGGAATAGGTGTCCGCGCCCTGATACACGTAGGTGGAGGGGATGATGATGGTGGGGATCTCGTAGGCGGTGGTGGGCTCGGTGGAGGATTCCTCTTCGGTGGTGGTTTCATCCGGGGTGGGCCGCGTGGAGGGTTCCTCCGCGGGGCGCGTGGTGGTCTGGTTTTCCTTAAGGTATTCCGCCAGCTGATTCAGGAAATCGTTGCCCAGAGGTATGGTGGAGAGATCGGCGTTGCCGTAGCCTGCAAGCACCTGGGCGATGGCCTCGTAGAGCGCGGCGGTGGTAGTATCGATATTCATGGCGCCGAGCCGCTCCCGGATATATTCCATTGCGTTCGGATTGCTGAAAATATCGCTCAGTGTAATGCCGGGGGTGGTGTTGCCGCCGCCGTTAAGAAGGCCGCCGATGATGTCGGCGATGCCGCCCAGATCGAACCCGCCGCCGAGCAGCTCGCTGAAATTACCGAGGTCTCCGAGAAAATCCTCGGCGAATACGGCGGGCGCCATGGCCGCCGTTAAAAGAACGACCGCCGCAAGCACGGCGATGATTTTTACTGTGATTTTTTTCATGTCTGATTCCCGACGCGGCCGCGCGCCGGACGCTCCTTTTGATTTTTGTTGATTTTAAGTAGACGCTGATTAATTATAGTGCGTGTATTGCGCCGTCAGATTTTTCGGCAGATTGTATAAAGCCGCCGCAGGCATACTGACGTATGACAAGGTGGATTTGTGCAAGATGCCGGGAAATATGCAAGCAAGACGCG
>JAEEGL015302411.1_pt1 | contig 10751 bp, 8 predicted proteins | sample 9134231 | NCBI WGS metagenome assembly JAEEGL01 (sample SAMN16246548, study PRJNA631951) | gut metagenome | biome: gut microbiome; feature: rumen; material: fiber-attached | host: Bos | place: Iran: Karaj | collected 2018-10 | reverse complement strand
GTTGATACCGATAATCCCTAAGGGAGCAGAACTGGCATCGGCTTCACAGGATCTCAAGGCAGAGGTGACCGTATATAATGCCGGAACAGGCGAATTCAGTTTTGATGAGAACGACATCAGCATAACAGGTGTAGTTGAAGGACAGACTGTAAAGATCCACGACGCTGATATTACGGTGACCGTTAAAGGCATGTCCACAGTAGTTAATTCCATCACTAAAGAGGACTTTACACTGTCAGCAGACGCCACCGGTCTTGAATCCGGATCTCATACGATAGACCTGAAGATACAGACCAACATGATGGGCATAGACAGCATTGAGGCCAGCCCTGATAAGATCACGATCGACGTGAACGTAGCAGACGAAAGTGCTGCACCGGGATATTGATAAAAGATAAGGAGCTTAGATAATGAATTTTGATATAAGAGACATAAGCCTGGCACCATATGGACATCAGAAGATCGAGTGGGTTAGAGATCATATGCCGCTTCTCAGATCTCTTGAAGAAGAGTTTCAGAAGACCAGACCTTTTGAGGGCGTTAAGATCTCCCTTTCGGTCCATCTTGAAGCCAAGACAGCATATCTTTGCAAAGTACTGGCCGCAGGCGGTGCTCAGATGTCCATAACAGGATCAAACATACTGTCAACACAGGATGACGTATGCGCGGCTCTTGTAGAGGATGGACTTTCCGTTTTCGCTTATCATAATGCGACAATGGAGGAATACGAAAGACACATCGAGATGTGTCTGGAATGCAAGCCCAACATCATCATAGACGATGGATGTGATCTGGTGACCTGCCTTCATGAGAAGAGACCTGATCTGGCTGTTGATGCCTGGGGTGGCTGTGAAGAGACGACTACCGGCATCATCCGTCTCAGGGCCCTTGACAACGAAGGCCTGCTTAAGTTCCCCATGATGGCTGTAAACGACGCAGACATGAAGCATCTCTTCGATAACCGCTACGGTACAGGTCAGTCCACCTGGGACTCCATCATGAGAAATACCAATCTCATCATCGCCGGCAAGACTGTCGTAGTGGCTGGATACGGCTGGTGCTCCAAGGGCATCGCCATGAGGGCCAAGTCACTCGGCGCTCAGGTGATCGTAACTGAGATAGATCCAGTGAAGGCCATCGAAGCGAAGATGGACGGTTTCAGCGTGATGCCGATGAAGGATGCAGCTCCTTTAGGAGATATCTTCTGCACTGCAACCGGTTGCAATAAGACAATAAACACAGATCATATGATGACCATGAAGAACGGAGCGATCCTTACGAATTCCGGACACTTCAACTGCGAAGTGGACATGGAAGGACTGTATAAGATCGCCCTGGAGAGAGTGCCCAGACGTAATAATATCGAAGGTTTCAAACTCCCGAATGGCAAGTGGGTGGACGTTATTGCTGACGGCAGACTGGTGAACATCGCAGGCGCTGACGGACATCCGGCAGAGATAATGGATATGAGCTTCGCCGTACAGGCATACGGAGCTTTATATATCAGAGAACATAAAGACGAACTTCCTAAACATCTGATCAAGATACCAGAAGAGATCGACAAAATGATCGCATCCCGCAGGCTTGAAGCCTGGGGAATAGAGATCGATACCCTGACCGAAGAGCAGGAAGCTTATCTTAACAGCTGGAAGCTGTAGGAGGAAAGCAAAATGGATCTTAATTTAATCAAAGCGGAAGCAGCCAAGGCTGCAGAGCAGATCGTAGAAGCTTCTCATATCGGAGAGGGAGACATTCTGATCGTGGGATGCTCTTCATCGGAGATACTTGGAGCACATATCGGCAAGGGTTCAAGCCTTGAAGCTGCTCAGGCGGTATATGAGGGCATACAGAGCGTGCTCAGACCCAGGAAGATATATCTGGCTGCACAGTGCTGCGAGCATCTGAACCGCTGCGTTATTGTAGAAAAGGCAGCATTGCTCCCGGGAACTGAAATATGCAACGTGGTACCTCAGCTCCATGCAGGAGGATCCTTTGCAATGACGGTATATCAGAATGCTGAAAAGCCCGTGGCAGTGGAGGAGATAAAGGCTGACGCCGGTCTGGACATAGGTGATACACTCATCGGAATGCACCTCAAACGCGTGGCTGTCCCTGTAAGGATCGAACAGAAGTCAATAGGAGAGGCTCACGTTGTGGCAGCAAGGACCAGACCTAAATTCATAGGCGGATCACGTGCGGTATACGATGACAAACTTTCCGGAGGAGACATCCCCAGATAGGGCATGGCATCTCCCATAAGGCAGGAGCCTTAAACCGGGTACAGCATGTCAGGATACTGTGCCGGGATAATGAATATGAAGACTAAGTGAAAACCCTTTCAGCTTTCTTGACCTGAAGGGGTTTTTTTAGTATAATTAATTGATTTATTTTTAAGTTTGGAGGATCCTTATGAGGATATTGACAGTAATATCTGGAATATTGTTTATAGCAGGCGGTGGTTATCTGATTGCTAAGGAGGGTATTACCTTCCTTTCGGTGGCGTTTGCAGTTGGCATAGTTTTCATGGTCGGTGGCGTCATCGAGTGCCTTTCCCATACAGCTTACAGAGGAGATGGAGAAGACAGGACCTGGGTCCTTATAGATGGTCTTACCACCTTCGTTTTAGGTGCCCTGATCCTGCTGGATAAGATCTCAGCGGATATCGTGGTACCTCAGGTAATGGGTCTTTGGGTACTCATCGCAGGTATCAGAAACCTGGTAAGAGCGTGGGAGCATATTGAAGTAAGAAACAGTTTCTTTTTCGACCACTTGTTGGTAGGTATTCTTAACCTTCTGGTGGGATTGTATGTTTTCTTCGACCCGGATATCTTCCACCTGACTTCCATCACTCTTGTCGGCCTTTGCATAGTCGTACAGGGTATCAATCTGGCTCACGTTGGTCTCACTATCAGGATACTTAAGCCTGACGTGATCAAGACAAAGGAAGAGATGCTGACAGATGCCGCCAAGAAGGCCAGAGACGCTCAGCTTGCGGCACGTGAGGCACTGGAAGCAGCCAAGGCTGCACAGACGGAGTTCAGAGAAGTTGCTCTTACTCCGGCTGAGATCATAGACAAGACACTTGCACCTAAACCGACAGAAACGGTAGAAGATGCTCTCAGGGGCTTGTCTGAGAAGATGTGATCCCTGGAGGTGGATCAGTCATGATGAAGAATGAATATGACGTAGTAATAATAGGCGGCGGAGCATCTGGCATGACAGCCGCCATTACTATTAAGAGAGAATGTCCGGAATGGGACGTTGCAGTTTTTGAGAAGAAGGACGTATTCCTTAAAAAAGTATCGCAGACCGGAAACGGCAGATGCAACATCTCAAACGCTTCCTGTCAGGAGCAGGAAACGGTCAGGAAATTTTTGAGGAGCGTCGGCATAAGCATCAGAGAAGATGATGAGGGAAGGTTATACCCTTACTCCGAGGATGCTGTTTCCGTGTGCCGTCTTCTCATACGCTCAGCTGAAGCCTGCGGGGTAGAACTGTATACTGAAGCCGGCGTCACCAAACTGGAAGCGATCCCCTATGATATTAATCCCAGGGGCGGCTTCCATATTTTTGTAGGAGAAGACGAAGACGTCGTATACGCTGAAAACGTAGTTCTGGCGACAGGAGGCAAGTCTTACGCCATGTTTGGGACAACCGGCGACGGATATATTTTTGCAAGGCGTCTTGGCCACAAGGTGAGCAAGCTTACCCCGGCTTTGACCGCGGTTGAGGTCATCGACAACATCAAGAGCCTTAAGGGCATCAGGACCAAGGCAAAGGTATATCTCTTAAAGGATGGAGAGACCATCTATTCCGAAGTCGGAGAAGTACAGTTCAGGGAGGATGCCATTTCAGGCATCTGCGTAATGAATATGTCCGGACATATCAGGACTGTTCCCGGTGAGACGCCTGAAGACGGGTTCAAGCATTATGAGATAAGGATGGATCTGATCCCGGATCACAGTTCGTCGGAGATCAGCGAAGTGCTGGCCGCAAGGTTAAAGATGCCTGGCTTTGATGGATCATATGCTTTAAGGTCCTTGGTAAAAGAAGGCCTGGCGAATTACATCATCCGCAAGGCGAACGTATTTTTCTCCGGCAGACCCGGAGAGGTCCCGACTGCCGAAGAGATGGCGGGATTTCTTGCGGACGAACTTTCGGACTTCAGACTCAGGGTCAAGGGACTCAAGGGGTGGAACGAAGCTCAGGTAACATCCGGAGGAGTGGACCTGGAAGAAGTCGACGTGAATACGATGGAATCCAAGGTAGTTCCGGGTCTTTTCATAACAGGAGAAGTACTGGACTATGACGGTCCCTGCGGCGGATACAACCTGCACAACGCCTGGCTTACAGGCATCAAGGCCGGAAAGGGCCTCGCAAGGTAGAAATGATAATTGATCAGATCAAATTAAAACCGGGAGAAAGCAAAGAACTCCTTCCGGTGAAAATACAAAAGAAGACAGGTAAGAAGGTCCGTAACTGGAGGATCGTCAGGGAATCAATAGATGCCAGAAACAAAAAAGACATCAGACTGGTTTATTCAGTGGAGTACAACTATGATCCTTCAGAAAAAGTTACGTTAAGCATTCCTAAGGCACACGCTGATCAGTCTCCTGTTATCGTGGGCTTCGGACCCTGCGGGATATTCGCATCTCTGGTGCTTGCCAGAGCAGGACTCAGACCTGTGATACTGGAACGCGGCATGGACGTTGACACCAGGACCGCTCAGGTAGAGAGATTCTGGAAAGAGGGCGTGCTCGACACGGAGTCCAACGTACAGTTCGGCGAAGGCGGAGCGGGAGCATTCTCGGATGGCAAGCTCACCACCGGGATCAAGGATCCGAGGATAGCATTCGTTTTAAGAGAACTGGCTGCCCATGGAGGACCTGAGGACATACTTTACAAATCCAAGCCTCATATCGGTACGGACATCCTTAAGGTCGTAGTCAAAAATATCAGGGAGGAGATCATCGGTCTGGGAGGACAGGTGATCTTCGGAGCCAGGGTAAGCGGCATCGTTCATGAAGACGGGGCCGTAACAGGCATAAGATACGTCTTTGACGGCGAGGAGAAGACCCTGATGACAGGTCATGTGATCTTCGCAATAGGACACAGTTCCAGAGATACTCTGAAGTGGCTGAGAGACATGGGCATAACCATGACCCAGAAGCAGTTTTCCATGGGAGTCAGGGTTGAGCATCCACAGAAACTCATAGACATCGCCCAGTATGGCAGACCGTCTAAAGAACTGGGACTGCCTCCTGCAGAGTACAAGCTGGCGGTAAGGACCGAAGACGGAAGGGGAGTATATACGTTTTGCATGTGCCCCGGAGGGCAGGTCGTAGCCGCTTCGTCTGAAGAGGGAATGACCGTTACCAACGGTATGAGCTATCACGCCAGAAATTCCGGATTTGCCAATTCAGCAGTTCTGGTGGACGTAAGACCCGATGACTTCGGGACGGACGACGTGCTTGGAGGCATGTATCTCCAGCAAAAATATGAGCGCATGGCCTATCTTACTTCGGGCGGATACAGGCCGCCTGAGACCACCTGGGGAAGCTTCAGACAGGGGGCTTCAGAGGACGTAGAAGCCTGCATGCCGGGATTCGTGGCCGCTTCGATAAAGGAGGCGATGCCAAAATTCGGCAGAAAGCTCAGAGGTTTCGACGATGACGGAACCAGGATCTATGCCGTGGAATCCAGAAGTTCTTCACCTGTGAGATTTACCAGAAACGAGGATCTGGTAGGTCTTATGGGAGAATCTCCGCTTGAAGGATTCTATCCTTCAGGAGAAGGCGCAGGATACGCCGGCGGCATAGTTTCAGCAGCCTGCGACGGCATCAGGACCGCACAAAAGATAATTGATGCACTGAAATAATTTTTTATTCACAAATTCTAACAAATGGATTATAATATAGGTGTATTAATATGATCTTGATCATTTCAGATAAAGAAAGGAGATATATAATATGGCAGGAGCTTTAGATTTATTAAGTTTATTGGGTGGAATGTCAGGTTCTAAAGATTCAGCACTGAGCGCACTGAGCGGCAAGACCTCTGCTTCAGAGGATCAGATAACTCAGGCTCTGCTTCAGGCTTTACCTTCGATGCTTGGCAAGATGCAGACCAATGCCAAGACCAAGGAAGGCGCTGACAGCCTGCTCAAGGCTCTGGATCAGCATGATCTGACAGATGCGGATATCGTTAAACTTATCAAGACTGCGGACATGGAAGACGGCGTAAAGATCCTCAATCACATCTATGGTGATGAGAAGAAGACCGCTGAAGTACAGAAGGAAGTAGCTGCTAAGTCCGGTATCGATACCAAGAAGGTAGCCATGATCATGGCAGCCGCAGCACCTGTACTTCTTACGACTTTGGCTAAGACCAATAAGAAGGCAAACAAAACTTCCAGCGTTTCCAATAGTGACGGCCTTGCAGATCTCATAGGCGGAGTAATGTCACTGGCAGGCGGCGGCTCCAATAAGGGCGGACTGGATATCGGTTCACTCCTTGGCGCAGCTCTTGGCAGCGGCTCAAAGAAAAACGATGGACTCGACATTGGCGACATCCTCGGAGCATTGATGAAATAGCAGAACGATTTCATGAGGGGCAGCTTGGTCTGCCCCTTTTACTTTAGGAGTTTTACATATGAAGAAAATATTACTTATAATTTTAGCGCTTTTATTAGTATTTACATTTATGACCGCTTGCGGTGGCGAGCAGACCGAAGACCCCGGGACTGAACCCGGAAATACCGCACCTGATGACGGAGAGATGATCGCTCCCAGGATAGTTAAGATGACGATCAAGGATTACGGCACCGTCACTCTGGAGCTGGATCCCAACGTGGCGCCTGAAACCGTAAATAATTTTGTTGATTTGGCTGCCTCCGGCTTCTATGACGGACTGAAATTCCATAGGATAATCGATGGTTTCATGATTCAGGGAGGGGCGGATCCATCGGCGGATCTTCAGCCAATCAAGGGAGAATTTGCATCCAACGGAGTCAATAACACCATTTCTCACGTGGAAGGCGTCATATCCATGGCCAGAGTTCCCGGAGACCCTAACAGCGCTACGTCTCAGTTCTTTATTACGGTTGCTGACTCCACATTCCTGGACGGCGACTATGCAGCCTTCGGATATGTGACAGAGGGCCTCGATATATGCAAAAAAATCGCAGCCGACGCTAAACCCACAGACGACAACGGCACCATTCCGGAAGAGGAACAGCCTGTGATCGAGTCCGTAGAGGTAGTAGACTGAGGACTGCAATAAAATCCGACTAAATTAAGATAATAAAACCACCTGCATTTGAAGCAGGTGGCTTTTGTTTATTTCATAAGCACTTCGCCGGTCATCTCGGACGGTATGTCTATTCCCATGAGATAGAGAAGGGTAGGCGCCAGGTCGGCAAGTTTGCCTTCTCCTGAGAGACCGTATTCGTTGAATGTGTGATCCGCGTCACGGGATACGTAGCAAAGAGGTACCGGATTGGTCGTATGTGCAGTGAAGGGATTTCCGTCGGCATCGAGCATCATGTCGCTGTTGCCGTGATCAGCAGTTATCAGCAGCTGACCGTTTACTTCCCTTATGGCTTCGACGATCTCTGCCACGCAGCCATCCAGAGTCTCTACAGCCTTGACAGCTGCTTCCATGACTCCGGTATGACCTACCATGTCAGAATTTGCGAAGTTAAGGATTATCATATCATATTTGGAAGTTCCGTCTTCGCGGCGGGCTTTGATCTCTTCGATCACCCTTGCCTTGACTTCCGGGGCGCTCATCTCCGGCTGGAGATCGTATGTGGCTACCTTTGGAGAAGGTACCAGGATGCGGTCTTCATCGGGATTGGGTTCCTCAACTCCTCCATTGAAGAAGAACGTTACGTGAGCGTATTTTTCAGTCTCAGCGATCCTCAGCTGTCTGAGCCCAAGGGAGGAAACATACTCGCCGAGAGTATTTTCAAGTCTCTTGGGAGGGAAGGCGATCTCTACGTTTGGCATCTCAGCGTCATACTGGGTCATGCACACGTATACAAGATCGTTTATGATGACCTTGCGCTTGAATCCGCCCATTCCGCCTTCTTCCACAGGCTTATCAAAGTCGGGATCCACGAATGCTCTGGTGAGCTCCCTGGCTCTGTCAGGCCTGAAGTTGCAGAAGATTATGGAATCACCGTCCTTGACCCATGCATCCTTACAGGTCATGGCGGGAAGTATGAATTCATCTGTAACGTCCACGTCGTAGGATGCCTGTACAAGATTCATGGCGTTGGATCCGGGAGTATAAGCTACTATTCCGGGGATGGTAAGGGTATCATAAGCCTTCTCGACTCTATCCCATCTCTTGTCCCTGTCCATAGCGTAGTATCTGCCTGATACCATTCCTACGTGACCCAGCTGAAGCTTGGCCATGTAGTTCTCGATCTCATGTATGTAGTTGATGCCCGAAGTGGGGGGCACGTCTCTGCCGTCCATGAAGCAGTGGACGTAGAGATTCGGAATACCTTTGGCCTTGGCCATGGCTATGGCCGCTTTGATGTGGTCTATGTGGCTGTGGACGCCGCCGTCTGACATGAGGCCGAAGAGGTGGAGCGCCTGCTCGGGGTTCTTTGCGGAATTATCTATGACGTGATCCATTGCGTGGTTCAGGGCTTCATTTTCAAAAAATCTTCCGTCCTTCGTAGCTTTGGTGATGTTCGTCAGCTCCTGATAGACAATCCTGCCTGCGCCGATGTTCAGGTGACCGACTTCGGAATTGCCCATCTGTCCGTCGGGCAGTCCGACGTATTCTCCTGAAGCGTTTATGGAAGTGAAGGGGTTTTCGGCGAATATCCTGTCCAGATTGGGTGTATCAGCCTGCTTGATGGCGTTTCCGTAGGTATCCGGATTGATGCCAAAACCGTCTAATATCATTAACATCGTTGGTGTTTTCATTATTTTTCTCCGATCTTTTTTGATGTGGGCGATTTTTCGCCCTTTAGGAATTATACCACAAAAAACCATCTTTCAAAAGACTATAAATATTGTATAATGATATTAGCGATTTATATGCAGCTGAAATAACGCGGATCTGCTAGTCTTCGTCGCTTGGGCCGGCGGGCTGCACGAAAACTTGCTTTGCGGTGAGGTTGGAAAAACTCGTGCTATCGCGGAATCGATGCGTACTTCGTCCGCTGCTGCGATCACTTTGATGCATCAGCAAGCAAGCTTGCTATGCATCTCGTTTAACGCAGCATGCTCGCTTCCGCTCCGCACTCAGACAGTTTCCAACTCATGCCGCTCAGCGGTGTTTCTGACAGGCCGGGCCAACGCTCCTCAGAAACCGCGATACGCGTTATTTCAGCTGCATAACAGAGGATAAATAATATATAACTAAGACATATGAAGTGGACTGAAAAACAGGCGGAAGCCATAAACAAACGAAATAAGAACCTTCTGGTAGCTGCTGCGGCGGGTTCGGGCAAGACTGCGGTGCTGGTCGAGAGGATCAAGCAGCTCATCCTTAAGGATGGCTGTCCCATCGACAGGATGCTGGTGGTGACCTTTACGAATGCTGCGGCGTCTGAAATGAAGGGCAAGATAGAGAAAGCCATCAGAGAGGAGATATCCAGACTCAGCCCGGATGATTCCAGAGATGCCAGGGACAAGATCGTGCTCCTTAAGAGGCAGCTGGATCTTTTGCCAATGGCACAGATCAGCACCTTCCATTCTTTTGCGATGGAGGTGGTGAGGAGGTTCTTCTATACGATAGGGTGTGAGCCGAATTTCAAGATCTGTGACGAGGCCAGGGCTGCGATCCTGAAAGGACAGGCCATGGACGAACTCATGTCGGCCAGATATGAGGCAGGGGATCCGGAGTTCTATGAGTTCCTGAACAAATTCAGCGGAGAGCGAAACGATTTCAAGGTGAGAGAGATGATCGAATCTCTCAGCGTACGCATGGAATCGATGCCTTACCCTGAAAGGTGGCTTGAGGAAAAGACTGAAGAACTCAGCCTTGAAAGCGTCAGCTCCGGCAAAAATGGATTCATGGACTATCTCTGGAGATACACCGGCGAAGTTATAGCGGAGCAGGAACGCATTTTAAAAGAAAGTCTCGATCTTGCTGACAGGTATTTTCTGAGAGACGGCAAGCTTCTGGTATTATCGGATATTGCTCAGGTAGAGGGATTGAGAGCTGCTTTTGCGTCCAAAGATTACGACAGGATGAGAGATCAGATCAACTCTTTCAAACTGGTCACTCTTAAGAAAAAGGACTTCTCGGAGGACGGAAATCCAGGGGTTTCCCAGTACGATCTGAACGATGCGAAGTCCTATATCGATTTAAGGAGAAAAGCCGTCAGAGAGGCTGTTAAAGGCCTTAAGGAGGGTCTGTTTGCCGACCCCGGAGCGCTGATCGTATCCGACATCACTGCCACGTATGATGACGTCAGATTTTTGGGCGGTCTGGTGAAGGAATACGGAGAGATCTTTGCCGGGCTCAAGAGGGATAAAGGCCTGATGGACTTCGGAGATCTTGAGCATTTCGCATTCAGGATACTGGATCAGGAAGAGGCGGCTGCTTATTACAGAGAAAAATTCAGATATATCTTCGTTGACGAATACCAGGACTCCAATGTTTTGCAGGAAGCTCTGATAGGAAGGATCGCAGTTGACAGGAACCTGTTCACCGTGGGTGACGTGAAGCAGAGCATTTACAAGTTCAGACTTGCTGAGCCTGAGATATTCCAGAAAAGATACAGG
>JAEEGL014952744.1_pt1 | contig 10751 bp, 10 predicted proteins | sample 9134231 | NCBI WGS metagenome assembly JAEEGL01 (sample SAMN16246548, study PRJNA631951) | gut metagenome | biome: gut microbiome; feature: rumen; material: fiber-attached | host: Bos | place: Iran: Karaj | collected 2018-10 | reverse complement strand
GTATCCTGCAGTCCTTCGCGGATGTTCCGGAGGATCCCGCAATGGGGAAGGAGCTGGCCCTCGCACAGTATGACGGGGGCGCGGATATCGTCATGAACGCTGCTTTTACGGATGGTACGGGCATTCTCGAGGCGGCGAAGGAAGCCGGAAGATACGCTGTCGGATCCGGCACGGACCAGGACAGCGTACAGCCCGGATCCGTCCTTACCTCCGTGGTAAAGCACTATGACAGCGCGTGTTATCTTGTCATCAGGTCCGCTGCGGACGGAACCTTCGAGGGCGGTACAAAACTGCGGACCGGTCTTTCGGACGGCGGCATTTCCCTGACCGGTTTTTCGGCTGTGAGAAAAGCCCTGGGAGACAGGTTCCCGCAGGATATTCCGGAAAAGGCGGAAGAACTTAAGGAGAAGATTATCTCCGGGGAGATCCCGGCCGGTTATCAGAACGGTAAATAAAAGAGGGGCCGACGCCCCGGAAACCAGTTTTCCGGGCTGTCAGCCCCTTCGGTGTCTCATGGATGCCGCATCAGTATGTAGGTTCATCCTCCCGGGATTTTCTTCGGATCAGCCGGAAAATGACGATGTACATGAGGATGACGAATACGATAAACATGATGGTGGAGGTTTCGCTCTCAATCATGGCGCAGGAGTCATAAAAACCGTGGAGGAACACAGCAAAGAGATAGCCGATGCGGGCGTGCACGGCAGCCGCGCCGTTCCGGCCCCGGTTGGCCATCTGCCTGGCCTGGCCGTAGAAGACGCCCATTACGACGGCGAAGCCCATATGGCCCGGGATAGAGAGGAGGGCCCGCGGGAGGGCTACGCCCAGCCCGTACGAGGCTACATAGGAGATATTCTCAAAGGCGGCGAAGCCGAGGGAAACAAATACCGCGTAGACGATGCCGTCAAAACAGAAATCAAAGTTCGGGTCGTTCCAGCTGCGGCGGCGAAGGAAGAAGAATTTGGTTCCCTCCTCGACCGCGGCGACAACCAGGAACGCGAGGACAATCTTGTAAAGGTTGCTGTCGGGATCCGGGATTCCCATATTCAGAACCATCGTGCCGAAGGTTTCCAGGACGATGGAAGCCAGGGCGGACCAGATTCCGCCTGTAAAAAGCTTTCTCAGGAGATAGCCCGGTTCCTTTTCGATTTTATCCTGGTTGTAAATATACCGCATCAGGAAGACCGCCGGCAGGACGGCAGCGCCGACATAGATGGCAACATAGGTGATCACCGGTGTAAACGGGAGAAGAAAAAACATGGAAAAAAACTCCTTTCGCATATCGGGAGAAAATGCCTTGCGGCAGTTAAACGCATGTTCAGAATAAATTAAGTGTAGGTTCACTTTTCAAAATTGTCAAGTTGTGGCAAAATACGGGAATATGTGGTATTATCACCATAGTAAATCTGTTGGGGGGACGAATCTCCCGATGCTGGAGGAATTCTGCGAATGGAATACATGCTGTGTTATCCCGGCACGGACAATATGACCCGTGAGAAGAATGACAAGGTTCATAATATACTGGCCAGGATGTCTGAAAAGTACAAACTGAAGATTGTTCCGGAACCCATGAAGAACATTATGTTCCGGGGCGGCGATTTCTGCAGGAAATTCCGTATCTACAAGAAACTGCGCGACCGTGAGGGAAACGGGGAGGCCTACCTTGACCGCGAGGAGGAAGAGATGCTTATGAGCGTCTGCCGCGACGAGGAAGAAAAACAGATCATGAAAAACTGTGTTTACGCATATCAGTATCCATCGGGACTGGTGCTGAAAGCTTTTCGTGAAAAGGAAAGAAAACGCTGACAGAGAGGACAGATGGAATGAAAAACGCGGAATACCATGAATATAAAAAGAAAAAAGGGAATCCGTTCCTGCTGTTTCTCAGCGCGATAATAAGCATGCTGCTGGCGATGATCAAGACCCTGATGCTTCTCGGCATCGGCACGGCTGTCGCGGGCGTCATGGCAGCCTACTGGAAGCTGTATCCGATCTATGAGGATTACAGAAAGCAGACGGAGAACATCGTCGCTGAGAGCACTCTTGCCACCTTCCGTCTCCAGGAAGCAAGCTATATCTACGATGCGAACGGCGAGATTATCGCGAAGCTTACGGGCGACGAGGATTCCAGCTATCTGCCCTATGAGCAGATCCCGAAGAATGCTGTCAACGCCTTCGTGGCCATCGAGGACAGGACCTTCTGGGAGAACCCGGGAATCGATGTGCGCGGAATCCTGCGCGTCCTTGTGGACTATGTGCGCTCGGACGGCGGTGAGATGCACGGTGCGAGCACCATTACCCAGCAGCTGGCAAGGAACCGGTTCCTGACCAGGGAAGTCTCCATGGAGAGAAAGCTCAAGGAGATGCTGATCGCCCTGGACCTGACGGAGAAGTACAGCAAAGAGCAGCTGATGGAATTCTACGTGAATGATATCAACTATGCCAATTATTACTACGGGCTGGAGGCAGCGGCCAAGGGGTATTTCAACAAGAGCGCCGATCAGCTGAGCCTCAGCCAGACGGCATACCTCTGCGCCATCCCGAACCGGCCCACCTACTATAATCCTTATAAGTACCCGGAGCGGGCGGTGGAACGCAGGAATAAGATTCTCTCCGATATGAAGGATATGGGTTATATCACGGAGTCGGAGTACAAAGATGCCGTCAGGGAAGAAGTGGTGGTGGAACGGCAGAAGGTGCCGATGCACAACTATGAGACGACCTACGCCATTGACTGCGCTATACGCTTCCTGATGCGCCGGGACGGATTTGAATTCAGGTACGGCTTCCGGGATGAGGATGAGTACAAAGAGTACGACCGCCATTACAACGAGGTCTACGAGCAGGAGAGAAACGCGCTCTACACCGGCGGTTACATGCTTTACACTTCACTGGACCCGCTGAAGCAGGCAGCGCTTCAGGATGCCATTGATTCGGGGCTGTCCTTCGATTCAAAGCTGGCGGAAAGCGGCATTTACGCCCTGCAGGGCGCCGCGACGGCCCTGGACAATGATACCCACAAGGTTGTGGCCATCGTCGGAGGAAGGACCCAGGAGATCACCACCTACACCCTGAACCGCGCCTTCCAGAGCTTCCGTCAGCCGGGAAGCTCCATCAAGCCGGTGGTTGTCTATACCCCGGCACTGGAAAACGGCTGGAAGAGCAATACAACCGTGTGCGACATCGACGTGGACGCTGCGAAAGAGCCTGGCGTCAATGCCAGGAACCTCGGGGGCGGCACCATGCCCCTCCGGTCAGCGGTGGAGCGCAGCCGGAACGGCGTCGCCTGGTCGATCTATGACAACCTGACGCCGCAGCTGGGACTGGCATACCTGACCCAGATGCGTTTTGACAACATTGTTCCCCGAGATTACGTTCCCGCCACGGCCCTCGGCGGATTTACCTACGGTGTGACCACGGAGGAGATGGCGGGCGCCTACTCGGCCCTGGCGAACAGCGGCACTTACCGGGAGCCCACCTGCATCGTGAAGATGGTCAACAATGAAGGTGTGGATATCTTTGAAGAGTACCCGGCTCTCCAGGTTTACCAGCAGACAAGCGCCGACATGATGGTGGACATCATGAAAGGCGTCGTCACAAGGGGTACGGCGGCATCCATGGGATGGAACAACCGCGTGCAGGCGGCCGGAAAGACCGGTACGACCAACGGAAGTAAGGACGGCTGGTTCTGCGGGATCACCCCCTACTACACCGTTACGGTCTGGGTCGGATACGACCAGCCGAAGCGCCTGTCCAGCCTCTACGGAGGCACCTACCCGGCACAGATCTGGAAAAAGGCCATGCTGGCTCTGACGGAAGACCGGGAAGACGTAAAATTCCCGGAGGCAGTGCAGGACAGGGGTTACGGAAACGGGACCTATCTTGCCGGGTACCCTGAGGACAGGGAGATTGCCGACAATTACACGGTGAAGGATTTCCGGTCCGACCATGAGGCGGCGGACCATATCATGAAGATCCTGGACGGGTCCGTCAACGGCGGTTCTTCGGAGATCACGGGCCTGCTGAACAGTATCATCAGTCCCTCGGTCAAGCTCCGAATGGAGGATATCCGCCGCCGCGGCTATCCCGGAAAAATCAATTACGATTATGATCCCACACCGCAGATGCCGGTGTTTGTAGTACCGGAAGCGGTACAGCAGCCCACGAATATCGACCCGGGTCCGGTCGGGCCTGCGGGACCGGGGGCGGAGACGGGACAGAATTACTCGGGCCCGGCGGCTGTAGGGCCGGCGGCAGTCCCGGTACAGGAGCCGGCAGCGCCTGCTGTCGTGGAGGCGCCGCAGTAAGCATGCGGGCCGGATTCGGCAAGAAAACTGATAAATGCGGAGGTGTATTTTGAAGATTCAGCAGTCAGCGGAAGACTATCTGGAATCCATCCTGGTGCTCGGTATGAGCAAACCCTATGTCCGTTCCATAGATGTGGCGAATGACCTGGGGTTTTCCAAGCCCAGCGTCAGTGTAGCCATGAAAAACCTGAGGGAGAACGGATATATTTCCATGTCATCGGAAGGCCATATTACCCTGCTGGAGCCGGGAGCCAGAATTGCCAAAAACATCTACGAGAGGCACACAACCATCTCGGGACTCCTTACAGCCATGGGCGTTCCCGAGAAGATAGCGGCGGACGACGCATGCCGGATCGAACATGTGATCAGCCCGGAAACATTTGATGCCCTGAAGGAAGCTTACCGCAGGGTGAAAGACAGAGATCTGAAAATTGATTGACAAAAGTTAAACAAGGTTTTATAATGCTATGAAGTCATAGGCATCATTGATTTTGCAACATTCATTATTCATTCAGATAAGAAAATGTAGTAAAGGAGGACAGACCAATGGCTGTCAAGAAAGAGAACGCTGCCAAGGAAGCAGAGAAGATTGTAAAAGAAGTTGAGAAGCAGACAGAAGAAGTGAAGAAGGCTGTAAAGAAGACTGTTGACACTGCGAAATCTACCGCGAAGAAGGCCAGCACTGTTGCGCGCAAGGCAACTGCTGCTGTCAAGTCCACCGTTTATGTCCAGTATGCAGGCCGCGAAGTGGATGTTGCGGAGCTTGCTGTGACCGCGAAGAAAGAGTACATGAAGAAGACCGGCAAGAAAGCTTCCGAAGTGAAGAAGATCGAGATCTATGTAAAGCCGGAAGAGAACGCTGCATATTATGTTGTAAACGGCGAAGGTGCGGATGATTACAAAATCGAGCTTTAATCTCTGAAAAAGAGAAGCCTGTATGACTGAAAATACCCTTCAGGATTGTTTTCCTGAAGGGTATTTTATGTTATGATAGAGGCGGTAGAAATGAATAAAAACGACTCGGTGCAAGCGGGTCCGGAATATTGCTGCAGAAGCAAAGGAGGTAGCGTTTATGTATCTGGATGACAGGATTTGGATGGCGTCGGACGGGGACGAGAAGCTTTCGATTCTTCCGGAGATGATGAACCGGCACGGATTGATCGCGGGAGCCACCGGCACCGGTAAAACCATTACGCTGAAGGTGATGGCTGAAGCGCTCAGCGATGCAGGCGTACCGGTGTTCCTTGCCGATGTCAAGGGCGACCTTGCCGGCATGTGCATGCCCGGGGAAGACAGCGATGATATGCGGGAGCGCATCGCCAGGTTCGGTCTGGAGGACACCGGGTTCCGCTACCAGTCCTACCCTGTATGCTACTGGGATCTTGCCGGGGAATACGGGCTTCCGCTTCACACGACTGTGAGTGAGATGGGACCGCTCCTTATGGGCAGGCTGCTCCGCCTGACCGATCTGCAGTGCGACCTGCTGCAGGTTATGTTCCGTATCGCGGACGAGGAGGGACTCCTGATCCTGGACACAAAGGACCTCCGGGCAATGCTGCAGTATATGGGGGAGAACAGCAAAGAGCTTTCTTCCCAGTACGGCAATATGTCCAGGCAGAGCATCAATGCCATTCTCCGCGCCGTGATCGCCCTGGAGTCCCAGGGAGGAGACAAGTTCTTCGGAGAGCCGGCGCTGAATATTTTTGACTGGATTAAGAAGGATTCCGACGGAAGAGGCGTTATCAATATCCTGGACAGCCGGCTTTCCATCAGCAACCCGATGCTGTATTCCACCTTCATGCTCTGGCTGATGTCCGACCTGTTTGAGAAGCTTCCGGAGCGCGGCGATGTGGAGAAGCCTGAGATGGTATTCTTCTTCGATGAGGCGCACCTGCTGTTCAATAACGCGTCTCCCCTGCTGCTGGAGAAGATTGAGCAGCTGGTCAAGCTGATTCGCTCCAAGGGCGTAGGCATTTACTTTATCACCCAGAGCCCGTCGGATATTCCGGATTCCGTACTGGCACAGCTCGGCAACCGCATCCAGCACGCGCTTCGCGCCTATACGCCCGCAGAACAGAAAAAGATCCGCGCTGCGGCCCAGTCTTTCCGTATCAATCCGGACTTTAATACGGAGGAAGTGCTCTCCCAGCTGGGAATCGGCGAAGCGCTGGTGTCCTTCCTGGATGAAACCGGTACCCCCGGCATTGTAGAGCGCGCGAAGATCCTTCCGCCCCAGAGTAAGATGGGAACCATTTCCGATACGGTCAGAAAGGGTATAATCAGCAGCAGCCCGCTCCTTTCCTATTACAGTGAGATGGTGGACAGGGATTCCGCATATGAGTTCTTCCAGAGACAGAGGGAGGAAGCAGACCGCGAGAGGGCCGAGGAAGAGGCAAGAATCCAGGAAGAGAAGGAAGCGCGCATCCGCGAGCGCGAAGAGGAGAAGGCCGCGAAGGAGAAAGCCCGCCAGGAAGAGCGGGAAGCGCGTGAGAAAGCCAGGGAGGAAGAGAAGGCCCGCAGGGAGGAAGAGCGGGAGAAGGCAAAATACAAGAATTCCGCGAAGACTGTCGCGAAATCCGCTGCGGGAACCGTGGGACGCGAAGTCGGAAAAACTGTCGGAAAGACCGTCGGAGGAACCTTCGGAAAGACCCTGGGAGGCAATGTGGGGGCATCCCTGGCCCGGGGTATCCTGGATACCCTCTTTAAGAGATAGATTATGATACTGCCTGAAGAATTTGACTGCCGGATGCGCCGGATGCTCGGGGAGGAGTACAGCGCATTCCGGCAGTGTTATGAGGAAGCGGCGGTGCGGATGAAGGGACTCCGCGTCAACCGCCTGAAGGGAGACCCGGAGGAATTCAGGAGACGCGCGCCATTTGAGCTTGTGCCTCTTTCCTGGGTGAAGGACGGATTCCTGTGTCCTGAAGAAGAGCGGCCCGGCCGTCATCCGTGGCATGAGGCGGGCGCATACTATCTCCAGGAACCGTCAGCCATGGTGCCGGCGTCCCTTCTGGGTGCAAGGCCCGGAGAGCGCGTCCTGGACCTGTGCGCCGCTCCCGGAGGGAAGACCACCCAGACGGCGTCTGATATGGCGGGCGGGGGAATCCTCCTGAGCAACGAGATTCATCCCCAGCGGGCCGCCATTCTTTCACAGAATGTGGAACGGATGGGAATCCGGAACTGCGTTGTGACAAATACGGATCCGGAGACGCTCCTGGACCGCTTCCCGCACTATTTTGACCGTATCCTGGTGGATGCGCCGTGTTCCGGGGAAGGAATGTTCCGGAAAGAGGAACAGGCCGTCAGTGAATGGAGCCCTGAGAATGTAAAACGGTGTGCCGAACGCCAGAAAAAGATCCTGGACTGTGCCGACGGAATGCTTCGTGAGGGCGGCCTCCTGGTCTATTCCACCTGCACCTTTGCGCCGGAGGAGAATGAAGGGAGTGTCGGTGAATTTCTCCTGCGTCATCCGGATTACTCCGTGGAGCCGGTGAAGGAATGCGAAGGTTTTTCCCGCGGGGTTCCGGCGTGGGGCAGCGGGAGAACAGAGGGACTGGAGAACACCGTGCGGATCTGGCCGCATCGCTCCCCCGGGGAAGGACATTATGCCGCGGTCCTGCGGAAGGGGGACCCGGACAGGGTTTCCGGCCGGAACAGCGGAATCCGGAGAGGACGGACCGCGCTGCCGGCCGGGATCCGTGACAGGGAACGCCGTGTGCTTTGGGAATCGTTCTGCAGGGAGATGTTCCGGAATCCGGAAGAGTGGACCTGCGGGGACAGACTGGTGTGCCGTGGGGATGTCCTCTGGCTTGTACCCGGGGATATGCCGGATACCGGGAGGATCCGCGTGCTGCGCCAGGGCCTGATGCTGGGGGAATTCCGCAGGAACCGGTTTGAGCCTGCCCATGCGCTGGCCATGGCCCTTTCCCCTGCGGAGGTTAACCTTTCAGTTGATTTCGAGGCAGGTACGCCGGAAGCGGCGGCATTTCTTCACGGAGATACCATCCGCCCCGCCTCTTTTTACACACAGGGCCGCGGCTGGGTCCTCGTAAGCCTGGACGGCTGGTCCGCGGGCTGGGCAAAACTTGCCGCCGGCGTCCTGAAAAATCATTATCCCCGCGGTCTTCGAACCAGGTGTTGACTTGCAGATGAAAAACATATATTATTCAGAGAAACACAAAATTTCAAAACCGAAGGAGTATCACTATGGCAAAAGTCGGAATTGTAATGGGAAGTGACTCAGATATGCCTGTCATGGCACAGGCCGCGGAAGTGCTGGACCAGTTCGGCATTGAATATGAGATGAATATTATTTCCGCTCACAGGGAACCGGATACATTCTTTGCCTATGCGAAGGGCGCGGAGGACCGCGGCGTGAAGGTTATCATCGCCGGGGCGGGAAAAGCGGCCCATCTGCCCGGCATGTGCGCGGCGCTGTTTCCCATGCCGGTGATCGGTATCCCGATGAAGACTTCCGACCTGGGCGGCGTGGATTCTCTCTATTCTATCGTACAGATGCCGTCCGGCATTCCGGTTGCCACCGTGGCTATCAACGGCGGAAAGAATGCGGGCATACTTGCGGCTAAGATTCTCGCGACCTCGGATGCGGGGCTGCTCGCGAAGCTGAAGGACTATTCCGAAGAGATGAAGGCCGGCGTGGAGAAGAAGGACAGAAAACTGCAGGAAGAGGGCTACAGGGCATTCCTGAAATAACAGGCGCAGCTTTGGATAACGGAGGACAGAATGGATTACAAAAAAGCCGGTGTGGATATTGAGGCGGGGTATAAATCCGTCGAGCTCATGAAGAAGTTTGTACAGGCAACCACCCGCCCGGAAGTTATGGGCGGAATCGGGGGATTCTCCGGCGCGTTCAGCGCAAAGGCATTCAAGGACATGGAGGATCCGGTCCTGCTGTCCGGGACGGACGGTGTCGGAACCAAGCTGAAGCTGGCGATGATTATGGACCGGCATGACACCATCGGCATCGACTGTGTGGCCATGTGCGTCAATGACGTGGCATGCGCGGGCGGTGAGCCGCTCTTTTTCCTGGATTATATTGCCTGCGGAAAGAATTATCCCGAAAAGATAGCGGAGATCGTAAAGGGCGTCGCGGAGGGCTGCCTCCAGTCCGAATCCGCCCTCATCGGGGGGGAGACGGCGGAGATGCCGGGCTTTTATCCTGTGGATGAGTACGATCTTGCGGGATTTTCCGTCGGCGTTGTCGACCGGAAGGATCTTATTACGGGCGAGACGCTCCGCGCGGGCGACGTGCTCATCGGCATGGCATCCTCCGGTGTGCACAGCAACGGTTTTTCCCTCGTCAGGAAAGTCTTTGAGCAGGAGATGACGAAGGAAGGCCTTTCCACTTACTATGACGAGCTGGGAGGAACCCTGGGGGATGTGCTGATTGCCCCCACCAGGATCTATGTGAAGGCCCTGAAGGAATTGAAAAAGGCCGGCGTCAGGGTGAAGGCCTGCAGCCATATCACCGGCGGCGGTTTCTATGAGAATGTTCCGAGAATGCTGAAAGAGGGCACGCGGGCTGTGATCCGGAAGGACAGCTACCCGGTACCGCCGATTTTCAGCATGATGCAGAAAAAGGGCGAGATTGATGAAAAGATCATGTACAATACCTTCAATATGGGTATCGGCATGGTGCTCGCCGTGGACCCCGCGGACGCCGAGAAGACGATGGAGGCTGTCCGGGCAGCCGGAGATACCCCCTATGTGATTGGCGCCATTGAGGAGGGTGATAAGGGAGTAACCTTATGTTAAGAGTACTGGTTATGGTATCGGGCGGAGGAACCAACCTGCAGGCCATCATCGACGCGGTGGAGAACGGTTCTGTACGGAATGCGGAGCTGGTCGGGGTCATCAGCAACAACCCCGGGGCGTTCGCCCTGGAGCGCGCAAAAAAACACGGCATCAGCTCCAGTGTGGTCAGTCCGAAAGACTGGCCGGACAGGGAAGCGTTCAATGACGCCCTGTGCGAGGAGGTGAACCGGTACCGCCCCGGCCTCATTGTCCTGGCGGGATTCCTGGTAAAGATTCCCCCGAGGATGGTGGCGGAGCACAGGCATGAAATTATCAATATACACCCGTCCCTGATTCCTTCTTTCTGCGGCGTGGGCTTCTACGGGCTCAGGGTTCATGAAAAAGCCCTGGAGAGAGGGGTAAAAGTCACCGGCGCCACCGTCCACTACGTGGACGAGGGAACGGATACCGGGCCTATCCTGCTTCAGAAGGCCGTGGAGGTCCTTCCGGGAGATACGCCGGAGATCCTGCAGAGGCGCGTGATGGAGCAGGCCGAATGGATCCTGCTGCCGAAGGCGATCGACATGATCGCGAACGGACTTGCATGATGACACCAGCATTAAGAGAGTGAGGATATCCTATGAAGGTATTGATTGTCGGCGGCGGCGGAAGAGAGCATGTCATCGCCTG
>JAEEGL013722196.1_pt1 | contig 10751 bp, 7 predicted proteins | sample 9134231 | NCBI WGS metagenome assembly JAEEGL01 (sample SAMN16246548, study PRJNA631951) | gut metagenome | biome: gut microbiome; feature: rumen; material: fiber-attached | host: Bos | place: Iran: Karaj | collected 2018-10 | reverse complement strand
CACATATTGAAGCAGCCGTTGTGGCAGAGTATGCAGGGCCTGATTTCTTCTTCTTTGCCCTCCATCATCTTGGTTACCCACTCCTGATCCGCGAGGAAGGGGCGGGCAAATCCGGCGCCGTCAAGATTGCCTTTTTCAATAGATTCGGCGGCAACTCTCGGATCAAGTCTGCCTGCGCAGACTACGGGGATATCAACGAATTTCTTTATATGCTCTACATCTTCGAGGTTGCAGTTTTCGGGCATATAGATCGGGGGATGGCACCAGTACCAGGCGTCATATGTGCCGTTGTCGCAGTTGAGCATATCATAGCCGGCATCCTGCAGGTATTTCGCGGCTTTCTCGCTCTCTTCCATATCTCTGCCGACCTCGACAAAGTCCTCGCCGGGCAGTGCTCCCGAGCGCATTCCTTTTGTCTTGGAAACAACGCTGTAACGCAGGGAAACCGGGAAATCGTCACCGCATGCTTTCTTGATTGCCTGCACTATTTCAACCGCGAAGCGGTATCTGTTTTCAAATGAACCGCCGTATTCGTCGGTGCGTTTGTTGACATATTTGAAGGTGAACTGATCGAGCAGATATCCCTCGTGAACGGCGTGAACTTCAACACCGTCAACGCCCGCATCCTTGAGCATCTTTGATGACTGCGCAAATGAATCGACAATCTCTTTGATCTCGGCCTTTGTAATCTCTCTTGACGGAACCTTATCGCTCCAGCGGTTGGGTGATTCGCTGGGAGCTGCGGTGATTCTGCTAAGATCCATCACGGGCTTTGAAAGAACATTGAGCACCTTGTTTGTGTAGAGCATCTCCATCATACTGCTGATGGTGAATGAACGGCCGAAACCCGCGGTGAGCTGAACGAAGAGTTTAGCCCCCGTCTTATGGAATTCGGGCATCCACTTTTTGAGATCCTCATACATCTTTTTGTTTTTGTGGAGCCACTGACCGAACATCGGGTTATAGACGGGCTGACAACCGGGGAGAATGAGGCCTACATTGTTTTTGGCTATTCTCATAATGAATTCCGCGCCGTCTTTGTCAAAATGGTTTTTCTCCATCCAGCCGAAAAGGTCCGTGCCTCCCATACTTGTGAGGACTATTCTGTTTTTGATTTCGCAGTTTCCGATTTTCCAGGGGGTAAACAGAGGCTCTAATGATTTGTCCATGCCGCAATCTCCTTTACTTCAAAATCTTTTATGGTTTAATTATTTTCTGTGTTCAAAAGCATTTCCGAAAGCGAAAGGTAAAGCTTCCGGTGCTCCTCTTTGTTTGCGAGAAGCCCTATTGCCGTGCCGTGATCGCCCTTCTGCACGGGCATTACGTTCCAGATTCCCTTCCCGGCATTTCCGGTGCCGTCAAAATCGGTGTGCGGGTCGCCGAAGGGATACTTTGCCGATATTGTGTTGCATAGCAGGTCGTTCGGTCTCCATTCATCGTCATAGACCTGACCCGTAATCTCGTTTGTAAACTCCTTCTGATGGCATATCCAGTAGCCAAGCGGGGCTATTACCGGATTTGACGCCGGCAGGGGCATGCGCAGCCCTGTGAGTTTGCCGGTATAAGTGGAGTCAAACGCGTATGAGAAATAGTAGGCATCGGGGTTGATCTTAACGGTTTCGTTGAATTTTTCCACAGATTTCGGAAGCATATCGAATTCGCATGTATCGTTGCTGTTTTCAAGGAATCTCCTGACGGATTTCATGTAGCTGTCGGCATCTTTTCCGCCGGGAGTGTTTGTCAGACCGAACTGCTCGAGGTGGAAGTCAACCATATTGCCGTTAAGCGCACTTCTGCCGAGAGTTCCGCAGTAAACCGCGGTGAAAAACAGAAGCAATTCATAGAGTTTAAAACCCTGCACCATTTTGTAAATGGAAGAGCTGTTATGAGGCGAGCAGATAGTGGTAACGCTCTGAACGGTTTCGCCCAGACCGCCTTTGAAGAGGGGAGAAACATCATCTCCCGACTCCCTGACCTCTTCCTCACAGCCGTATGTGAGCAGATGAACGAGAAGGCGCACAGTCGGGCCGCCGAAGGAGTGGCCTATAAGGTGGATTTTCTTTATACCGCCTTCGGGAGTCTCTTCACCCCAGCCTTCAAACAGGGGCTTGTCATAGGCTCTGCCGAAGCGCTTGTGATTAAAGGCTTTGCTGTGAGCTTCACCGTAATCGACGGTGGTGCCCGCCAGCTGGGCATAGAGCTCACAGGCTCTGTCCCAGGCGCTCGAAACGGGGCCTACGGAGGCGGAGTAACACTCATATCCGTAAGCGCCGAGGAATTCCGTCAGATCGCCGCAGGTGGCGCCCCAATAGGGAAGAATTCCGTTGACACCCTCGCTCGCACCCCAGCCGTTAAGCCCGTGGACGAAAACAAACGGATATTTATTCTTCTGCGGCAGCTGAGGCAGTTTCTCTTCTTTTTCCGATCTGATCCTGTGAGTCAGAACGGCGGCCGATGAAGCCGCTGCCGCGGCGACGGCCGTAATGCCCAGTGCTTTTTTCGGGTTTTTCATAATGATTGTCCTTTACATTTCCGCTGTTGCGGAATCCGTTTTATTTATTGAGCTCATCAAGCCTTTCGCTGATTATCCTGCTGACGAAACCGATTACATTCTCAACGGGTACTTTCTCGTTAATCTCTTTGTCTCTCGTGACAACCTCGCAGACGCCTTCGCCGAGATTTCTGGGGCTTACAATGACCTTGACGGGGATTCCGAGAAGGTCGGCGTCCGAGAACATCGCGCCGGGTCTTATGTTTCTGTCATCGTAGATGACCTCGATTTTTTCTTTGAGCATATCCTCATAGAGCCTGTCGGATACGCCTCTGCACTCCTCATCATCTGCTCTCAGGCAGCAGATTTCAACATGCCAGGGTGCAATGCTCATCGGCCATATGGGACCGTAGTCATCGTGATGCGCCTCACATACCGAGGCGGCGAGTCTGCCGACTCCTATGCCGTAGCAGCCCATAATCGGATACTGCAGGTTTCCTTCGCTGTCGAGATACTGCATTTCCATTGATTTTGTATACTTTGTGCCGAGCTGGAAGATGTTGCCGACCTCGATTCCTCTTGAAATAGTGATTGAGTGTTTACCGCATTTCGGGCAGATGCCGCCTTCGGTAATCTTTGCAAGGTCGATGTATTCAACTTCGCCGACATCTCTTGAAATCTTAAGACCGGTGTAGTGATGCTCGGGCTGATTCGCGCCGCAGGAGAGATTGTGAGTTCCCTCGAGTGATTTATCAAATAAAACCGTGAATTTTCCGGTGTCGATATTATACGGACCGGTAAAGCCGGCATAGAGTCCGCAATCCTCGGTAACCTCTCCGGGATGAACCGCTTCGCCGAGATAATTAGTCAGCTTTGTTTCATTGACATCAAGGTCTCCTCTGATGAATACGACAACATATTCATCGGTCATATTCTTCTGGTAAATGACCGCCTTGCAGCTCTCCTCAAGCGGAGTGTGCAGGAAATTGCAGATATCCTCTATCGTATGAATATCGGGGGTATATACGAGCTCGAGAGGCTTGTCTTCGCCCTCGCACTTGTTTTCGATGATGCTGTCGGCTGCTTCCATGTTTGCCCTGTAATCGCATTCGGAGCAGATAGCTATTGAATCCTCTCCGACGGGAGTGAGAAGCATATACTCGTGTGAGATACTTCCGCCCATCATACCGGAATCGGATTTGACGGTAACAACCTCGGGGATGCCGCATCTTGCGAAAATTCTGTTATATGCGTCATAACAAATCTGATAGTATCTTTCGAGATCTTCCTGAGAGGTATGGAATGAGTAGGCGTCTTTCATCGTGAATTCACGCACTCTGATAAGGCCGGCTCTGGGTCTTCCCTCATCGCGGAATTTGGTCTGAATCTGATATATCATAAATGGATATTTTGAGTAGCTGTTGGCGTATTCTCTCACGAGCTGGACCGCCGCCTCCTCGTGAGTCATGCCGAGCACCATAGGCGTGCCGTTTCTGTCGCTGAATCTCGCCATCTCGCTGCCGATGCTCTCGTATCTGCCGCTCTCGGACCAGAGCGATGCCGGCATAACGACCGGGAACTGAACCTCCTGACCGTCTATCGCATCCATCTCTTCGCGGATGATGTTTTCGATTTTTCTCGTGATTCTGCGCAGGGGCATATATGATGAATAGATACCGTTTGCGACGCCTTTCATGTAGCCGCCTCTGACCATGAGAGCGTGGCTGTCAATGACGCAGTCGGAAGGTCTCTCTTTGAATCTGTCACCTGCAAGTCTGTCAATTTTCATAGTTTTTACCTCTGTTTGATACAAAAAAATATATTCAGTTAATTTTACTACTCGCGCGTTTAAAAGTCAACCAATCTTGTTAATATTTCATACTTGAATTATTTTTATGTCTTTGATATAATAAACTGAATTATAATGTATTCCCGCAAATTTTTGTTTTACGGGGTTTCCGGAGGATATGATGAAAGGCAAACTGATAGTGATTGAGGGGCTTGACGGCAGCGGAAAGTCCACGCAGGAAAAAATGCTTGAGGAGAGGCTGAAATCGGCCGGAAAAGCTTTCACTCACATTAAGCTTCCGAATTACGATGATGACGCCTGTATTCTCGTAAAGCAGTATCTTGCGGGCAGATTCGGAGATAAGCCCGGCGATGTAAACGCCTATGCCGCATCATCCTTTTACGCCGTTGACAGATATGTCAGCTACAACTGCTACTGGAAAGAGGATTATCTCGGCGGAGGGATTATAATCGCCGACAGATATACCACATCCAACGCCTATCATCAGCTTACCAAAACACCCGCAGGCGAGTGGGATTCATACCTTGCCTGGCTCGATGATTTTGAATATGAGAAGCTCGGTATTCCGAGACCCGATGCCGTTATTTATCTCGATATGCCCGTCGAGGTTTCGCAGAAGCTGATGACTTCGCGTTATGAGGGAGACGAGAGCAAGAAGGATATCCATGAAAAAGATATGGAATACCTTATGAAGTGCAGGGCAGCCGCGGACTATGTCTGTAAAAAACAGGGCTGGATCAGAATCGACTGCGCGCGTGACGGTGAGCCGCTCGCGCCGGAAATCATAAATTCAATTATTTACGAATCAATCGAAAAGATACTGTGACGGGGGAAAATTATGCTTTACATGTTTTTTGCACCCGGCTTTGAAGAGACCGAGGCTGTTGCCTCTCTCGATGTCATAAGAAGAGCCGGTATTGATGTAAGATCCGTAGGAGTCGGTTCAAAACACATTACCGGATCTCACGGGATTTCGGTAAACTGCGATATGGATGCCGAAGAGGCGACCTTCACGGGCCTTGACGGCGTGATTCTCCCCGGGGGAATGCCGGGCACTCTCAATCTTGAAAAAAGCGAGAGGGTAAACGAGGCGGTTGATTTCTGCTTTTCAAACGGAAAGCTTGTCGCCGCGATTTGCGCGGCTCCTTCCGTTCTCGGCAAAAAGGGGCTGCTCAAAGGAAAGTCCGCGGTATGCTATCCCGGCTTCGAACAGTATCTCGAGGGAGCCGATATTCCCGATAAATATGTAGTAACAAGCGGCAATGTCATTACCGCAAGAGGAATGGGCAGCGCCGTTGAATTCGGCCTTGCGATTGCAGCCTATTTCAAAGGTGAGGCGGCAGCCGGTGAATTGAGAGACACACTTGAATGCTTCAGATAGAAAAGAAAGAGCTCAGAGACCGTTTCGTTCGTGAGCGTAATGATATTCCCGCCACGATAAGGCGGGAGTACAGCGATGATATCTTTGAGTGCATAAGGTCTCTCGTCAGGTATAAAATCAGCAGACTCATACTGGTCTTTGTTTCGGCAGGTTCCGAGCCGGAGACTCACCGGTTTATTGAGACTGCTCTTTCCGACGGCAAAAAAGTTGCCGTGCCGTATATTTCGGAGGGAGAAATGAGCTTCAGATACATCGGCTCGCTTTCCGAGCTCGTACCCGGAGCATTCGGGATTTCCGAGCCGCCGGCCGGAAATGAGACGGTGAAGGATTTTTCCTCCTGTCTGTGCGTTACGCCCTGTCTCTCCGTTGATGAAAACGGAGTGAGGCTAGGTTACGGCGGCGGTTTCTATGACAGATTCCTTTCGGAGCACAGCGGAGTTTATGCGGCCGCGGTGTGTTTTGACGAATTGATTTCACGGGAGCTTCCCTGTGAAAACCATGATATAAGAGTTGATATGTATGTCACGCAGACAAAGTGTAAAGAGGTGAGCTGAGTGCCCGAAGATTTCAACAACAGGCCGAAGAAACCTTTCAAGGTTACGATTTCGGACGATGATTATCTCAAGCCCGATGAGCTTGATTCGCTGCGCAGCCGCAAACCTGCGCAGAGACCTTCCGTGCCTGATTTTGATTCAGCGGCAGACAGGCATAAGTTTGAAGTTCAGATAGATGAGAGCGAAGACCTTCTCAAAATCGAGCGCGAAAATGAAAAGCCCGAATATAAAGGCGAGGTTTATTTCTCGGCAATGAAGCCTGTGAGAAATGAGCAGCCCAAAGTGCCGTCAAAAGAAGAGGGCAGATCAAAGAAAAAGAAGAGAAGGCACTCTGCCGTTTCTCTTTTCCTCGCGATTCTGTTTATCTTTACTGCAGGCCTCTCGGCATTTGCTCTCAGCTGCCTTAACGATGTGCTCGCATTTGACAGGAGCGATGAATCCGTCAGCGTCACCATACCGATTGATGCCACCACGGATCAGATTATCGATATCCTCTCGGATGCCGGGCTTGTGAAACAGAAGCTTTTCTGCAAGGCATACTGCAAGCTTATCACAACGCTCCTTCACAAGAGCACCGATTACAAGAGCGGTATATATGACGTGAGCATGGATCTCGGCATTGAGGGCTACCTTACGAGATTCAGAGACCTGCAGACAGGCAAAGAGACCGTCATGGTTTCCATTCCCGAGGGATGGACTATATACCAGATAGCGGAGCGCCTTGATAAATTCGGAGTCTGCAACAAGAAGAAATTCATGAATTCCATTTCGGGAGCCGTGTTTGACTACGGTTTCCTCAATGAGATAGACGCCCCCGCTTCAAGGACCTTCAAGCTTGAGGGATATCTCTATCCCAACACATATGAGTTTTATGTTGACAGCGATGCCAACAGCGTAATCCGCAAGTTCCTCGATGAATTCGAGGCGGAGTGGACCGATGAGTATCAAAAGCAGGCGGAGGAACTCGGCTTCACCAAGGATGAAATCATAATCATCGCTTCCATAATCCAGCGTGAGGCGGCAAACAGCGAGCAGATGCCGATTATTTCTTCGGTAATTCACAACCGTCTCAAGAGGAGCGCTTCCTGGCCCACCATCAACTGCGACTCGACCGAGACTTACATCAAGAATTACATTAAACCCGAGGTAACGGCAAACCAGGCGGTTCTTTACCTCACAAAATATGACACATACAATATCCAGGGCCTGCCTCCCGGACCTATCTGCAACCCCGGCGAGGATGCCATCAAGGCGGCCCTGAATCCGGCACAGACAAATTACTACTTCTTCCGCCACGACAAATACGGCAAGATTTATCCCGCTTCCAGCCAGGCGGAGCACGATGCCAACGCAAACAAGGTTTTGCGCGCAAACAACAACTGAGGAGAATAATATGGCTTATCCGCTGCCAGAATTGCTTGCTCCCGCAGGCGATGAGGAAAGACTTGTAAGCGCAATTGAATACGGAGCGTCAGCCGTCTATCTCGGAGCGGATAAATTCGGTATGCGTACAGCCGCGGCAAGCTTTGCCGGCGACTCGCTGAGAAAAGCCTGCGAATACGCACACGCACACGGGGTGAAGGTTCACCTCACCTGCAACATACTGCCGAGAAATCACGAGGTGGAGGAGCTGCCCGGATTCCTTGAGTTTGCGAAAGACTGCGGAGTTGACGCTTTTATAATCACCGACCTGGGGGTTATGAAGGCGGCTCAGAAATACGCCCCGGGTGTCGATATCCACATCTCCACTCAGGAGGGTATCACGAATTACGCAGCCGCAAGGTATTTTTATGACTGCGGCGCAAAGAGGGTTGTCACCGCCCGTGAGCTCTCACTCGGAGAGATTGCTCAGATAAGAGCAAAAACTCCGGCGGAGCTTGAGATTGAGTGTTTTGTTCACGGAGCAATCTGTGTTTCATTCAGCGGCAGATGCCTGCTCTCAAATTATCTCACCGGCAGAGACTCAAATGCCGGAGACTGCGCTCAGCCCTGCAGATGGAAATATGCTCTGACCGAAGAAAAACGCGAGGGCGAGTATTTCCCGGTTGAGCAGGATAACAGAGGCACCTATATCATGAATTCCCGCGATATGTGCATGATTGAGCATATCCCCGAGCTGTATGAGGCGGGTGTCGGGAGCTTCAAGATTGAGGGCAGGGCAAAGTCGGCCTATTACACGGCAGTTACAGTCAACGCCTACAGATGCGCTCTTGATGCTTTCGAAAAGAGCGGGTTTGCCGGGGATTTCAGACCCGAAAAATGGATGGTTGACGAGCTTTATAAAATCAGCCACAGAGAATACTGCACCGGATTTTACTTTTCATCGCCGCTCGATGATGCCCAGATTTATTATGAAGGCGGCTATGTGCGCAGATGGGATGTGGCGGCGGTTGCCGGAAAATGCGAAAACGGCATTCTTTACGGCGAGCAGAGAAACCGATTTTTCGAGGGCGATGAGCTTGAGGTCATGCCGAAGGGAGCTCAGCCCTATATGATAACTGTAAGAAATCTGCGAAACGGAGAAGGGGAGCCGGTAGACAGCGCTCCTCACCCCGTGATGAAGTTTTCATTCAGCTGTGACAGGGATGTTCCTGCGGGAGCTTACCTGCGAAAGCTGAGGACAGATGAAGACCCGAAAGGATAAACCTTAACCATGAAAAGAGAAAATGCATACATAACAATGCCTGCGGTAACGCTCAGAGGTCTGGTCATTTTTCCGGACCAGTATCTTCATTTTGACGTTGCCAGAGATATGACGAGAGCGTCTGTAAATCAGGCGGTAAAAGAAAAGAGCCGTGTGTTTTTTGTGGCTCAGAAGACGCTCGAGGATGATATACCCGGTTTTGACGGAGTTTACAAGACCGGAGTCATAGCCGAGATTGACCAGGTGCTGCGCGTGCCGATGAGACCGAATATGCTTCACATATCGGTTCACGGTATCCAGCGCGCCAGGCTGATTTCGCTTGACATCTCCGGCAAATATGTCAGCTCGGTTGTTATGCCGGTAGAGGACAGGAAAATTAAAAAAAGCGAGAGAGCCTATGCGGATGCGCTTGTCAGGGAGACCAAAGAGGAGCTGCTTGCCTATACGGAATCCGACCCGCGCATCTCCGATGACCTGATGTCGTTCCTGCTCGATAACAAGGATCCTTCCGAGATTACCGATATGCTCGCTTCCGTAATCGGAATGGAGCTTGAAGACAGACAGCGTCTGCTCGACAATCTCGATCCTCTCGACAGGCTTCTCGAGCTCAATGTCATAATAGCTCATGAATCGTATATGCTCACTCTTGAATCCGAGATCTCCGAAAAGGTTCACGAGAAGATGGATAAAAACCAGAGAGAGTATTATCTTCAGGAGCAGATCAGAGCCCTCAGCGAAGAACTCAACGGAACGGACGATGAGAGCGACATTGAGCAGTACCGCAAAAAAATAAAGGCGCTCAAAGCGAATGACGATATAAAAGAGAAACTTCTCAAAGAGTGCAGCCGGCTCGAAAAAATGTCATCCTCCAACGCCGACGCAATGGTGGCAAGGACATATATCGAAACCTGCCTCGAGCTTCCCTGGGGAGTTTACTCAAAAGAAAACCGCGACACGGAAAAATCAAAGAGAATCCTTGAAAGAGATCACTACGGGCTTGAAAAGGTCAAACGCAGGATTATCGAGTATCTTGCCGTTTCCACCGTCGCCCCCGATATCAAGGGTCAGATTATATGTCTCGCGGGGCCTCCGGGTGTCGGCAAAACCTCGATTGCAAAATCAATAGCGAAAGCCACCGGAAGGGAATATGTGAGAGTAGCTCTCGGCGGAGTCAAAGACGAGGCGGAGATAAGAGGCCACAGAAGGACCTATATCGGCTCCATGCCCGGCAGGATTATAGATGCCCTGCGCAAGGCAAAGACGAGCAATCCGGTTATTCTCCTTGACGAGGTTGACAAACTCTCGGCGGATTACAAGGGGGATCCGACCTCGGCTCTTCTCGAGGTGCTCGATCCCGAGCAGAATTTTGAATTCACCGACCACTACATAGATCTTCCGTTTGATCTGAGCAGAGTGCTTTTTATCACAACGGCCAATGTCCGCTCCGATATACCGGAGCCCCTGCTCGACAGGATGGAAATCATTGAGCTCGACAGCTACACTTTCGAAGAGAAATTCAACATAGCCAAAAAACATCTTCTTCCCAAACAGCTCAAGCGCCACGGTATGACGGCGTCAAAGCTTAAAATCACCGATAAGGCCTTAAAGCTGATTATCGAAGGATATACCAGAGAGGCGGGCGTCAGGGCACTCGAGCAGAAGATTGCCTCGGTGATACGCAAGGCGGCGGCTTCCATAGTGGAGGGCAAAGCCGAAAAAATCACGGTTAAGCCCGAAGACATTGAGACTTATCTCGGCTCGCGCAAATATAAAGACGGCGAGTATAAACACGGCGACGAGATAGGAATCGTAAACGGCCTCGCCTGGACAAGCGTGGGCGGAGAGATGCTTGAGATTGAATCCGCCGTGCT
>JAEEGL012624465.1_pt1 | contig 10751 bp, 7 predicted proteins | sample 9134231 | NCBI WGS metagenome assembly JAEEGL01 (sample SAMN16246548, study PRJNA631951) | gut metagenome | biome: gut microbiome; feature: rumen; material: fiber-attached | host: Bos | place: Iran: Karaj | collected 2018-10 | reverse complement strand
TGACCGGGCGGGAATCAGGTGGAAAGCATCGAGAATAAGAAGATTCAAGAAAAAAGATGCTTGGGGAATCTGTGAGCTGGTAAAAAAGCATCGGAAAAGAGCAGGTTCAAGAAATTTGATGCTTTTGACCGGGCGGGAATCTGGTGGAAAGCATCGAGAATAAGAAGATTCAAGAAAAGAGATGCTTGGGGAGGCTGCCGAGACATGTCAAGAGGTTGCCAAGCCCCCCCAAGCCCCAATACCCACCGGGAAAAGGCAAAGGGGGATCGCGAGTTGGGATGGCATGAGACCGGCCGACGGCCCTATCGGAAACCGCCGTGGAAAATCCGCCCGGAAAGTGGTAAAATATCTATAAGTTTAGCGGGGATTTGGGGACCCTCGCTGAGGGAGGATTGGAGGAACCGGGTATGAATCAAAAGATCGATCTGTCCGGAAACTGGGCCTTTCGGCTTGATCCGGCGTGTGAGGGACTGGAGAAGCACTTTGAGACGGCTGATTTTGATGATGTCATCCGTCTGCCGGGGACTGTGTCCTATCGGCAAAAAGGGGAGCCCGGGGATGCCCGGGAGACAGGATACCTGACGGAGAGCTACCGGTTCGAGGGCTATGCCTGGTACCGGAAGAAAGTCACGCTCCCCTATCGGAATGCCGGGGAACTGGCCGGAAAGCATTTCTTCCTGACTCTGGAACGGACCCGCATTTCCCATGTCTGGGTCGACGGAACCTATGTGGGAAGCTGCGACACTCTGGTGGGCAATCATACCTATGATCTGACGAAATTTCTGACAAGTCTGTCATTTCAAATCACGATCCTGGTGGCGAATGTGGGATATCCTGTCGCCGGCGGGCATCTGACTTCACCTGATACGGCGGGAAACTGGAACGGTATCCTCGGCGAGATCGCGCTCCGCGTGGCCGACGGATTGCGGATCCTGTCCGTATCCAACGAATCCAATGTCAAAGAACATAAAACGAAACTTACCGTCCATGCGGAGCTTTTCGAGGATCTTCCCGAAGTCAATTTACGCGCGGATGTGGATCTTGTGCGCTTAAGACCCAAGTACGCCGAGCTGGATGCCAATTGTACGGAATGGTACGAGATGGGGGTGAAGTATGCCGAGGCCCGGGGAGACCACAGGGATCTGGAGCACTATCTCGATATCACCGAAGAGTACGTGCCCTCCGTGGTACAGACCCTTCCTTCGAAAACGGGAACCGTGGACTGGGAGATTCCCATCGAACTGCCCAAGCGGGCGCCCCTCTGGGACGAAGAGGATCCCTATATCTACCGCGTCCGGATTTCTGCATTTGCAGGGGGCAAGGGCGCTGTGAAGACCACCTTCTTCGGACTGAAGGATTTCCATGCCGAAGGCGGCGACTTTGTCATCAACGGCCGCAAGACCTTCCTGCGGGGCTGCCACGAGGGACTCCTGTTCCCTATGACGGGATTTGCCCCCATGAATGCGGAAGGCTGGCTCTGGCACCTGAAAATCTACCGGAACTGGGGCATCAATCATGTGCGGTTCCATTCCGCTACACCACCGGAAGCTGCGTTCCTGGCAGCAGACCTGCTGGGAATTTATCTCCAGCCCGAGATCGAATTCTGGGGTACCTGGACCGGTCCGGAAGATGTGGACCATGATCAGAGACGGGAGGACTACCTCATCCGCGAGGGACGGATCGCCCTGGAAAGCTTTGGGGCTCATCCTTCCTTTGCAATGTTCGGCCTGGGCAACGAGTTGTGGGGCGACGCGAAGGAACTGAACCGCGTCCTCGGAACGTACAAGAAAGACTTCCCGGACATCCTCTTTACCCAGGGCTCCAACAATTTCCAGTGGACACCCTGCATCGTGCCCAATGATGATTTCTTCTCCGGCGTGCGCTTCGCGGAGAACCGCCTGATCCGGGGATCCTATGCCCAGTGCGATGCGCCCCTGGGACATATTCAGACGAAAAAGCCCTGCACCGATTACACTTACGACGAAGCCATCCGCCCGACATCCGCCGGCGAGAAGGCTGATCCCTCTGCGGAAAAATCCGGCACCACCCAGATCCAGTACGGCACCGGCGTGAAGGAGGTTGCTCTCACGGATACCGACGCCGGCCTGATCCCGGAGATCCCCGTGATCTCCCATGAGATCGGACAGTACGAGACCTACCCGGACTACAGTGACATCAATCACTTCTCCGGCGTTATGAGAGCCCGCAACCTGGAAGTCTTCCGGGAGCGCCTTGAGGCAGCGGGACTGGGAGACCTGGCACACGACTACTTCGCAAGCTCCGGCGCTCTTGCCGTGGCCTGCTACAAGGATGAGATCGAGACTGCCCTGCGGTCCAAAGAACTGGCAGGCTTCCAACTCCTCGATCTCAAGGATTACACCGGCCAGGGCACCGCACTGGTGGGCATGCTGAATGGCCTCATGGAGAACAAGGGCCTTATCAACCCCGACCGCTGGAGAGAATTCTGCTCCGACGGTGTGGTCCAGGCGGAATTCGATTCCTACGTGGTCCGGGCGGGAGAGGACTTCACCTTCCGGGCAACCATGGCATATTACCGCAGAGACTATCTGGAGGACGGTATCCTCTTTGCACAGCTCATCGACCGCAAGACCGGAGATCACATCGCCGGCATGCGCAAGGACCTGCCCATGCAGATGAAACAGGGCCGGCACGATCTGGGAAGGGAAACCTTCCAAATCCCCGATGTGGACGAACCCCGCAGCTACCTGCTGGAGGTTGGCGTCATCAAGCACCACACCACCGTGAGCATGTCCAACCAGTACGTCCTCTGGAGCTACCCTGCAACCCTGCAGGAAAAGACCCTTCTGAAGACCGAAGTTGTGACAAAACTGTCAGAAGCAAAGAAAATTTCCGCATCCGGAAAGAACGTGCTGCTGTACGACACCCCCGCAGAGAAGGACTCCATCCCCGGCACCTATTGCACGGATTTCTGGTGCTATCCCATGTTCCGCAGCATCTCCGAGAGCATGGGCAAGCCCATTCCCGTGGGCACCATGGGGCTCCTCATCCAAAACGACCATCCCGCTCTGGCGGGATTCCCCTGCGAGGGATACACCACCCCTCAGTGGTACGACATTGTGAACGCATCCCGGTCCCGGATCCTGGACGGACAGAACGTCCGCCCCATCGTTCAGACCATCGACAATTTCGAGCGGAACCACCTGCTGGGACTCCTGTATGAACTGCAGGAAGGCCCCGGCAAAGTACTGGCGTGCACCGCTGACCTGCCGAAACTCATCCGCGAAGGAGACCTTGCGGCAGCATGGCTGCAGACCAGCTTGCTCAACTATCTGGAGGAAAACTGACCCATGGACCTGAATAAAATGCTGGACAACATGAGACATGATGCCATCGCCAAGACAGGGCCGGAAAAACCGGACCCGGAGGAGATGGAAGAACTTTTCCAAGCCATCCTCCAGATCTACCGCCTCTCTGTGGTGGCCCACCGGGACGGCCTCCTTGGCCTGGAGAAAGGTCTCAGCAAGAAAGACTGGTGGAACACCGACCATCCCCTGGCAGACTATCTCCAGGAGTGCGTCATGAATGTCGCCGACGGCGAAAGCCCCGAAATGGTCACCGAACTCGCCACCAACCACTACTGGACTCTCGCCCCCGAAGGCCTCTTCGCCCTGGCGCATTACATCGTCTTGCGCAGCACCCTTCTCATGCAGCAGGGGGCCAGCAACTTCCAACAGATCAAAATGATCCGCTCCCTGCTCCCCGCGTCCCTGCACACTGAGTTCGACCGCCGCATTGAAGATGAACGCATGGCCCTGAAACGCGAAAGCGAGATCGAAGCCGAGAACGAGAAAGCCCGCCAGAAAACCGAACGGGCCAGGAAAAAGAAGACTTGAATTCGTTCATTTGACTCGCATCGATCTCTCATCACGACACACATACCTTCCACGAGCAGACACTCGTTTGCCGTCGGTACTTAGGTGCTGTCCTTTAGCACCTTATGTACCGCTACGTGCAAACAAGTAGCGAGAGCGTGTCTGCGACGGAAGGGTATGCGGGGAGTGATGAGTATCTCAGGCGCCCCTGCGACGGAAGCGTACTTGGGGGGCAATGAGTATGCTACATGACTGAAAAGGAGGACTACATTATGGGGAAAAACTACATTGATTCCGGACGGCCGCTCGCCGTCGTAACCGGAGCCTCCAGAGGCATCGGAGCCGCCATCGCCGAGGAACTCGCCCGCAGGGGCTACGACCTCGTCCTTACCTGCTCCGAGAGCATTACAGAACTCGACTACTACGCAGAATACCTCGAGCAGACCTACGACATCAAAGCATTCTCCAACCGCACCGACATGGGAAATGCAGAAGACGTCCGGGAACTCTTCGAGACACTGCCCCAGGTCGACATCCTAGTCAATAACGCCGGCATATCCCACGTGGGACTCCTCCACGAGATGAGCCCCGAAGAGTGGAACAGAGTGCTGGACGTCAACCTCAGCAGCGCTTTCTACACCAGCAAATACGCCATCCCCCTCATGCTTCAGAAACATGCGGGCAGGATCCTCAACGTATCCTCCGTCTGGGGTAATGTGGGCGCGTCACTTGAAGTCGCGTATTCCGCATCCAAGGGCGGCCTCAACGCCTTCACCCGGGCACTGGCCAAAGAACTGGCACCCAGTGGCATCGCCGTCAACGCCATTGCCTGCGGCGTCATCGACACCCAGATGAACGCAGCCTTCTCCGAGGAAGAAATGGAAGAACTCCGGGCAGAGATCCCGGCGGACCGCCTCGGACGGCCCGAGGAAGTGGCACTCCTTGCCATGAAACTCCTGGAGGCACCCGACTACCTTACCGGCCAGGTCATCACCATGGATGGCGGCTGGACCTGAGCAATGATTCACAAATGAGGGGGAACCCATGGAAATCGAAACAATTCTGGAACGAGTGGACAGACTCTACGAAGAACATAAGGGCGAAGAAGCGGAAGGACTCCTCCTGGGAGCCCTCAGCATCGCGGCGGAAGAGCAGGACGGCCCTGCCATGCTCCAGCTCCTGAACGAACTCCTCGGCTACTACCGGGAGACCGGTCAGGCCGAGAAGGGAATCCGAGCCGCGGAGGACGCCATGGAACTGGCGGACCGCATCCTCCCCAGAGAGAGCATCCCCTATGCCACCACACTGCTCAACTGTGCCACCCTATTCCGCACCATTGGAAAACTGGAGGACTCCCTGAGCATCTACCGCCAGGTGGAGGAAATCTACCATCAGATCCTCCAGCCCGATAACCTCCTCACTGCCAGCCTCTATAACAACGAGTCCCTCCTCTATCAGGAGATGGGAGACTTCCCCCGGGCAAAGAGATGCCTGGAAAAAGCCCTGGATATCGTGACGGAAAAGGGAGAAGTCTACGAAGAGGCAGTCTCCCGGGCCAACCTCGCAGGCACCTGCATCCAACTGGGAGAACTGGAAGAAGCCTATCAGCAGGCCATGCGCTCCATCTCCCTCTTTGAGGAACAGGGCGTGGAGGACCAGCACCTCTGTGCTGCCATGTCTGCGCTGGGCAGTTACTACTATATCAAGGGCCAGTTCGCCGGGGCGGCGGATACCTTCCACCATGCCATGGAGATCATGGAAAAATCCCTGGGCCGCAACGGATACTACGAGCGCCTGAAGGAAAACTACGAAAGCTGCCGCGCTGCCCTCCGGAAGGAGAAGGAGCGGGAGAATGGTGATAGAAAGAATGACAGAGGCCTGGCCATCTGCCGGCGGTATTATGAAGCCTTCGGTGCACCCATGATCCGGGAGAAGTTCCCGGAGTACGAAGGAAAGATCGCTGTGGGCCTTGCGGGAGAAGGATCCGATTGCTTCGGATGGGATGACGCCATCTCCCGGGATCACGACTGGGGCCCTTCCTTCTGCATGTGGCTGACGGAGGAGACCTATCACGCCATCGGAAAACAGCTGCAGGAAGCCTATGAAGCCCTGCCGGAGGAATTCGAAGGCTACCATCGGGCACCCGTGGCCCAGGGCGGCGGAAGAAGAGGCGTACAGACCATCCGTGGATTTTTCCACAGACTTCTGCAGGCGGAGGATTATGAACATATCAACTGGAACCAGGTGAGCGATGCCACTCTGGCAGCAGCCGTGAACGGAGAAGTGTTCCGGGATGACGAAGGCATCTTTACCGCAGAGCGGGACAAGCTGAAAGCCGGTTATCCGGAATCTGCCCGTCTGGTGCGCCTCGCCCAGAGCTGCGCCACCTTCGCCCAGACTGCGCAATATAATTATGAAAGAATGCTGGCGAGAAAGGATAGCCTGACAGCGTCCGTAATGCTTGCGGACGGCCTGCGGGAAGCCATGAAGCTGGCCTATTATATGGAAAATGTCTACCCGCCTCACGACAAATGGCTGAGGACCGGCCTCTCCGGGCTTGCCTGCGGAGAAGAGGTAGAAGAACTCCTCCGGGAAATGGCGGAGGATCCCCGGAAGGCGGAAGAAGTGGGGGCTTACTTTGCCATGGCCCTGTACCGCATGGACGATATCAGCGACATCGATCCCTATCTGGACCACCAGACGGAGGAACTGCTGGAGAAGTCCGTGAACTGCCGGAAGAGCACGGAGGATCTTGTGATGGAGATCGCCGAGCTGGAGTTCGCGGAATTCGATAAAGTGCGGAATGTGGGGGGCAGAGCGGATTGCCAGGATGACTGGCCCACCTTCAGTATCATGCGTCGCAGCCAGTATCTCACCTGGGACCGGACCATGCTGCTGCAATATCTCTACGATCTCCACCGGGAGAGCCGTATGGGGCACAATCTCATCACCGAGAAATACGGACGGATGATGGAAAGTACCGCTCCGGGAGAATATGAAGAGATCCGGGATCGGTTCCCGGAGCTGACGGACGAAAAGAAAGCCATCATCGAACAGATCGTGGCAGTGCAGGTGGGCTGGATGGAGGACTTCTCCGCCCGGTATCCCCACATGGGGCAGCAGGCCCGCAGCGTCCACACGGCCCAGGACAATCTTTACAACACTTCCTATGAAACCTATTTAAGAGGAGAGATCGGAACCTATTCCGATAAGATGCTGGAGCTGTACGCAAGGTTTATCGTGGGGCTGGCCCGGGAAGGAAAGAATCTGGCACAGCTGACCATGGAAAACAGTGCAAGACTCTACGGTTACAGGGACCTGGATCACGCAGAACAGTTTCTTGGCATGTAAGGATTTACAATTGTTACATAAAATAAGTATTAAATCTTAAGTATTTCTTAAGGAAATTTGTGAAACCGGTTGACTTTCTACCGATAAGCGTGTTACATTATTTCATGGTTGTAACAAATTTGTAATAATTCATTACGTAATTTTGTAATGATTTGATTCGCAGGAGCCCGAAACGGGCGAAACTGCAGGAGAATGTGACATGCATCGTTTTGGCAGAAAGTTGCTGATCAGCGTGCTGAGCGCAGCACTTTTCATCGGAAGCGCATCCATTGATGCAATGGCTTCCTCTAATCTCCCCAACGGCGGCGTCAGCCTTGCCCTTGCCGGAGGAAATGATCTGAAGACCGTTACCGCAGGCCAGAGCATCAATCTGGAGATCACTGATCTGGTAGAGGTCGTGGAAGTACAGGAAGAGCAGGTGGCAGAGGCGGCAACCGTCGCTGAGACCCTGGAGTCCATGTACGAGAATCTGGTCATCGCCCAGGTTCGTAAGTATGTAAATGTTCGCTCCCTTCCCAGTGAAGAGGGTGAGATCATCGGTAAGCTTTACAACAATTCCGTGGGAACCTACCTCGGCGAGGAGGACGGATGGTACCTGATCCAGTCCGGTTCCGTTACGGGTTACGTCAAGGGTGAGTATTGTGTGACGGGTGCGGATGCCGCAGCCATCGCTGAAGAGGTCGGCACCATGTATGCCACCGTCAATACCACAACCCTGAAGGTTCGTTCCGATTCCAGTCTGGAAGCCTCCGTCATCGGCCTGGTTCCCCTCGGGGATGACCTGGTGGTGACCAATCAGGTAGAAGGCTGGGCACAGGTGGACGTCGAGGAAGGTACCGGTTGGGTATCTACCGATTATGTGGATTTCCACATTGAGTTTGTCACTGCAGAGTCCAAAGAAGAAGAGGAAGCCCGTCTTGCCAAGGAAGCAAAGGAGCGTGCAGCAGCACAGGCAGCAGCATCCAAGTCTTCCACGAAGAGCACTTCCGGCAGCAGTTCTTCCGGTAGCAGCTCCACCACCTACACTGTATCCGGTGAGGGAAGCGAGCTGGGCAAGCAGGTTGCGGAATATGCACTGCAGTTCGTCGGCAACCCTTACGTATACGGCGGCACCAGCTTGACCAACGGCTGCGACTGCTCCGGATTCGTCATGAGCGTCTATGCGAACTACGGTGTGAGCCTGCCTCACTCCTCCAAGTCCGACCGTACTCAGGGTTACGCTGTGGATGGCGGCATTGATAATGCACAGCCCGGAGACCTGATCTGCTATTCCGGTCACGTGGCTATGTACATCGGCAACGGCCAGATCGTACATGCTTCCAATAAGAAGACCGGTATCATCGTTTCCAGCGCTACCTACCGTACGATCCTTGCAATCCGTAGAATTTTCTGATACAATTCGAAAAATTTCATCAGAACACATTTTAAGGAGTTCCCACCGGTCCGGAGGGAACTCCTTTTTTGCGCAAAATCAGTTTGAACGCGTTGATGTGATAAAGCGCGTTTTTTCCGCTTTGTCAATGGGTTTTCTTATTTTCACGCGATTTAAAACAGGCCAAAATGATAAAGAACGACCGCTATTTGTCATATTTTTACAAAGGGTCTTCTGTCAATACAAAAGTAAAAAATTCATGCAGGAATGTTTATCCACCTAAAAGGGGCTAAAAAAGCCCGTAAAATGAGTTATACACGAAGTTATCCACTTTATCCACAGGTAATTGTTACGGAATGGTTACAAAAATTATGGTAACTTCTCGAACAACCGTTTTGGAGAAACCATACAAAAAATGAATTGTAGGCTCAAAACGCAAATTTTCAGCACCATAACCAAAATGTAAATAAAACGAAAAATATCTGTCGGAAATTGTTGCTGAATAAGAACAATTCTGATATTATATTCATACAATAGTTTAGCAACACAGACTGTTGGGAAAATACCGAGGCCAAAAGCCTCAAGAAGGTGAGGAACGCGCGTATGAAGTTTGTGATCATTGGAAGAAACATCGATGTAACCCCGGGACTGAGGAGCGCCGTTGAAGATAAGATCGGTAAGCTCTCCAAGTATTTCACCCCGGAAACCGAAGCGCATGTGACTCTCAGCGTGGAAAAGGAGCACCAGAAGATTGAGGTCACCATCCCCGTAAAAGGATCCATCATTCGCTCGGAGCAGTCCAGCAATGATATGTATGTTTCCATCGATCTCGTGGAGGAGATCATCGAGCGTCAGCTCAAGAAGTACCGTACCAAGATCGTAGACAAGCACCAGGCAGACGGCTCCGTGGAAGCTTTCGCGGCACAGGCTATTCAGCCGGAGGAGGACGAGGAGGAGATCAAGATCGTCCGCACCAAGCGCTTCGACATCAAGCCCATGTATCCCGAAGATGCATGCGTACAGATGGAGCTGCTGGGACACACCTTCTACGTATTCATCAATGCAGAGACCGATCAGGTGAACGTGGTCTACAAGCGTAAAGGTGAAACTTATGGTTTGATCGAACCGGAGATCTAAGACGCTTCGTGTTTCGTATCTGATAGTTATTGAGGGGGCAAGGCCTTCCGCTTCGGCGGGAGGCCTTGTTTAGTTGGGAAGGAAACTAAACAGAGATTGTTAGTTTTTTCACATATTTTCATTGCATTTAGGGTGCCGGTATAGTACAATTAACACTGTGTGACAAAAAAATAACAATCAGCTGGAAAACACTGAAAACACGATTACACGAACCAATGGAGGAAAACAAAATGGCAAGAAAAGTTGTATTAGCAGGTGCATGCCGTACCGCGATCGGAACGATGGGTGGATCTCTCAGCACCATCCCCGCAGTGGATCTGGGTGCGATCGTCATCCGTGAGGCTCTGAAGAGAGCAGGAGTTGCTCCCGAGCAGGTTGATCAGGTTTACATGGGCTGCGTTATCCAGGCAGGTCTGGGACAGAACGTGGCACGTCAGGCATCCATCAAGGCAGGCCTTCCCGTAGAAGTTCCCGCAGTTACAACCAACGTTGTCTGTGGTTCCGGTCTGAACACTGTCAACCAGGCAGCTCAGATGATCATGGCCGGCGATGCTGATATCGTCGTTGCAGGCGGAATGGAGAACATGTCCCTTGCTCCTTTTGCAATCCCCAACGGACGTTACGGATACCGTATGATGTGGCCCAGCCAGAGCCAGGGCGGCCTTGTAGACACCATGGTAAAGGATGCTCTGTGGGATGCATTCAATGACTATCACATGATCCAGACTGCTGACAATGTAGCTCAGGAGTGGGGCCTTACCCGCGAAGAGCTGGATGAGTTCGCTCTGAAGAGCCAGCAGAAGGCTTGCGCAGCAATCGAGGCAGGCGCATTCAAGAACGAGATCGTTCCCGTAGAGATCAAGAAGAAGAAAGAGACCGTTCTCTTCGATACCGACGAAGGCCCCAGAGCAGGATCCACCATCGAGGGACTTGCAAAGCTGAAGGCTCTGAACCCCGGCGGAGTGGTTACCGCAGGTAACGCATCCGGAATCAACGACGGCGCTGCCGCTATCGTTGTCATGAGCGAAGAGAAGGCT
>JAEEGL012124513.1_pt1 | contig 10751 bp, 10 predicted proteins | sample 9134231 | NCBI WGS metagenome assembly JAEEGL01 (sample SAMN16246548, study PRJNA631951) | gut metagenome | biome: gut microbiome; feature: rumen; material: fiber-attached | host: Bos | place: Iran: Karaj | collected 2018-10 | reverse complement strand
CTTTAAGGTCAAGACCTAGGTTGATCCCGTCGTTGATCTTTGACAGCCACGGATTTTTTTCCGGGTCGCCGAAGGTCGGAAGAAGCATGATCACAGCAACCGCAATGATTGCCACAATAAAAATAGCTCTTGCAAGCCAGTTTCTTTCCATCGTAACTAATCTCCTTTATTAATTTTTTTCCTCGGGAGCGCCCTTTGTGACAACGCCTGCGACAACTCCCTTCTGAACAGTTATAACAACTCGCGGATTCTGACAGATTTCAAGTTTGAAATCGTTCTCGAGTACTTCGGCAACACGTCCGTAGATGCCGCAGTTCATGAGAACATTGTCGCCCTTCGAGAGTTTGCTGAGCATTTCCGCATGTTTTTTCTGCTGTTTTTTCTGCGGAAGGACGACAAGAAAGTAAAAAATACCGAAAATCAGGATGAACGGTAAGAGCATATTGAGTATGCCCATGAAGCCCCCTTGTTGGGGCGCTTCTTGTGTTACCATCAAATTTCCTAGCGAAATCAATGTGTTGACAGTCAAAGCGACCTCCAATTTTAAGTCATAAAAATTTAAGCGCGTGAGTGTAGCACAAAAAATTTAATTAGCAATATTAAATTAATTGTAGGCTACCGAGAGCTCCAGCAGACGTTCGGCGATTTTGTCGACGGGGGTGATCTTTTTGTCGGTCGTGTTGAAAAATGTTCCCCAGCCGGCGGCGGAGGCGAGGCCTTTGCTCTTGAATTTTCTTTTGAAAGGCTCGTTTCTTTCGGAGAAGAGCTGGATGTCGTTTGCTGTGAATGGGAAGACGATATCCCTGCCGACGCTTTCGCCGAGATAGTTCTTTATGACGAGAAGTCTGGAATTGAGATCCTTGTTTGAAACGTGGGAGCTTTTCGCCTCAAAAATGTGCAGATAGCCGTTTTTGAAGACGACGAGCGTGTCGATTTCGATGACGGTGGTCGATTTTCCCGAGAGCTTTACGTTCTGGTATACCGAGGCTATCGACTCTCTGAGCTGAGGGTGCTCTTTTAGCGCTGCGTAGACGGCGTAGCTCACGATCTTTTCAAATATTATCGAGATGAGCGAACGCATGTCCCGCGTGCTCTCGCGTTCGATGTCGTATATGTATTTCTGCTTGAAACGGTTGAAGGTGACGGTGTCTATCTCGACGCTTCTTGAGTCTGATATATCGTTTATTTTGCTTGAAATTTTATCGAACAGGACCTCCATGAAGTGCCGTATGTCGCTGTCGAGTCCGGATTTGTCGATATCTCCGGTGTGGGGGTGGATCTCGCTCTTTACGAGGCTCAGTATTTCGGAAAAGTACTCCTTGCGGAATCTATCTTCGGCCTCCTTGTGGTCGGCGCTTTTTGACGGCAGGGAGAGCTCGCTGTCGTGTATCATCCTCTCGAAGAAACCCTCGACGGCGGCTCTGATCCTGTTTTTCGCCTCGTTTATTTCGGGACGAAGGTGCGGCATGACGCCGAAGATCCGCTGGACGAACTTGTCTATCTGCTCCGTCCGGAAGCTTTCGGCCATGAAGTTTTTGTATTCGCGCTTCAGCTCAAGTGTGCTTCTGATACTGTCGTACGATGAGAAAAAAGCGCGTAAATTCATTGAGTTACATAATGTCGTGTAGAGCTCGTCGAACTGTTCTTCCGACTCTGCGAAGTAGTTGTTCTGCTCGTCCAGGATCGGAAGGTAGTCTGTAAGCTCCGCGCCGTAGAGCGTCAGCCTCTCCTTCAGGTGCCAGTCGATCGAAACCGAAGTTTTGTGCTCGCGGAAAGACTTTTCGGCGATCTCGATTTTGTTGATCTTCCGCGTGTCGAGGTCGAAATAAACGACAAAAAAACGAAGGCTGCGCTTTGTCGTGAAGTGTTTCAGATACCAGGATAAAATGATCCTGTGGATGCCCTTTCCGCTGGAGGCGTCGAAGTAGACCTCGTCAAACGGCGTTTCGGCGAATTTGGCTTTGATCTCCGTCTTTATCAGGTTGATGATGTCGCTCAGAGAGGAGCCCTTCCTGACCTTTATGTTGACGTACGGGACTTTTCTGTCGCTCAGCTGCGTCAAAAGAGGCAGATTTTTTTCCCAGCGGTTGTCACGCGCCAGCTTCGTGGAGACGAAGATTATGAAGTCCGGCTGAGCCTCCTGAATGAGTGAAGCCTGGACGACCGTCTGCCTTGAAAGGATGGAAACAAGAACTCTCATTTTGCCTCCTGTTTTGCTTCGAAGCTCCGGAGCATGGCGATCTCTTCAGCCCATTTCGCCTCGTCCGGTGTTTCTAGAATAAGGGGAATGTTGTCTGTAAAATCCTGAGAAATCAGCCACTTGAAGCATTCGATGCCTATCATGCCGAGCCCGATAGATTCGTGTCTGTCGACATGGCTTCCGACATCCTTCTTTGCGTCGTTGAGGTGCATCCCCTTCAGATACCTGAACCCGACTATCCGGTCAAATTCCGCAAATGTCTTTTCACAGTCAGCCGCGGTTTTGAGGTCGTAGCCGGCGGCGAAGGCATGGCATGTGTCGATGCAGACGCCGACTCTCGATTTGTCTTCAACTTTGTCAATGATTTCGGCAAGATGCTCGAATTTGTAACCTAAATTCGACCCTTGGCCGGCAGTGTTTTCGATGACTGCCGTGACTCCGCGTGTCTTTTCGAGCGCAATGTTTATCGATTCGGCGACGCGGGCAAGGGAATCGCTTTCGGAAATCTCCTTCAGGTGGCTTCCCGGATGGAAGTTCAGCCTGTCGAGACCTAAAAGTTCGCAGCGCTTCATCTCTTCGTTGAATGAAGTGCGTGACTTTTCTAGCCCATCAGAGGCGGGATGTCCGAGATTTATAAGGTAGCTGTCGTGCGGCAGGATCGAATCTGCCGTAAAACCGTACTTTTCGCAGGCCTCCCTGAAGGCTTTTACCGCCGCATCTCCGAGCGCAGGTGAAAACCACTGCCTTTGATTTTTGGTAAATAGCGCGAAGGCGTTCGCGCCGATATTTTTTGCGTTGAGCGGGGCGTTTTCAAGGCCTCCCGAGGCGGATACATGTGCACCGATGAGTTTCATTTGACCTCCAAACGAATATACCGGTGAATTGTAAAGCTAAAGAAAAATTTTGAAAGATTAAACTAAGATAGCGGATCTATTACATTTTTTTGTCGAGTTCGTAGTAGAGCGAGAGGTAGAGGCCGTTGGTCATCTGCCACTTTTTGATGATCTGGAAGTCTCTCTTCAGGTTGAACTCGTAGTAGAAAGCGAGGTATTTGTTGACGTTGAAATCAACTCTTGCCTTTGCTTCAAGCTGGAAAAGGTCACCCCATGTGAGGTCTCTTTCCGCCCTGTCCTTGCTGTAGAAGGGCATCATGGCTCTGACCATGAGCTCGTAGGCGATTTTGTTCTGCTCAGCCATGCCTTTGAAGGTAACGGTAAGCTCGCCGCCGGCATCGTAAATGTTGGTAAGCTCGGAAACTTCGCGCTCGTCGGTGCCGCCGTCGTCGTCAACAACGAGAGAGTCGCCGACTACAACTTCTCTGGCTGCAAGACCGAGTGCGATTTCAAGGTTTGCATACTCTTTGTCGAGCGGACGTGTGAAGATACCTGCGCCCTGTGTAAGGTAAAGAGGAAGTCCCGAAGGAGTGAGTTTGAACTTCTTGGTGGTTCCCGATTTCTTGGTCCCTGCAACGGTGTATGCCGTTTCGTCTGAACGGTAGTCATATCCCGGGAAGAAGTGGGTCTCGAGACCAGCCTTTGCGTAGAAACCTACATACTTGTGGAACATTGCGTTGTAACGTGCATCGACCTTGAAAAGATCGGATGCGATAACGAGGCCGCTGAACATCGGAGTGTAGCGGAGACCCTCTTTGAGGTTGAGGTCACCGAGAAATTCGTGGATGTTCATAACGTACTTGTAGTTGAAAACGACATCCAGATCCGTCTGGAAATAGATACCGTCCGTCTTGCCCGAAACAGAGTGGTTGTTGAGGAAGCTGACCGAAAGTTTCGGCTTGAAATAGATAAAGTGGTGCGGGTCAGCGGGTGCTGCCTCGGTCGAGTTGGCTACTTCGGCGTTAGCATCTGCAGCCGGAGCGGCCTCTTCCGCCATCAAGCAGAAGAAGGAAACGAAAATAAAGCAAAAAATTACAAAACGACGCATTTTTCCCTCCAATTAGAATTAATGTCAGTTTTCAAGCATATTTGCTATAGATTCCATATGGTTGATCGTCAAAATAACCTTTCCGAAGAGCCTTGCGACATCAACTTCGTGATACCACGGATGCTCTGCTGCAAACTCTGTGCCGCGCCAAACCGCGTTCGTGCCCGTCACGCTGCGGATAGCTCCCGACTTGCAAGCCTCGTCGAGCTTTTCGATGGCACTGCCGTTGAAGAAGGGGAACGTGCAGAATACGTCGATGTTTTCCGCGCCGAAATCCTTCAGTGTCTGGCAGGCCGCGATAAGAGTGCCGCCGGTCGCGATCATGTCGTCGACGATGACGACGTTGCGCCCTTTGACGTCTCCGACAAGCTTGGCGTCGATAACGACCGAAGCTTTTGAGTAGTCACGCTCCTTGACGATCATCGCCATATCGGTCCCGAGTTCGCGGGAATAGTATCTTGCGGTCTCTGCAGAGCCTACATCGGGCGCGACAACGACAGTCTGCTCGGTGATGAGGTTCCTCTTGCGCATTGACTTCATCAGCTGGTGCGAGGCGTGCAGGTTGTCAAGCCTTGCGTGATGGAAGAAGCCGGCGATCGCCTCTGCGTGGATATCGATCGTGAGGACGCGGGAGGCTCCGCTTGCCTCGATGAAAGAAGCAACCATCGAAGCCGTTACGCTTTCACGCCCCTTCCTGCGCTCCTGACGTGCGTTCGGGAACTGCGGGATAACTGCGGTGATCGTGCTTGCGTCGCTGTTGTAGGCAGCGTTTACGGCTGTCGCCAGAGCCATCAGGTTGTCGTTTACAGAGTAGTCGCTCAAAGGATCGTCCATCAGCTGGACGATGTAGATGTCCATTCCGCGGATCGGTTCGTCGATCGACGTTTTGATCTCTCCGTTTGCGAAGTGGGTCTCAGTCGTCTTGATGTACCTGAAATTTACGAATTTCTGCTGAAGATACTCGACCATTTTGCCGACAAACGGCTTTCCTGAATTACATGCGATGATTCCTAGCTGACCTCTGTCCAAGCTCATTTTCTCCTCCGGTAAAAATAAACGTAGAGTTGAAAAAATGGTAACTATATAGTAATTAAAGGGGCTATTCAAGTTTAAATTGAGTTCGGGCTTGAAGATTTTGCAGTTATAAAAATTTGCTGGGGAGGTGAGGGAATGGATTTATCAAGAAATGTCAAGGGCGTAGCTGAGCAGCTTCAAAAATTCTGTATTGCCGTTGCGGGCTGCGGCGGACTCGGTTCGAATATCGCGGTTTCGCTCGTAAGGACAGGTGCAACAAGGCTCAAACTGGCCGATTTCGACAATGTCGAGGAGTGCAACCTGAACCGTCAGCACTTTTTCCTGAATGACGTCGACAAGCCGAAGTCCCCCTCTCTTGCCGCGATTTTGAGACGGATCAACCCCGAGGTCGGGCTCGAGGTATTTGACGAAAAGCTCGTCGATTCGAATGTCGGGCGTTTTTTTGAGGGCGCCGATATCCTGATCGAGGCTTTTGACAGTGCCGAGGCAAAGCTCTGGCTGATCGACAGGTGGAGCGAGCTCTGTCCCGGAAAACCTGTCGTCTGCGGAAGCGGAGTCGCCGGAATAGGCAGTTTCGAGGATATCAAAGTCCGCAAAATCGGAAACATATACCTTTGCGGAGACGGGAAAAGCGATGCAAGTGAGGGATTCATTGCGCCGAAGGTCGCGATCGTCGCCCAGCTCGAGGCGATGACTGCAATAAAAATCATGACGGAATCAGTCGTCAAATAGATGCTTTGAGGCGAATTTAGGTTCGGTCGTTACGTTTATCCCGAGCTTTCTGAATCCGGCAGCATCTCCAGGAGTCGGCATCAGCGTCATGTGGACGTCAGCCCCGTTGAGCATGTTGAGCTTTTCCAGCGCGAAGGCTGCTGTCGGGTTGGTGATCGCGCTGATCGAGAGTGCTATCAGAGTCTCTTCGAGGTCGAGGCTTTCGCTCGTCCCGCCGAGAATATTCTTTTTAAGGTATCCTACCGATTCAATGATGTTCCGCTGGATAAGCGGGATCTCTTTGGGAATTTTTGCAAGTGTTTTTGCCGCCTTGAGCACCAGGGCGGACGCCGTGTGGAGCAGCTCTGAATTGCTCGCCATGATGGTCTCACCGTCGGGAAGCTCGATCGCCGCGCCGCAGATTATCCCGTCGACTCCCTTGTTGTTCAGCTTTGCGTCGAAAGCCGCCTTTTTTGCAAGCTCGACGACGTTCCTGTCAGATGGTTTCGCGCCGATTTCGTTCATGATCCTCTCGGCACGTTCCGCGGTTTCACGGTCTGTGAGGCCCATTGCGTATTCGCAGGCATATTTGTAGTACCTGCGGATGATCTCCTGTTTCGCAGCCTCTTCAACGACTGCGTTGTCTATGATCCCGAAGCCGGCGCGGTTTACGCCCATGTCGGTCGGCGATTTGTAGATCGAGGGCTTGCCGGTGATCTTTTCGATGATGCGCTTGACCAGCGGGAAGGCGTCAAGGTCGCGGTTGTAGTTGACCGTCGCCTCGCCGTATGCCTCCATGTGGTAGTGGTCGATCATGTTGACATCCTTCAGCTCGCAGGTAGCCGCTTCGTACGCAACGTTCACGAGGTGCTTCAGCGGCAGGTTCCAGATCGGGAAGGTCTCGAACTTCGCATATCCTGCGTTCACTCCGCGCTGATTTTCGTGGTAGAGCTGGCTCAGACAGGTCGCGAGCTTGCCACTGCCGGGACCGGGCCCTGTGACGACGACGACCGGCTTTTCGGTCTCGATGTAGCTGTTTTTCCCGTAGCCCTCCGAGCTTACGACGAGGTCGATGTTGGTCGGATAGCCCTTCGTGAAGGAGTGCGTGTAGACCTTTATCCCGCGTCTTTCGAGCTTGTTTTTGAAGGCGATCGCCGCCGGCTGGCCTTCGAAACGGGTTATTACGACGGCTCTCACGACTATCCCGAGGTCGGTGAAGCAGTCGATCGTGCGCATGACGTCGAAATCGTAGGAAATGCCGAAGTCCGCACGGATCTTCTTTTTCTCGATGTCGCCGGCGTAGATGCACATTATGATCTCCGCGTCATCCTTGATCCGCTGCAGAAGGGTCAGTTTTACGTTCGGGTCAAAGCCGGGCAGGACCCTGGCCGCATGGTAGTCGCAGACGATTTTTCCGCCGAATTCGAGGTAAAGCTTGTTGTTGAAGAGCTTTACCCGCTCGAGGATTGCCGCAGATTGTTCGTTAAGGTACTTTTCGTTGTCGAAGCCGATCCGGTTTGCCATGAATATCTCCATTTTTTTAAGAAAAAAAAGTTGGATGATGACATCCGGGGATTTGCTATACCTCATTTCGGATTTAATGCAAACTCTTTTTTACAAATTCCGAAAGCGTGCTATATACATAAAAACTTTTGTGGAGTTTTCGATGACCGGGAAAAAAAACAGCGATCCGAGGCTGGTTGCAAGCTCGCTTATCCGAGTCGTGCTAGACCAGTCGTTATTCCTCAACGAACTTCTGGCGGATCTGATTTCGCCCTTCGATTATCCTAAACGAAGATTCATCACCGAGCTCGTCTACGGCACGATCCGGAATCTGACTCACCTTGATTTCTGGATCTCCGGAGTCTTCAAAAAACCGCTCAAGCGCATCAACGACAACCTGCTCGACCTGATACGTGTTTCGCTCTACCAGATCATTTTTATGTCCAACCGGGAGCCGGCGACTATAGTTTTCGAGGCTGCCGAGCTTGCGAAGAGGTGCGGGAACGAGAGGACGGCGGGTTTTGTGAACTACATCCTGCGCGAGATCCTGCGGCAGGGCCCGACCCGCGAAAATATGGAAAAATACTTCGGCGGCAATTCCGAGGCGTTTCTCCAGACCTACTATTCGATCCCGGCGTGGCTCTTTGTCAGGCTCAAAAGGCAGGCGGAACGCTTCGGCGACGATATCGAGACCCTGCTTCAGATCGTGAACCGTCCGCTCGGTATCACGCTGCGTGTCGACGGCGACGAGAGCGAGCGCGAAAAGGTCATCGAAAGCCTGCGGGAACGAGGGATCGAAGCCGAACCGGCGAAGGAGTGCAGATACGCTGTCTATACCCACAAGGCGGCGAATTTTTCGATAATCAGCGAGTTCAAAAACGTCTCGATCCAGGATGAATCTTCGCAGCTGGCTGTCTGTGAGCTAGGCATCGAACCGGGCGACAGGATCCTCGATCTCTGTTCGGCTCCCGGCGGGAAGACGCTCTTCGCCTCGTATCTGACCGGCGATTCCGGGCGCGTTACCGCCGCCGATGTCAACGCGAACAGGCTTACGATGCTGACTGAGGCGATCGTAAGGAACGGAAGGCGGAACATCGACGTGAAGCTGCAGGACGGAGCCTCCTTCAACCCCGACTGGCAGGAGAGGTTCGACAGGGTCCTTCTGGATGCGCCGTGCAGCGCTCTCGGGACGATCCGCAGACACCCTGAGATCAAGTGGCTGAAGAACAACAAGGACTCGGCAAAGATGGCCTCGATTTCGGAAAAGATTTTGAACAATGCCTGCAAGTATGTGAAAATAGGAGGTATACTGGTCTTTTCGGTCTGCACCTTCACCAAAGAGGAGAGCATAGACCAGATCGACCGCTTCATCGCCGGCCACAAAAACTTCGAAGTGGAAAAGAGTTATTACACTGTTCGCGAAGCTACTGAAAACAGAGATATTTTTTATATTTGCAGAATGCGGAGGACAAAATGACGAAGATAGCTCCTTCAATCCTTTCGGCAGACTTTCTGAAGCTTGCCGGCGAAGTAAAGTCGATCGAAACAAGCGGCGCCGATCTTGTCCATCTCGATATCATGGACGGGAATTTTGTGCCGAACATCACATTCGGCCCGATGATCGTCAGGCAGATCCGGCCGCTGACGAAGCTTCCGTTCGATGCCCATCTGATGGTCGATGATCCGATCCGGTACGCGCCTCTTTTCGCCGAGGCGGGCTGTGAGATGATCACGCTTCACGCCGAGACGGAGCGGCATCTGCACAGGAGTCTCCAGTTTCTTAAGGATCTGGGCGTAAAAGCCGGAGTCGCGCTGAACCCGCACACGCCGGCCGATTTTCTGCCCTATGTCGGCGATCTCTGTGATCTGGTGCTCGTCATGAGCGTAAATCCGGGTTTCGGCGGTCAGAAATATATTGAAAGCTCGACAGAAAAGATCCGTAAAATCAGCGATATACGCAAAAAACACGGCTTCGGCTACGAAATTTCCGTCGACGGCGGAGTGAACGACAAGACGCTTGCGGCAGTAGTTTCAGCCGGTGCCGATATTCTGGTCATGGGCTCATACTTCTTCGGAAAACCTGAACCCGAAAGGGGCGAGCTCGTCAGGAAAAGTAAACTTCAGAGCTGTTAGGAGGTGCTGGATGAAATGCCCTGGATACATTACCGATGAATTTTTAAGACATGTCCTGCACGAAGATATCGGGCGCGGCGACATGACGACCGATTTCGTTTACGACGGCAGACGCCAGGGGCGTGCGGTGATCAAGGCAAAGCAGGATCTCTGCCTGTGCGGAGTCGATCTGGCGGCTTATGTCTTTTTTATGATCGACGAGACGCTTGAATCCAAAATTTTGGTCCGTGACGGCGAATTTATAAAAAAGGGAACGCCGATAATGGAGGTCTCCGGAAGAGCTGATTCGATCCTCAAGGGAGAGAGGACGGCTCTCAACTTTTTGCAGAGAATGAGTGGTATTTCAACGCTTTCAAGGAGTTACGTCGCGGAAGTCGACGCTTCGTCAAAGACGAGGATCGTTGATACCCGGAAAACTACTCCCGGGCTCAGGACTGTTGAAAAGTACGCTGTCAGGGTCGGCGGCACGAGCAATCACCGCTTCGGGCTTGACGACGGGATCATGATCAAGGACAACCACATCGTTATGGCAGGTTCGATCACCAAAGCGGTCGAGGCTGTCCGCAGGGGAGTCCATCACCTGATGAGGATCGAGGTCGAGACGACGAACCTTGACGAGGTCCGCGAGGCGCTGAAGGCGGGTGCGGATGTCATCATGCTTGACAACATGGATGAAAAGATGATGGCGGAAGCTATTGAGATCATAGGTGATTCCGCTATCACTGAAATTTCGGGCGGCGTCACGCTGGAAAAGATAAACAGACTTTCAAAGCTGAACGCCGATTTTATCTCTGTCGGGGCCCTCACTCACTCGGCGGGATCGAGGGATATCAATCTTACGCTTGTGATCGACTAGAAAAGAAGCTCTTCCATATCTGCCGGCATCGGCTCTTCAAAACGCATTTTTTCCTTTGTGACCGGGTGGATTATCTCTACGGCGAATGCCCAGAGCGCGATATCTGCTCCGAATTTCACGTTCCTGCTGTACTTGTGGTCGTTGACTATCGGCATGTTTCTCGATGCGAGCTGGACCCTGATCTGGTGTGATCTGCCGGTCTCCAGGAAGATTTTCAGCAGCGAACGGCCGTTACGTGCCTTTTTGACGACTTCGTAGCAGAGTTTTGCCGCCTTCGCCCTCGGATCGCCTCTTTTCGAGACGAAGACGCGGTTCGATCCGGTGTCCTTGACCAGATAATCCTCAAATACGCCGACCTTTTGCCCCGGAGTG
>JAEEGL011454542.1_pt1 | contig 10751 bp, 15 predicted proteins | sample 9134231 | NCBI WGS metagenome assembly JAEEGL01 (sample SAMN16246548, study PRJNA631951) | gut metagenome | biome: gut microbiome; feature: rumen; material: fiber-attached | host: Bos | place: Iran: Karaj | collected 2018-10 | reverse complement strand
TTGAGCCTGACCTTGAGAGTGTCATCAATGTCGCTACTGTCTATTCGGACAAGAGTGATGGTGGTATGAGTTCGCTGACACTCCGTGAAGTGTACATGGATAAGTCAAAACAGAAAGACGGATTCCCTGTAGTAATTCTTCACTCGAACGTCAATAACGAACGTGATTATCGGATGTACATCAGCCAGTTCCCTAAAATCGCCCCTAACAACGAGATAGAGTATGCGGTGCTTGATGAGAAGTCGATAGCACTCGAAAGCGGAACTCTGATAGAAGGTAGCTATAGCTTCAACGACTTGTCACCGTTCCAAATCGAGGGCAATAAGATAAGCGATGCAAAGCGTATCAAGGCAGCAGAAACTGTTTATCACACGGTTATCAAGAAGCTGATACAAAGCCGTAGAAGCTATGCCCTCAAGATAGCGACAGAGCATCTGCCACACGACTTGCTTGCAGGAGACAAAATCCGATTCGTATACGACAACAGTATATGGAAGCAGACCGCTTGTAGTAATTACTGGAAGAAGATTCTGTCGTATGATGACTACTATTACATTACTCACATCACTTATCACATAGATGAGTATGGCAACGAATATAACGAACTGACGCTTACAAAGTGGCTGAAGATAGACAGAGAAACGCAGAACACACAAGGCTAATAAATGATACTTACCTACGAACAAGCATTAAACAGAATAGCTGAAAAGACCATAGACAATACAAGGCAATTGAGACGAGCCGTGGCACAAAGAAGAAACGGCATGGAAGACTTGTATGGTGTCGAGTTCACACATAACGGTGACTCTACACATCCTGCTACGTTTTACATTTCCGTCTCGCCAGACCTTGTGTACTATGAAAGATTCGCCCTTAAGTTTGTAATCGAACCTTTCGCATCATCCATTGCGGGAATCTCGATGCATGCAGAGGGAATGACCGTAGGCGAGACAAGCTTGTCAGCAGGGAGCGGAAACGGAAGTAAGGTCATAAGCGGTACATCTACTCTTGACGATGCGACCGTGGGTGCTATAACACCGAACCCACACACTCATACCTTGAGTGGCGGTTCGATGAGCGGAAATATCGATTACGGCATCAAGCAGATAAGCACCTCTTCAGCAAGTTGGCGAGTAAAGATACATGATGTAGACATCACACAATATCTGATAGAACAGCACGATGGCGATTGGATAGACGGAGAGGGTATTTACCCTACCAACCGAGTCGCTGACCAAGAAGACTTTTACGACATCCTCGATGTGGCTTGTATGCTCAATGCCGAGGGTAGGATAGCAGACAGAGACAAGTTGCTTGCACCAGAGTTCAAGAAAGTCGAGGTCTACTCGGATGCACCGTTCGGATTGACGGCTTTCCTCTATCTCAAGTACAGCCATTGCAATAGGTAACAATCTCTCCGGAGTTGTTATATACAGATGGGTGGGGTGTCATCATCATGATGCAGTCCTCTCGCCCCACTCATCCTTGCATTTTATAAGGAAGGAACATATGGACTACGCAGAAAAGTTACAACGTATGGACAACCACTTGAGAGAGCATCCACACGACTATCAGACCGTCATATCAAGGCTGAAAGTCGCTTCGGAAGCATTTGACTATGAGCAGAAGAAAAAACTCTCTATAAGGCTGAAAAGGGTTGCGGAAGTACGCAGACAGTTAAAGGAGATTGAAGATGGCAAACGATTGTAAAGACATTGTGCCAAGCATGTGCGGTATCGGTCTCGTTCCGTATCTGCGTGAAGAAGAGCAACGAACAGTAACATATGCCGTGAGGTTTCACAAAATTGACGGTTATACACAACAAGGACTTGGTGGTGCTCAAATAACTATCCTTGACGAAAACTACCACGAAGTAAAGGAGTTCATATCAAGTTCCTTAAGCAACACATTGTCTCTTCCTAAAGGCACATATCATGCCGTGGAACATGTACCGCCAGATGGCTATGTGCAAGCAGAGGGCGTTGAGTTCGAGGTAACGAGTGGTGACAATCTCGTTGTCCTTGAGAACATACCGATAGCCAAGGTCTGCAACGCAAAGGTGTGTAAGGCAAAAGTGGTATGTGAAGAAGAAGAATAAGAGAGGACAAACAAATGAAAAACCCTATGAGCGAGACTGGTATAGCTGAAGACCTTATCCGCAGTTATGTGCAGTTTGGTTGTGCAGAGATACACGCAAAGAGCTTGTACGAAAAGACTATAGCAGAGCTGAACAACGGAATTGTAGATGTAACTGATGCGGAAATACGCACAAAGCATCTTGAAAGAGCAGAGATGTTTAAGGGAGACATCAATTCTTATGCAGAGATGCGTAGGAATATCATGAGGAAGCTCCTCGCTATGTTTCCGAACGGAGATAAAGCGATGTGGTGTCAAGCCAAACACCTTGGCATAGGCATGATGACTTTGTTCGAAGCATATCAAGGTAGCGATGATGATGTAGAGCTTCTGCATATGGCATACGAAGCGAACGAGGCTTTCACATTAGCCATGAGCAGATTCCTCGGAGTAGAGATAAGTTCGTGCGCTGCTTGCTTCGCAGACAGTATTAAAGGAGAAGAATAAATGTCTAACTGCAAAAAAATGCCCTATTTTGAGGGTCTGCAAGACGAGACAATTAAACAAGGCTCTGTATTTGACCTTACCGAAGGTGTCAGGGCATTTGACGGTGATGACCAAGAAATCACATACACATACTCTCCGACCAATGACGAGTTTGATACTTGTGCAGTAGGCTCTCATACCATCCAATATCATGCGAGCCAAACCGCTGACAAAATGCTTCCAAATATGTGTATCCCCGGTGGTCTTGCTCTGACTACTCCAAGCTATTGTGATGACTATGAAAGCACTACAGTTAAGCGAATCATCAGAATCATCAGAGCGTCTGCACCACAAATACTTGGCATCCCTCATGTGACCATACCAAAGAATACGACCCTTGATGTACTCAATGGAGTATCTGCGGTAGATGACAACGGCAATCCGATTACAGACATCAGTTATAGCGGAACGCTTGATAAGCAAGCAAGTGGTGACATTGTGAGCATTTCTGATGGCGACAACAAATATCCAGTTAAGTCTCTCAAGGTAACACTTGAGCCGATACAGAGCGGTAGCGGTACACCATCACCCGATAACGTGCGCCCTATCAGCGGTCATACGGAAGTTGATACGTATAGGACGGGCATAAATGTGTGGGACGAAGAGTGGGAAGTAGGTAGAATAGGTTGGAGCGGTCAGAACGATGACGGCAACAGAGACAAAATAAGAAGTAAAAACTACATACCTTGTCTGCCAAACACAACATACTATGCAAAAACGCCCGCTTCAATTCAGTTGTTTTACTATGATGACAACAAGGCTTTTATTTCGTATGAGGCTACATCGAAAGTCAATGTGGCGTTCACAACTCCGTCTGATGCAAGTTATATGAGATTTTTCGTATATGCTTCGACTTACGGCACAACGTACAACCACGATATATCCATCAACTACCCAAGCACCGACCACGAATATCACGCATACCAAGGCACAACCTACACCACCGACCTCGGACGGACAGTATACGGCGGTACGCTTGATGTTGTGAGTGGGGAACTGACGGTGGATAGGGCGATGGTGGATTTGGGGACGCTGAATTGGACAATGAGTACAACTGGCACTTATAAAAGATTTTATTCAAGCTCTATTGCGTCACACATTAAACCACCTGCAACGCCAACAACGATTCCTAACATTGTTTCATCACAATATGAAGCGGTAGATTTCACCACAGCATATAGGGCTATGGTAAACGGAGTTGCTTCAATTACCGATGCAACGAGTGGGGCAAGGGGTAACATTAACGTTGTTGACGATGCTTACTCCGACACAGCATCATTCAAAACCGCAATGAACGGAGTACAACTCGTCTACGAACTCGCCACCCCTCAAACCATCCAACTCACCCCTCAACAGGTCATGCTGTTACACGGCACAAACAACGTGTGGAGTGACGGAGAGGTGACGATGGTGTATTCGATAGAAATACCTACAGATGGAGAAGTAAGCTATCCGCTTGAGGGCGAATACGAAATCACATACTCTGCAACCGACAAGTGTGGAAATGTCGGTGAAGCTATAAGACAAATAACTGTTGAATAAAGAAAGCGAGGTAACAGAATGAATCTAAAACTCCTTGGTCAAAACTTAAGAACAAGGATAAGCACTATCGTAGCTATCGGTGCTTATCTGAACATGGTGCTTGCGACATTTGACCCAAGCGTCATTGCCGACAACCCAACAGCAGTCAAGGTATATCAGTTTGTATCTGCCGTCCTTGCTCTCTGTGCGTGGATAAATTCACACTATTACAACCAAGACTATAGCATTGAAATGGATACTCACACGAAGCTCGGTAGGCAAGAAAAAGCTAACAGAGACTTTGTGCCGACAACAAGTGAAGAACCACTCGATGCATCTTTAGAAGAGGAAAGCGAGGTGAAAGAAGATGGGAATGAATAATGTTCAGCTTTATGCATTCGCAAAGTCTTTTTTAGGAAGAGGTGGAGCTATATTCAGACAGTTCTGCGGTCTGCCGTCAGACGCAGCATGGTGTGCAGCTTTTGTCAGCTACATCTTCGCAAAAGGCGATGATGCATCACTTTTCTACGGTGGCAGAAAGGTCGTGTATGTACCTTATGCGGAGACGTGGATGAGAGCCAACCTTGCTTACATCCCTATCTTCCTCGCAATGCCGATGGATGTCATCACGTTCGACTGGAACAACAATAGGACTCCTGACCATATCGGATTCGTAAGGCAGAGAAAATCGGATATGGATATATACACAATCGAGGGTAATACAAGCGGTGGAATCGTAGACACAAAGACAAGACCGTTAAAATACATCAGCGGTGTATGGAGAATACAGTTTGCTCCGAACGTAAAGCTCGACACAAACACCGCTCTCGTAGTCGATGGTCAGTTTGGATACCAGTCCGTGGCGATGCTCCAAAAGGCACTTGGCATCAAGGTGGACGGTGTCCTCGGTCAGCAGACGGTGAAAAGTTTGCAGAAAAAAGTCGGAGTGGCTCAAGATGGTTCATGGGGAATGAAAACATCAAAGGCTGTGCAGATGAAACTGTGCGGTTTCAAAGGAAGCGATGCTGATGGTTACTTCGGTCTCAAATCTGTAAAGGCACTACAGAAATGGATTAATGCGAATGTGAAGACCACAGCTACACCTACCCCGGTTCTGCCGACTACTCCGACTAAACCTACTGTACCATCTGTACAGGTAAGTGGCAAGCTCACAATTAACGGAAAAGGCGATAAAGCTACCGTCAAGGCTATGCAGAAGTTCTTCGGTGTGACCCAAGATGGAGTCATCAGCGGTCAGATTGCCAAGGATATGAAAGCGTATGCACCGAGCATATCTGCTTATAAGAGCGGTAAAGGCGGTTCAGCGGTAGTCAAAAAGCTTCAGAGATGGCTCGGTGTAGAACAAGACGGCTATATCGGAATCAATACTGTCAAGGCATGGCAGAAGAAGCTCAACGTCACCGTTGATGGAAGCTTCGGTACGGCAAGCATGAAAGCTTGGCAGAAGTATCTGAACGAGCATGAGAAAGCGGTGTATCCCAAATTAACTATATGGGATAAAGCCAATGCATGGGCAACAGCAATGGCTAATGACCCTTATTATGGATACAGGCAATTTACAGACAGAATCAGGACTCATATCTGCGCTATCTGCAATAAATTTGCAAAGACAGACGATGACTATGGAACTAACTGTATTAACTGGGTGTTTCAGATATGGCATCATGGTGCGGGCATTCCGTGTAATTGTTCCCCAGAAGTCATCAACAATCAGCAAGCTGACAGGATTATAAGAATGAAAGCTGCGGATGCACTTGCTTATGTCAGAGAGCGTGTGGGGATAAAAGATGTATATGTGTATCGTACAGCAAAATACTTTCCTATAGAGAATCTGAAGGAAGGCGACATCGTTGTATTCTTTGATGGCTTAAGTTATTACCACATGGGTTATTACATGGGTAACGGCTTGTTCTCTGATGCACGTTCCAACAGGGGAGTTGTTGCGGGCGTTGCTCTTGAACCTGATATGGTAAGAGATATCAAGATGGTTATCAGATATACAGGAAAAGTTGCATAGAGAGGTGGTAGTTATGACATTCGCACAAGCAATTATAGTAGCGGGAATAACATCTACCGCATTATCGCAATTAGTCATATTCTTCGTGCAAAGACACGATGCTAAAAGGATGACCCCAGAAAAAGAAGCCTTGCTTGCGCTTTGTTCTGAACGGCTTGAATCCCTTCTTCGGAAGTGGATTCATGCCGATGCGGAAGACAGAACCGCTTCAAGGTGGGCAACTATCAACTATCTTTATAGGGCGTATAAAGCCTTGAACGGAAATGGTGACGTTGAGGCTCTGTATAATGTCGCAGCAGACCTTAAGCTAACCACAGAATAGGAGAAGATAAAAAATGGTAATAGGCAACAATCAGAAAGAGCTGACTCGTGGCGACACAGGAATGTATTCTATAACATTGTATGATGCGGAAGGAAGCGAATATATCCCTGCAGAGGGGGAATCTATTACATTCTATCTGTTACAGAAAGATTGCGATGACTTAACTGAAGCAATTTTGGTTAAGGATATTCCTACCGACACCATGCAACTTGAACTTGAACCTTCAGATACAAGAGATTTGAAAACGGGTTCATATTCATACCGCATCAGGTTAAGAGATGTTGTCGGGCATGAGTGGACGGTAATTAAGTCAAAGCTCAAGATTATATGTTAGCAAAGGAGTTCGTATGGATGAATGTGGAATCTATGGTGTTGTATATACCGATGACACGTTATACGGCAGAATAACGGATAATGGTCATATAGAAGGGCAACTCCAATCAGAGAGCGTTTTGATTGGCGAGGTCGGATTCCCTAAATGCGATTATCCTTCGCCTTATGGTGGAGAGTATGAAGTCACACCTCGATTGTACCCACAATATCTCGATACTGACGGGAAGTATATGGAAGACGATGTGACGGTATATGAAATACCAATAACAAGAACAAGCAATCTTTTTGGCGGTCAGACCGTAGTAATCGGTTAAGAAAGGAATACAAATGGCGAACAACGAATATGTTAACCAAGTGGGATTAGCGGATGGCACAATTCTTATTGATTTGACCACAGATACCGCAGAACGAGCAGACGTGTTAAGCGGTAAATATTTCCATTTGAAAAGTGGAGAGCGTACTACAGGTACTTGTACTTTTGATTCGGACACATCTGATGCTAATGCATCTGCGAGTGAGATTCTGCAAGGAAGAACTGCATACGTTAACGGCAACAAAATAACTGGCTCGATGCCGAATAACGGTGCTGTCAGCGGAACAATCTCGACCAAGGACGGCACATATACAATTCCGGCAGGGTATCATAACGGACTCGGTAGCGTTGGTATCGACTCTACCGAACAAGCGAAGATAATCGCATCAAACATAAAGAGCGGAATCACGATATTAGGTGTCGAAGGTGAATATAGCGGAGAGTCTGTAACGGCAGGTGCAGTAAGTGCCGTTCCGTATCTTACGGCACAGACAATCTTGCCGTCTTCAATAGGGAAAGACTACATCTCGCAAGTAGACATCTCGGCTATAGCAATCGTTGAATCGGATAATTCTGCAGGGGGGAAAACAGTTACTATCGGTACAGTAGACCCTAATGCATAAAAGGAGTTGAGTGAATTATGGCAAGCAACCCATATGTAAATAAAGTGGAACTGGCTGATGGCACTACTTTGATAGATATTTCAGATACGACCGCACAAGCCAAAGATGTGCTACAAGGAGAAGTCTTTTATACTGCGAACGGAGCAAGAAGTGTTGGCACAGCTTTGACGGGCGTACAAGATGTAGAGGTAGATGGAACTTCGGTAGTCAATGGCAACGGTGTCGCAGAGATTGACTTGACAGGCAAAGCAGACGTATCGGCTATACCAACCAAAACTTCGGATTTAATAAACGACAGCGACTTTATGAGCGGTATGTTTATCGCAAGTTATGGTAGCTCAACTTATGCCGAAGTATTAAGTGCATATCAAAAGAATCACATCATATATTGCAGAGCAGCATCGGGTAGCAATCCTGCAGCAGCTAACAAGTTAAGGATGGCGTTCTTGGCATATGTCAACAACATGGCTACTCCAACTGAATTTGAGTTCCAGTATTATAGGTCAATGAGTTCTCACAGTAATAATGAGCAAGGTGATGAAGTCCATATTTACAAACTAAATAGCAGTAGTGGTTGGAGCTATATAGTCCGTAAGACATATACAAAAATCGCAGTAGGTGCAGGATTGACGGCAACTTGGGCGAACGGAACTCTGACAATAAGCCTCGCAGAGTGAGGTGAGTTATGGCATATATCACTAAAAAGACAACTCAAAACGGAGTAAAACCGATAGGGAGCAACCTCTTCGGCGTATGCTCTACGGCAAGCTCAACTGCGACAAAAGATGTGACGCTGTCTGATTTTGATGTCTTGGTAAGCGGTGTGACTATCCATGTGCGGTTCTCAAACGCTAATACCGCTTCAGCACCATCGTTAAGAGTTGTAAGCACGAGTGCAAAACCAATATTGCGAAACGGAGAAGCTGATGGAAAATGGGAAAGCAATTCTGTTATAAGCTTTACCTACGATGGTAGTCATTGGGTACAAAACGATAGCGAAAACGGTGAGGATATGGAACGCATCACCAATTCTGAAATAGAATCTATATTTAGTGTATAAAGGAGAAGATAATGGCTAAAAAGTATCTCGATTATGACGGTCTGCTTTATTTCTGGCAGAAACTCAAAGTGCTGTTTGTGACAGATGTTACATACAACTCCACAAGTAAAAAGATTCAAAAGACTAAGGCGGGGACAACTTCTGATGTAGTTACGCTTTCTACCGTTGCAACAAGTGGTTCGTACAACGACCTCTCGAATAAGCCTACAATCCCAAGCGGAGTGGAAAAAAGCACAACCACTCCAAAGATGGATGGTACTGCGTCCGTTGGTTCAGAGACTAAATTCGCTGCAGGTGACCATGTGCATCCGTCAGACACATCAAGAGTGCCGACTACAAGGACGGTAAACGGTCATGCACTTTCTTCCAACGTCACAGTAACAGCAAGCGATATTGGTGTAGAAAGTGGAGCAGAAGTAAACCAAAATGCTTTCAGCAATATAAAGGTTGGCACGACCACAGTATCTGCCGACACCAAAACAGATACTCTTGAACTCGTTGCCGGAAGCAACGTTACACTTACTCCAGATGCTACTAACGATAAGGTAACTATTGCAGCTACCGACACAACATATTCTGATTTTACTGGTGCTACTTCAAGCTCTGCGGGAACGCATGGTCTTGTTCCTGCACCGTCTCAAGGCAGTTATAGTGCGAAAGTATTGTCCGCAGATGCCACTTGGAAAGAGTTGGCAGTTTATGATGGGCATGATGTGACACGAGTCGGCGTAGTAGATGTGGAATCTACTACTGGAGAGCTTGCGATAAAGATAAACAGAGCGGGGAATAACGGTGCAAGCTACGGAACGAGCGGTCTTATGACTGGAGCTGATAAAACAAAGCTTAATGGCATAGCAACGGGTGCTGAAGTTAACCAAAACGCTTTTTCGGTATTAAAATACGCTAAAGATACGAACGACACAGTAAGGGTAGCAAAAAGTGCATCAAGCAAGACTGACGATTTCCTTATAACGGGCGGTGGAGCTGTAGAAGTGAGTAGTGTTACTCACAGTTCTGTGCAAGGCGTTAAGGTGTCAGTATACGCCGCCACCTCATCACGAGACGGATATATGTCAAGCGGTGATAAAGCGAAGCTCGACAGCCTCACTATCACAAATGGCATTATCGATGCAAGCAATCTTCCGTCTTATGTTGACGATGTTGTTGAAGCATATGCTCGTAGTGGGCAAACAGCTCTTTCGCAAAATTGGCTCGCCACAGGTAGTGCGTCTGGAACGGTTATCACGCCGGAAGCGGGAAAGATTTATGTTCTTATGGAAGATAGTGGTGATTATGCAGCCAACACGCAGTTCAGATGGGGTGGAACTTCATATGTAAAACTTTCTGATGGCGGTGTGTCGAGCATTACAAATGCAGAAATCGACACAATAATGGCAAGTTAGGCGGTGAATTATGGGAAAATATTTAGACGAGACAGGGTTGGCATACTTTTGGTCAAAGATAAAAACCTATATAGATAGTCACTCTGGTTGTGGGGCATCTACAAGCCTTGTTACACAAGAACATACTCTAACAACGATCCTTTCCGTTGCGTCATTCACTCAACTAAACACCACATATTCTGCATCTAAAAGTGGTGGATATAAGCCGTTAGGCATTGTGGGTTGGCGTGTTAACAATGGAAGTGGTAGCGGTGGCTCGTATGCACTTCCGTTTGGAATATTCATTGAAAGCTCGTCAACTGGCTCGGCTACAATTCGAGCGGGTATTCGAGCGGTAGCAGGAAATGTAAACAACTGCACTCTTGCTGTATTCATTTTATGGGTTAAGGTATAGCTCATCTTATGTTATAATAACTATGAGAAAGTACCCTTGGGTGAGGGGATTAATATCACCCATTATAGGGGGATAGCCAAGCGGTAAGGCAACAGACTTTGACTCTGTTATACGATGGTTCG
>JAEEGL011055405.1_pt1 | contig 10751 bp, 10 predicted proteins | sample 9134231 | NCBI WGS metagenome assembly JAEEGL01 (sample SAMN16246548, study PRJNA631951) | gut metagenome | biome: gut microbiome; feature: rumen; material: fiber-attached | host: Bos | place: Iran: Karaj | collected 2018-10 | reverse complement strand
TCAGGCCATTTCTCATATAATTTTAGTGACAATAGTATGGCAAGTAAAAATAAGAAATATGTTAATAAATTGAATGTTTCAACAAGTGGTAAAGCATATGTTGCAACGCAAATTGAACTTGATCGAGCTCTTGAATATTTAATAAAGAAATTAGAAGAAGTTGGTAAACTTGATAATACAATTATTGTTTTATTAGCTGATCATTATCCTTATAAATTAGATATCAAAACTATTAATTCGTTATCTAACTATAAGCGGGACAGTGTAGTGGAAGTTAATCATAATAATCTTATTTTATGGAATAGTAAAATGGAAGATATGCATATTGAAAAAACTTGTATGTCTAGTGATGTAATACCAACAATTTATAATTTATTTGGTGTTAGCTATGATTCTAGATTGTTTACTGGGCGTGATATTTTATCTACTAGTGATGGCCTTGCTGTTTTTAGTAATCGTAGTTGGGTAAGTGATAAGGGAACATATTATACAAGTGGTTCTAAATTTGTTTTAAAAGATGGTTTTTCCGTTGATGGTAATTATTCTAAAGATATGAATGGTATTATAAAAAATCGTTTAAATATTGCTAAATTAATTGTTAAAAATGATTATTATAAATATTTATTAAAGTAGGTGTAGTATGAAAGAAAATAAATTAACAATTGGGATGTTTGTTGATGCATTTTATCCCATGACTGATGGTGTTGTATTAGTTGTTGATAATTATGCTAAAAGATTAGTTAAGTATTGCAATGTTATTGTTTTTTGTCCAAGATATCTAGGAAAAGATTTTGATGACAGTATATTTCCTTATAAAGTAGTAAGATGTAGATCGGTGAAAGTGCCTTTTTTAGATTATTCATTGCCAATGCCAAAAATGGATCATAATTTTCAAAACACATTAAAAAAATATCACTTGGATATTGTTCATATTCATTCACCATTTACAATAGGTGAAGCTGGTGTAAAATATGCTAAAAGAAATAATATTCCTTTAATTGGTACAATGCATAGTCAATTTAAACAGGATTTTAAAAGAGCAGTTAAAAACGATATCATAGCTGATGCATTAACAAACAAAATAATTCGTGTATATAATAAATGTGATGAATGTTTTACAGTAAATAGGGAAGTTGCTCGAATATATCATGAAGAATATGGATATAAGAAAATGCCTAGTATTATTCCTAATGCTACGGAAATGCTGCCAATTAAAGATTATAATAAGGCTTGTGAATATATTAATAAAAAATATAATATTAAAGATGAAAAAGTATTTATTTTTGTTGGACGAATTAACGCATTGAAAAATATTTATTTTATTGTTAACGCTTTAAAAAAAGTTCATGATTTAAGGCCAGATTTAAAATTTAAAATGCTTTTTGTTGGTTGTGGTCAAGATGAAGTTGAACTAAAAAAATTAATTAAAAAGCATCATTTAGAAAATGAAATAATTATGTGCGGTATTGTAAAAGAGCGTGACATTTTAGCTAATTATTATGCAAGGAGTGATTTATTCTTATTTCCTTCTTTTTATGACACATCAAGTTTAGTTCAGGTTGAAGCTGCATCACAAAAAACACCAACATTATTTATTGAAGGTTCTGCTACAGCTTCAACAGTAACCAACAATGTTAATGGTTTTATTTCTCCTAATGATGAATTAGAATATGCTAATTTAATTATCAAAATAATGGTAGATGATAAATTGAGAATAGAAGTTGGTAATAATGCTTATCATGATTTATATAAGAATTGGGATGATACTACTAATGAATTGTATGGTAGATATTGTGAAATAATTAAAGATAATAAATAGTTAATAATAAAATCCTTTTATATCACAATTGGTATAAAAGGATTTTATGTTTAAGTTAAAAATTTATAAATTATTTCATATTTTTATTAAATTGTTTAATACTAAATAGTGGTGAAATAATGAAAAACTATAGTATTTGGCAGGATATAGTTAATGATAATAATTATAACGAACTATTAAATGATATATCCGTTGATGTATTAATTATTGGTGGGGGAATAACGGGTATCAGTACGCTTTATCATTTAAAAGATAGTAAATTAAATGTTTTATTAGTTGAACAAAATAAAATAGGTATGTCTACAACTTCTAGAAGCACAGGGAAATTATCATACTTACAAAATGATTTAATAGATAAAATAAGAATTAGTTGTGGTGATGATGAAGCTATTAATTATGTTAAAGCACAAATTGAGGCTATTAAATTATTAAAAAATACCATAAAAGGGGAAAAGATTAATTGTGATTTAAAAGAAGTTAATAGTAAATTATATACTAACCAAGATAACGAGATAAAAGATCTTAAAGACTTAACTAATTTTTTATCAAAGTGTAATATTGAAGTTTCTATTTCTAATTCCAATCTTGTTAAAAGTAAATATATGATTGAAGTAGAAAATACTTACTTAATTCATCCTATGAAATTTATTGTATCATTAGCTAAAAAATTAAATAATATTCATGAAAATACCAGTATTAATAAAATTATTGAAAAAGATAATTATTATCTTTGTTACACTGATAAAATTAAGATTAAAGCAAAATATGTTGTTATAGCTAGCCATTATCCATATTTTAATTTACCATTTGTTTTTCCTATTAAGGGAACTCTGGAAAAATCTTATTTATCAGCTTCTAAATATAGTGGTGATAATATTTCTTTAATTAGTTATGCAAGTCCATTTATTTCTATTAGAAGTTATAAAGAGTACTTATTATATTTAAGTAATTCTCATGCAATAAACAAAAATATTTGTGATAAGAAAAATTTTTTAGAATTAATAAAAAAAATAAATGATTTAAAACTTAAACCAGATTATTTATGGAGTAATACTGATATTATGACTAATGATGGACTACCATATATTGGTGAAATAAAGAAGAATATGTTAATTGGTACGGGGTATAATACTTGGGGACTTACTAATGGCTTTTTAGCTGGTAAAATTATTAGTGATATTATTTTAAGAAGGAATAATCCATATATTGACTTATTTAATCCTTTAAGAAGTAATTTAGAGCAAATAATCGGTGGCGTTGTTTCTTCTTATAAAAGTATTTCTGGTTATATTAATGGTATAATGAAGAGTAAAAATAAGATAAAGTGTTCACATATGGGATGTAAGCTAATATATAATGAAGTGGAAAATACCTATGATTGTCCATGTCATGGGTCAAGATTTAATAGAAACGGTGAAGTAATTATGGCACCAGCTAATAAAAATATTAATTTATCGAATAAAAAGTAATTCTTTTATCATTATAATGATGAAAGGATTTTTTATGTCAAAATATAAAGTTGATATTACAGGAATAAATACAAATGAACTCGATGTATTGTCAAATGAAGAAATGATAGAATTGTTTAAAAAATATCAAGAAAATAATGATTTATCAGCTAAAGAAATGCTAATTAATGGTAATTTAAAACTTGTTTTATCAATTCTTCGTAAGTATACTAGTAGAACGGATAATTTAGATGATTTATTTCAAGTAGGAGTAATTGGTTTAATTAAAGCTATTGATAATTTTGATCTTAGCTTTGGTTTAAAATTAAGTACATATGCTTGTCCGATGATAGCTGGTGAAATGAGAAGATACTTACGAGATAATAATATGTTAAGGGTTAGCCGTTCATTAAAAGACTTAGCCTATCGGGCTATCCTTATGAGAGAATATTTAACTAATAAACATGGTTTTACTCCAACTTATGAAGAAGTGGCAAAGAACTTAAACGCTGATTTAATTGATGTTTTAGTTGCTATTGAATCAACTTATGAACCAGTTAGTATATATACACCAATCTATAATGATGGTGGTGATACAATATATTTATTTGAACAAATTGAGGATAAATCTAATAATTTGGATATTATGAATAAAATAACTTTAAAAAATGCTGTTAATAAATTAAGTAGTAGAGAAGCTAATATTTTAAATAATCGTTATATTATTGGTAAAACACAAATGGAAATATCTGAAGAATTAGGTATCAGTCAAGCTCAAGTTTCAAGAATAGAAAGTAATGCTATTAAAACTTTAAAAAAATATTTAAAATAAATCTTTACTTTACTATTTTTTTTATTTAAAATATATAATAGGTGGTATGATATGGATAATGATATATCTAATGTATCAAATGGCGTAAAAGATAATAAAATGTTTATTATTGTATTAGTAGTTATTGCTTTAATTGTTTCATATTTTCTATTATTTAGAAATATATTTAAAAGTAGATATACTAAAATGGAAGATGAAATGGTTAAGTATGCTAACGATTACGTTATTCGTAATAATATTTCGACAGATAGAGAAATATATATAGATGTTACTAAACTAAATATAGCCTTAGATAATGATTGTTATATAACATCAGGTATTATTTATAATAATGAGAGTTTAACACCCAATTTAATTTGTTCAAATTATCAAAGTAAAGTTGTTAAAACCAATGATCAAATTAAGAATTATATAACTTTAAAAGGCTCTGATGTAGTTGTTTTATCGAAGGGGATGACTTATTATGAGCCAGGTTATGTGTGTAATGATATTGTTACTACGTTGGGTAATGTTGGAACAGAAGAGGGAATTTATGACTTGTATTATAAAACAACTAATAGTAATAGCATAGCTCAAAGAAAAGTAATTATCATTGATAATCCAGATATTGCTAATTTGTTTCCTGTAATTACTATAAATGGTGAGGAAATAGTTTATTTAAAGCAAGGGGAAAGTTATAATGAACTTGGTGCTCGAGCTTATGATTATATTGATGGTGATATAAGTAGTAGTATTACTATTAATGGTGATATTAATTCAAATAATTTAGGAGAATACTTTGTTAGTTATACAGTTACTAATTCACGTGGTTATAAAAATAGTATTACAAGAAAAGTACATGTAGTTAGTCATGATGCTGATTTGCATATTGATTATGTATTAAGTCCTAATTCATTAACAAATGGAAATGTTACAATTAAGCTTAGTATTAATAATGAATTTAATAAAATAGTTTATCCTGATGGTTCAGAAGGTAATGAATTAACTTATGTAGTTAATGCCAATGGAACATATAAATTTTATATTTATGATATGTATAATCGAGTAATACAAAAAGAAATAACTATTAATAATATTGATAATAGACCTCCAGAAGGCAGCTGTATAGCTACAATGTTTTATGATAGAACGGAAGTTAAAGTTTCAATTACATCAGAAAGAAGTATAAGCTCTTATGAATATCTTATTAATGGTATTTCTTCTGGTGGAACACAATCTAATACCTTTGTTAGTAATACAACTAATCCGTCATTAGTAAAAGTAATAGTAAAGGATAATATCAATAATAAGAGTGAATTAACTTGTTCATTAGAAGGCAATTTAACAAGAAAAATTGTTACTGATGGCCGTGGTAAGAACTGTTTGGAGGGTTATAACTGTTATGTTCAATTTGATTTTTCAAGTTCAAAGTATCCATATTGTTCAATGAGTGATAATCCTAGTTCATGTGGTGGAATTGGTCGAAATGGCTGTTCAATTACATCTGTATCAAATGCTATAGCAGCTATGGGTATTAAAAGTAAAACAGGTGCTATTTATAATCCTTTTACCGTATGGGAAGAATTATATCCAATTAATAAATCAACTGGGCAGTGTAATGGTGGTTGCTCTGGTTGGACAAGAATGAGAGAGGCTATTGTTGCTGCGGGACTTACAGCCCCACGAAAAATAACTTATCTTGATCGAAATAATTTATCAGGAATATTAGAACATTTAAAGAAAGGGTATCCAGTTATTGTACGAGCTGAAGGAAAACCATTTTCTAGTGGTAGAGCGCACTATTTAACTCTTTTAAGTATTAGAGATGATGGTTATGTTTTCTTATCTGATTCTGGTAATAAGGAAGGCACTCTTAAAAATAAATATAATGGTAAACAGTATTATGTTGATACGTGGATTCCGGCTGATGATTTAATAACTGGTAATGTTAAAGAGTATTTATTAGTTGGTCCAGTTGGAATGTTTGAAGGAAAGTAATATTTACTTTCTTTTTTTTCATAAATAAGATATAATGAAGTTGGTGGTTTTTATGGAAAGAATATCAAAAGTAATAGCTAATTCTGGTTATGTTTCAAGGCGTAGTGCCGATCTATTAATTAAGGAAGGCAAAGTAATGGTTAATGGAGAAGTAGCTATTTTAGGACAAAAAGTTAATAATAGTGATACTATAACAATTGAAGAGAAAGTATTAGAAAAAAATACTGGTAATTATGAATACTATCTTTTAAATAAACCAAGAGGTGTAATATCATCTAATAGTGACGAGAAAGGAAGAAAGACAATTACTAGTTTAATTAATACCAAAACAAGAATTTATCCTGTAGGAAGACTTGATTATGATACAACGGGAGCAATAATTTTAACGAATGATGGTGAATTAACTAATAAACTATTACATCCATCTAAAATGGTTGATAAAGTGTATTTAGCTAAGGTAAAAGGAATTGTTACAGGATTAGAGATTAATAAACTAAAAAATGGATTAAAAATTGATAATTATGTAACTAGTCTAGCTAAAGTTAAATTAAAATGTTTCGATAAAAAAACAAATACATCAATGGTTTTATTAACTATTCATGAAGGTCATAATCATGAAGTTAAAAAAATGTTTGAAGTAATTGGTTATGATGTTATTAAGTTAACAAGGTTATCCTTTGCTGGAATTGATGTTAAAAACCTTAAAAGTGGTGAATATCGCAAACTTACTTTAAAAGAAGTACAGAGATTATATAGTTTGGTAAAATAGAAATTAGTTATATTGATTTAGGGTATTAAAATCAGTAATTAACTATTGAAGAAAAAGAAATAATTAGTTATAATATGTTCGAGATGGAGGAAAAAGGAAAAATAAACATGAATTTACAATTAAAATAGAGGGAGAAGAATGGGAAAAAGCTCAAGATGCAGCATTCATTAAAAGAAACAAAAATGCTAAAATAGCTGGGTTTAGACCTGGTAAGGCACCAAAAGATGTTTTTATTAAACACTATGGAAAAGAAAGTCTTTATTTTGATGCCGCTGATGCACTTTTAAATGTAGCTTATGGAAAAATGCTTGAAAAGGAAAAGGTTGTTCCTGTTGTTGAACCAAAAGTTGATATTAAAAGTATTAATGAAAGTGGTATAGAGTATATTTTTACTGTCATTACTAAACCAGAAGTTAAGATTAAAAAGTATAAGGATTTAGGGGTAAAAAAAGAAGAAGCTAAAGTTACTAAAGAAGAGATTAACCATGAAATAGAACATCTATTAGATCGTTATACTGAACTTGTTACGAAAGAAAAAGGTAAAGTTGAAAAAGGAAACGTTGCTGTAATTGACTTTGAGGGATTTAAAGATGGCAAGGCTTTTGATGGTGGTAAGGGAGAAAATTATTCACTTGAAATTGGTAGTAATACTTTTATACCTGGATTTGAAGATGCTGTTATTGGAATGAAAGTGGGAGAAGAAAAAGATATTAATGTAACATTCCCAGAAGATTATGGTGAAAAGTCTCTTGCTGGTGCACCTGTAGTATTTAAAGTTAAGGTTAATGAAATAAAAGAAAAACAAGCTAGAGAACTTGATAAAGATTTTTTCCTTGATTTAGGAATGGATGGAGTTGACTCTAAAGAGACACTTGAAAAATCCATTAAAGAATCATTAAAAGCAAAAAAAGAAACAGAAGCTGAAAATAAATATGTTGATGATTTACTTGCTAAAATTGGTGAAAATACAGAAGTTGAAATACCTGAAGAAATGATTGATGAAGAGGTTCACCGTTTAATTCATCGTTTTGAAGAACAATTAAAGATGCAAGGAGTTTCACTAGATTTATATTATGAGTTTACTAAGACAACTCATGAAGATATGCATAAACAAATGGAAGGTGAAGCTAAGAAAAATGTTTTATATCGCCTAATCTTAGAAGAACTTGTGAAGTTAGAAAAAGTGGAAGTAACTCTTGAAGATGGTGAAGCTGAAGCTGATAAATTAGCAGCTAAATACAATATGAAAAAAGAAGATTTATTAAAAGAATTTGGTGGACTAGAAATGATTATGTATGATTTAGAAGTTCGTAAAGTCTTTGATAAATTAAAAGAATATAATAAATAAAAGTAAAAAGCGGATAATAGTGATTATCTTGCTTTTTTCTATGTGTAGTGATATATAATTACTATAAGAATGGGAGGTTATATAGTTTGTGAAACAAAAAATTATCAAGCACTAAGGATTGATTTTTGCTTTATTATCAGCAGTATTTTATGCTTTTAATGTTATAGTTGAAAAAATGTATATTGAAAAGATAAGTTCAAATAAAATTCTTTTCATTATGTATCTAGGTGAAAATTAGATTTCAATTATCCAATTTTAATTTTATATGGTTTCTTTACATATGGCTTTGGTATTTTATTTTATGTTATATCTACGAAGTATCTAGGAGCTAGTAAGGCAACCCTAGTTTTCTCATTTAGTGCTATTTTTGGTGCCTTATTTGCCTTTGTTATCTTTAATGAAATATTAACGTATGCATTTATTATTAGTGCTATTTTAATGATTGTTGGAATCATGATAATGAATTTTGATGAGAATTAGCAACTTTTATCTTTAATAAAGTTGCTTTTTCTTGCTTTAATAAAAATAATTATGTTATACTTGTCTCATCAAAAGTGTATTATGCTTTTGACTGTTGGGAGGATTGTTTATGATAAGTAAAGATGAATTTCTAAAAGAGGAAAAAGATTGTGCTGATATGCTTGGGGTTAGTATTGATGAATATCGAAATGATTTAGAAAAAACAAAAATTCCACAAAAAGAACAAAATACAAATAACTATTCATTTGATAATTCTTTTTTGGATTATTTGGGGTTAGATGATGAGTGTTTGAAAAAAAGAAAAGATGAGGTATAGTTATTGACACGAAAAAAAGCAAAAATAGGTGATATATGGCTAGTTTTAATTCCTCGTATTGTTTATGATGAACAAGATGAATCAATTAATGTTAAATTAGAAAAACGACCATGTTTGATAATAGATGATGGAAGAGGATTTATTATTGAAGAAAATTCTAATTATTCTGCCCTTAAATTAACAACAAGAGAGAGTTATTTGGAACATGTTAGAAGAAAAGAAATAATTAATTGGAAAGAAATAGGATTAAAGAAAAAATCTTTTGTTCGAATAGAATTACCATTAAAAATAGAACCTGAACAATTAGTTTTTAAAATAACAGAGATGCCATATAAAGATATGGAAATATATTTAAAGGATCTGGTTAGTTATTTTAATGTTGATGTTTTGAATAAATTATCAAACTAGCTATATTTACTAAAATAACAAAATAAGCAATTTTATCTTTAATAAAGTTGCTTTTTATTATATAATAAACATTGAAAAGAGGGATACTATGTTAACAAAAGAAGAAGTAATGCATGTTGCACATTTAGCTCGTATTGAAATAACAGAAGAAGAACTTTTGAAATATCAAAAAGATTTAAAGATATTATTTGATGAAATAGATAAAATAAAAGATTTAGATGATTTTGATGATGATAAAATGTTTTCTCCATGTGGTAATAGTTTTGATACAAATAGTAAAATGGAAGAGGTTGAAAAGAACAATTTACTTTATAATGTACCTAAGAAGAAAGGAAACTTTATTGAAGTTCCGGTGATGGTTAATGAGTAAATATATTGATTTAAGTATTAAAGAAATTCATGAATTATTAAAGAAAAAGAAAATTAAACCTATTGATTTAGTTATGGAGTCTTTTGAAAGAATAGAAAAAAGTGATTTAAATGCTTTTATAACTTTGGATAAAGAAGGAGCTATTAATACTGCTAGGGAACTTGAAAAGATAGAAGTAGATGACGATTTATTATTTGGAATACCAATTGCTATTAAAGATAATATTATGGTTAATGGGCTAAAATGTACCTGTGCATCAAAAATACTTGAAAATTTTGAAGCTATCTATGATGCAGGTTGCATTGATTTGATTAAAAAGCATCATATGATAATAATCGGAAAAACAAATATGGATGAGTTTGCAATGGGAAGTACATCTGAAACAAGTTATTTTGGAGCTCCCAAAAATCCATGGAATAAAGATAAAGTAACAGGTGGGTCATCCGGTGGATCAGCCTCATCAGTTGCTGGTGGTTTAGTTCCTTTGGCACTAGGTAGTGATACGGGTGGTAGTGTAAGACAACCATCTAGTTTTACGGGTATTGTTGGTATGAAACCAACTTATGGAAGAGTATCACGTTATGGATTAGTAGCTTTTGCATCAAGTCTTGATCAAATTGGTCCAATGACTAGAAATGTTTATGAAAACGCTCTTTTATTAAATAGTATTTCTGGACTTGATAAGAGAGATTTAACAAGCTTTGATACCAATGAGGACTTTACTAGAAAAATAGGAGAGAAATTAGAAAATTTTAAAGTCGCAATACCATCATATTTTATTAGTGATTTTGTTGATGAAGAAATTAAAAATAAAATTACTGAAATAAGAAAAATGCTAGAAAAAAACAATGTTAAGGTAGACATTATTGATATTAAACATATTGATAAAACAGTTACTTTATATCAAATTATTGCCATGGGAGAAGCTAGTAGTAATTTAGCTAGATTTGATGGTGTAAGATATGGTTATAGTTATCCTAATCC
>JAEEGL010959698.1_pt1 | contig 10751 bp, 5 predicted proteins | sample 9134231 | NCBI WGS metagenome assembly JAEEGL01 (sample SAMN16246548, study PRJNA631951) | gut metagenome | biome: gut microbiome; feature: rumen; material: fiber-attached | host: Bos | place: Iran: Karaj | collected 2018-10 | reverse complement strand
CGCAACCTCGGATGCCAGTATTGCCACTTGTGTGGAGTGTTGGAACGTACCAGGTGCCTCCTCCATGAGTTTTTGCAGAAGCGGGTGGTTTGTGTTTGAGAGTTCGATGAGCGTGACCTCCGACGTGAAATTGAAGAATTTCTCCATGAGCCAGAAAAGCGGGTATGCGAACAGCAAAAGCAGTCCGCTGACGATGAGCCAATAGTACGGGTCTCTTGATGACAGGTCCTTTGACACGTCTTCCGCTGTCATAAGCTGGTAGATATAGTGTGTTGCGAGGAGTGTGATTGTGACGAGAATCATTGTCCTGACAAACTGTGAGCGCTGTGTCATCTGCCGGAGTGTCTGCACGGCCACCATTCCTGCAATGATTTGCAGAATGAGGAACTCATAGTGGTTCGTGATACATACCGATGCAATGAGTACCGTGGCCAAATGGAAAATGAAAGCAACCCTGGAATCCAGGAAAACCCTGATGATGATAGGTACCATGCAGAATGGTATGGCATAGATGTGCAAAAGTGTGTGCTGCTCCATAGTTCCCGTGATGGCGCAGAAGATGGTCGGAAGGATGAATAGCATGAGATATGCCCTCTTGTTGAGGAAATAGTCTCTTCTGAAGATATACAGGAACGTGTTGAGCACGATGACGATGAGCAGGATGAAAAGCGCCTGTCCAATAGTCACCTTAATTGGTTTTTCATTTTCAGCAAGGCTCTCCATGTGCTTCTTGTAAGCCATGATTTTGTCGAGCTTTTCCTGATTGATGATTTCTCCTCTGTCGATGATTTTCTCATTCTGCAGAACATACCCTTTCACTTGGGATATGTCTTTGATGACATTGTTGACTAACTCTTCTGTTTTTTCCTTGTCGTAGAGTAAGTTGGCTTTGATGAATACATTGATGTTCAGTTCTTGTAGGAAATGTGTCTCCAAAGAGTCCATTGTGATTGACCCCTCTTGTACGGGTGTGATCAATTTCTGGTAAGCATCAAAAGTTTTGTAGACGCTGTCGATGCTGACCGGCTCTCCCCCGATTCCGTTAGCTACGATTTTGATTGTCTTGAGGCCTCTGTTTTTCAGTGTGTCATACTCGATGTTGTCGATGACTCCTTTGTCGTAAACGGCGTCGAGCCTTTCATAGATGTTGTTGCAACACTGGTTGAGGTCGATAGTCTTGAATTTCTCGTTATTGTCATGGAGTTCTTTCGCCGCATTGAAGATTTTGATTCTCATGGAGTCCCTGACGTTGAAGCGTCTGTTGAAATAGGCCGGTGTGGTCTTTCTGACGCTGTCTTTCTTAGCTTGGAGTGCGCTGTCAGAGATATAGTAGTTGAAAGTGTGCAGTGCTATGAGCGGCTGGTGATGCCATGGTGTCTGTAGTTTGATGTCGGTGTACTTGAATTTTCCCCAGTCCGGTAAGAAGTAGGAGATGATGGCCACCGTTGCAATCATGACCACAAACCTGTTCAGCCACTCAAGCCCTTTAAGGGATTGAGTGACTGACTTTTGTTTCTTTAAAGTCTTGGCAAGAACCGGGTCTGTGGTTCTTCTGAAGAGTTTATTGAAAATAGTCCACATACTATGATGATTTTCAGTTTTTGTTTGTTTTTTGTCCCATTATGATTATGAAACGTTAGCAGTAGACTATCCGCTGCCCGGTTGTCGGCAGTGGAGACTTCTTTCGGCTTGTTCTGTTATTGCTTCATGAGAAAAACCTTGAAGTCTTCGAAGTCCTTTGTCATGCTGACCGACTGCTTCTTACCTTTCATGAATGCTGCCAGTTTCTCCGGGATATTGACATCTTCTCCAATGATGCTGTCAACTGTCTGCTTGAACTTAGCCGGATGAGCAGTCTCAAGGAAAATACCGTCCTCACCTTCGTTAAGACCTTCCTTCAGAGCTCTGAATCCGCAAGCCCCGTGAGGGTCGCAGAGATATCCGGTTTCTTTGTATACCTGTTTGATGGTCATAGCGATTTGCTCGTCGGAGTAGGTGGTTCCGCTGATGTCCTCACAGATGTCGGCATGGCTTTTTCCGTAGAGTTCATAAACACGAGCGAAGTTGGACGGGTCTCCCACGTCCATAGCATTGGCGATAGTCTGTACAGATGCCTTTGGCTTGTATTGTCCCGTCTGCAGGAATTGGAAGAATATGTCGTTGGCATTGTTTGCAGCGATGAACCGTTTTACGGGAAGCCCCATTTTCTTTCCGAAAAGACCAGCGCAGATGTTGCCGAAGTTTCCGGATGGAACGCAAACTACGATGTTGTCCGCCTTACCAATTCGTTTCATCTGTGCGTACGCATTGAAATAGTAGAACGCCTGTGGCAGGAACCGAGCTACGTTGATGGAGTTTGCCGATGTGAGCTTCATGTGTTCGTTGAGCTGTTGGTCCATGAAAGCGGACTTTACGAGTCTTTGGCAGTCGTCGAAAACGCCGTCCACCTCTATGGCTGTGATGTTCTGTCCGAGTGTGGTGAACTGACATTCCTGAATCGCGCTGACTTTTCCTTTCGGATAGAGTACATAGACATGTATGCCGTCAACACCCAGGAATCCGTTGGCAACAGCAGAGCCCGTGTCGCCCGATGTCGCTACTAACACGTTGACAGTATTTCCGTCATTTCCCTCTTTCTTGATGAAATATTGGAGAAGCCGGGCCATGAACCTGGCACCTACGTCCTTGAAAGCAAGGGTGGGTCCATGGAAGAGTTCCAGGGAGTAGATATGTTCGGTGACTGGAACCACCGGGCAGTCGAATGCGAGCGTGTCGTAGACGATTCGCTTGAGATCATCAGCCGGTACGTCCTCTCCAAAGAAAGCGTCCGCCACGCGGTATGCAATTTCTTGGAATGTCATGTTCTGAATGTTGTCGAAGAATTCTTTCGGCAGGGTTTTGATGCGTTCCGGCATGTAGAGCCCTTTGTCTTCGGCAAGCCCTTTCACTACAGCTTTCTCGAGTGATGCAAGAGGGGCTTTTCCGTTGGTTGAATAATAGAGCATATTCTATGGAATTAATAAGATTAATGGAAAAAAGGGTTAGTCACTCATGAGAGCTTTCATAAACTCGTCTTTCTGGAGCAGCCCATAAGAACCAGACTTACATGCGTCCTCGTCAAGTGTCTGCACGGAATCCGGTTGTACCCTTGGTTTGAAGATAAGGAAGGGCACAGGCTCGTTTGTGTGTGTGCGGTGTGCCACCGGAGTGGGGTGGTCAGGCAGTACAGCGATGGCCACGTCTTCACCGATAGTGGAATGCGGTTGTGCCGGATTGAAATCCTCCAATTTTCCGTAAATGGCCTCAAATATAGGTTTCACGGCTCTCTGGTCAAGATATTCGATGGTCTTCAGCTTGAGTTCGAGATTGCCGTCGTGTCCGGCCTCATCGCTGGCTTCGATATGAAGATACACGAAGTCGTCGGTTTTGAGGGCTTCGACAGCCGCCTTTGCCTTACCTTCGTAGTTGGTGTTGTAGAGCCCGGTAGCTCCTTCCACGTCGATGCATCTGAGTCCGGCCAGTTTGCCTATTCCCCTGAGGAGATCCACCGCTGTGATGACAGCTCCGCGCCTGATGGCAGGGTAGGTGGTTGTGAGCGGTGTCATGTCCGGTTTATATCCTCCAGCCCATGGCCAGATGCTGTTGGCAGCATCCTTGCCTTCCTTCATTCTCTGTATGTTGACAGGATGTTCTTTGAGCAGTTGCTGTGACTTGCAAATGAGGTCGTTGATAAGATCGGCTGTGGCTTGCGCTTCGGGCACCTCCGGCTTGACGAGCAAAGGTTTCCACGGCTGTCCCGGCACGTCGTGGGGTGGTGTGCAGTTGATGCGTTTGTCACCTCCCTTGATGACAAGCAGATGGCGGTATTGGATGCCGGTGTAGAAATGTACACGCTCATTTCCCAGTTTCTCTTGTAGGAACTTGATGAGCTGGTCGGCTTCCTCTGTGGATAAGTGTCCTGCAGAGTGGTTTTTGATGTGGTCACCCTCGATACAGATGATGTTGCAGCGGATGGCCATGTCACCCGGCTGGAGTTCCACTCCGATGCTGGTAGCTTCAAGCGGGCCTCTTCCTTCATATACTTTTTCCTGGTCATAGCCCAGGATGGCAGAGTTCGCCACCTCACTGCCAGGATGGAATCCGTCGGGCACTGTCTTGAGCATACCGCAACGCCCCATTCTTGCCAATGCGTTGATATAAGGTATGTTAGCGTATTGGAGGAGAGTCTTGTTCCCAAGACTCTCCACTTTCCAGTCCGCCATACCGTCGCCAAGTATGATGATATGTTTCATGAGTTTTCAGTTGTTGTTAGAGGGGGGGTATAGGTGCTGTATATGCTCTATAAGAACTTCCTCTCTCTAAACTTGGAACATTTCACTAAATATTGGCAATTCTCATGATGTCGGCAAACACGCCGGCAGCAGTTACGCTGGCACCGGCACCATATCCTTTGATGAGCATCGGATGCTCATGGTAGCGTGCAGTGGTGATGAGTATGATGTTGTTAGAACCCTCAAGATCGTAGAACGGATGATGCTCGTCAACCTCCTGAAGAGCCACTTTTCCCTTGCCGTTCTCAAGAGTTGCCACAAAACGCCATTTCTTGTTGCCTTGCTCCAATTTCTTACGTCGTTGTTCGAAGTCAGCGTCGAGTGATGGCAGATTCTTCCAGAAGTCTTCAATGGTACCCTCGAAGAAATCGTTAGGTATGAATAGATGCTTCTCCACATCCTCCTGGTTGAGCTTGTATCCTGCTTCGCGGCTGAGGATGACGAGTTTTCGGATAACGTCCTTTCCACTGAGGTCGATACGAGGGTCAGGCTCAGAGAACCGTTCTTCCTTGGCCATTCTGACAGTCTCTGAGAATGGTATGTCTGCCGATATCTTATTGAAGATGTAGTTGAGAGTACCACTGAGTACAGCCTCGAGTTTCTCGATTTTGTCACCCGAGTTAACAAGGTCGTTCATCGTGTGGATGATAGGCAGACCTGCTCCCACGTTCGTCTCGTACATGTACTTCACTCCGCGGTCACGAGCCGTGGCCTTGAGCTTTGCATAGACTTCGTAGTTGGATGATGCCGCAACTTTGTTCGCTGCCACGACGTTGATGCTATGGTCGAGGAAGTCCTGATAAAGGCTTGCGATACCCGGAGCCGCTGTGCAGTCGACGAATACGGAGTTGAATATGTTCATTCCGATGACCTCTTTCCTTATGGTGTCCTCGTTTCCGCCCGGATGCTTAGCCAGCTCCTCTCGGAAGTTCTCGAGGTCGATTCCGTCGCGGTTGTAAATGGCTCCTGTGACGTCGATAATTCCCACTACGTTGAGTTTGAGGCGTCGTTCCTTCATGAGGATCTCACGCTGCTGCTTGATTTGCTGGATGAGCGATCCACCTACTGTGCCTGTGCCGCAGATGAAGAGGTTGAGCACCTGATATTCCGACAGGAAGAAGCTGTCGTGCAGCACGTTGAGCGATTTGCGGAGGAACCGGCTCTCCACGACGAACGATATGTTGGTCTCAGATGCACCCTGAGCGCAAGCGATGACGCTGATGCCGCTTCTTCCGAGTGTTCCGAAGAGCTTACCCGCAATACCGGGCGTGTGCTTCATGTTCTCACCTACGATGGCGATGGTGGCGAGGTTCTTCTCCTGTGCCATCTCATACATGGCTCCCATCTCAATCTCTTTCCTGAACTCCTCGTTGAGCACCTGGCAGGCCTTGTCGGAGTCTTCGTTTCTCACACCGATGGAAGTGGAGTTCTCGGAAGATGCCTGGCTGACGAGGAATACGCTGATGCCTTCTTTAGCCAAGGCAGTGAAGATGCGTCGGTTGACACCGATGACTCCCACCATGGAAAGTCCGGATACGGTGATGAGGCTCGTGTTGTTGATGGATGATATGCCTTTGATGGCACGTGAGCTTTTTTCTCCTTCCGACGATATGGTAGTCCCCTTTGCTTCGGGGTTGAATGTGTTCTTGATGAGGATTGGTATGTTCTTGATGCATACAGGATAGATGGTAGGCGGATAGACCACTTTTGCTCCGAAGTGGCTGAGCTCCATTGCCTCGATATACGACAGGTGGTCGATGGTGTATGCGGAGTTGATGACCTTAGGGTCTGCAGTCATGAATCCGTCCACGTCTGTCCAGATTTCAAGGATGGATGCGTCGAGCGCTGCCGCGATGATGCTTGCCGTGTAGTCCGATCCTCCTCGTCCGAGGTTGGTGATTTCTCCCGTCTCGTTGTCCGTTGAGATGAATCCCGGCACGACAGCGATGGGGCGAGGTGACTGCTGGTCTTTACCCAATGCGATGAAATTCTTGAACTCTTTCTTCACATTGTCGTATGTTGTGCCAGTGACGAGTGTGTTCCTGTCGTTTTTCTTCTCCGTCTTGATGAAATCGAGTGCGTTATGGCAAGTTGCTCCCTGCATCATGGCTGCGACGATGCACGACGACATCCGCTCTCCGTAGCTTACGATGGCGTTGGCCGTCTTTTCCGACAGGTCGCGTATGAGGTAGACTCCCTGGTAGATGCTCTTGAGGTCCTCGAGCAGCGAGTCCACGGTCTTGAGCACCTGTACCTGCTTCTCTGCGTCAGGGATGACTGCGTCGATCAGTTGGTGGTGGCGTTTCACCATTGCATTGTACGCCTCGATATAGCGCGGCGCTCCCGCCAGCGCCTGCTGCGAAGTGTTGATGAGCTGGGCGGTGATGCCGCCGAGGGCGGACACGACTACAATCACAGGCTCTTCGCTTGCCTCTACAATCTTTTTTACACTCAGAATGCTTTCTGCGGAACCCACGGATGTTCCGCCAAATTTCATTACTTTCATTTGTTTTTTTATACGTTTTATGTTTATGTAGCGTCCTGCGTCTCAGGACTCTGCGAAAAGTCAGGCTCATGCTCTCCTCGTCCGGAACCACAACATCCGCAATCCGGAAAACATAGTCTGGCATCTTCCCAGTACATATAATCTTTGCAAAGTTACGATTAAGTGAGCAGAAAAGCAAATAAAACGCAGTTTTAATTTGGTTTTCTCGAACGAAAGTAACTTCGAGCGAAGCTCAAAGTTGACGATTAAGTGAGCAGAAAAGCAAATTTTGGAGCAGTAAATTTCAAATACTTTGTGGGTTTAGCGGTGAGAAAGTGAGAACGCAGCAACGTAACTTCGAATTACTGCCATCCCCCCCGGGATGGTTACAATAAAAAAAGCGTCACAGCTAATGTTGTGACGCTGTTTCTACAACCTATCATATTCTTTAGGCACAGTTTGACTCACAGCTTTGTTTCTTAGATACTCTTCAACCTAACGGGCGAGCTTTGGGGATACATGATACAAGTCCAATCCTCATCTATGCACGTCATCAGTCCAATCACCACCATCTATTTCGTTTTGCTGGCATTGCCATTCCTATTATCTGCATCTTTAAAGATTTCATCCCTTCTTTTCCGACTATATATTAATACCAGATCAATTATTTCCTCTGCATTTAATTCGTCATACATGTTCAAAGAATCAAGTATCTCCTCCATCTCTTCAGGAGAAAGAAACACAAGATAATCATTCTTATCTTCTTTGCATAATTTATCATATGCTGAACTGCATTTTCCTAATTTAATGTAACGTATAAAATACAGAATTCTGCAAATATAATCTTTATGTTTCTGTGAGCCTTTATATTCAGAAAAAAATTTTTTTCGCTTATCTTTGGCCGGTATTATTCCTTTGTCAATAAAATCTTTCTCAATACTTAGAATGTCAGAGGGGGGTACGTGCTGACCGTATAAATCCATCACTAAGGTAAGTGCATACTGAAACACACTTAAAGCATTGTCACATGAATCGATATGCTTTATCTTGTCTTTTATATGCTTAATAGCTTTTTTGTTTGTCATACAGGTATATAAGAATCATTTGTTTTGTTTTATATCATCTATGGTTCTTCCAATAAATATAAGAGGTGCAAATCCTTTGAAAATAGAAGGGTCAGACCATCCTATGTGCATTGATCCATACTTGTCAATTATGCTGGGATTAAATGGCACGGTCTTAGTAGGAACCACATGGGTTCCTGATGACAACAACCAATAAGGTGCATTTTCTAATTCTTTTAATTCCGTATTGCCAGCACGAGCCATATCAAGCATTGTTTTTGCCACAGTATTATCTACGTTAGCTGTTTCTGATATTATCCGTTTATTAGTGTGAAAACCATCGTTCCCCACAACTCTTCTATTTTTAAACTTCTGAACAGTATGGTATTGATAGGGTGCAGCTAAATAATGTTGGCCTGTAATCACCCCTTTTCCTCCTTCGGACCGTGCTGCCTGTATAGCAGAGTTAAGTCCATTCTCCTGTACACCACCAACCGTATGCTTGCCGTCATTTCCGATAGGGGACTTATTTTCAATCCAGCTTATATGGGCGTTCTTTTCAGCATCAAGATAGATAGTAGCTGTTCCTACTTCTTCACCAGCCAATCTGTCTGACAGCTCATAACCGGAGCCTTCGTTCATGCTTTTAGGAATTGCCATTGTATATCTTTCAGGTGCAGTCTTTTCGATTTCGTCAAGTCTGATTTTCTTCAAAGCCCTCAGATCCTCTACTTCAAGTCTTGACACATCTACCCCTCCTTTAGTCAGCTCTTCAACCATTTTTCTGTATTCCGCATTAAGATGGTTAATATTGAAAGGTTCTGAAGTCTTATATCCATAAGGTCTTCCAAGAAGTTTTAATAAGTTATCTGTCGGATTATCAGTGACATCATACCATTTCTGTAAAAATGTGTTTGAATCCATTGTTCCATAACTTACTTTTTTTGCCTTTGGCTTTGGAGCGAGATATCCATCGGGATGAAGAAATACTTCATTGTTTGATTTTTCGGGTTTAATTATAAGCCCGTTCCTCGGTTGCTCACCTTTGTAGAGCAAGCTGCTGTTTAGCCCATTTACTGCTTTTGTTCCGTCAAATCCAAATGTGGCATTTGCTGCATTTTTATATGCCCTTCCTCCAATCTGATTCCTTGCCCATTGATTACCGGCTCGTGCCATCACCTGCTGTGTGCCTCTTCCCAATATCGTGAATAAGGGTCCAAGCACCTCGCCTGCCACATAAAACTCACCGATGGGATCTGTGCCGCTTAACGGTTTTTCTTGTGGAAGAGGGGTCTGGCTAAATCCGATTATATATCCATCCCTGTCGCATATAGGATACCCATATTCCTCTATTATTCTGGCTTCTTCCTCGGCCAGTTTTTGTCTATAGGCACGTCTTTCATTTTCTTTCCATTGATTATATTTGTCAATTACTGTCTTATCACTCCATGGACGTACATTCATTGGAGGGAAAAAGCTGTTTTCTGGAGGTACTGGGAAATCTAATGGATAGATAACATTTCCTTCTGAATCAATAATGTCTGGCTGTTCCACTGGCGAGAATTGTTCCGCAGAGGAATGTTCTTTGTCTCTTGAGTTAGTTATGGTATGCTTATCGGGATTAATAATCAATGTGTTGGCTGCATTGGGATGTTTTTCGGCATACCTGTCTGCCCATTCATAATACCCGTCCATACTCCTGAAAGCTTTATTCCACCATTTCAGGAATTTTGGAATCTTTGTGGAATATACATTCACTGTGTCAAGTTCAATATCAGGTTCATCGCTATTCAAACTACCTTTGTCTGCATGAAGGTTGGTCACTGACAGCTCGTTTACCAGATTGTCATCGTTTGGAATATTACCTCCTCCCAGATACTGCTTTCTTTTTTGCGGATACCTGCCGTATGTGTAGTTGTCTGTCGTGTCATTGCATGTCATTACAGGATTTGGGAACGGAATGTCCCATGCTGGCTTGCCTTCTGCCCGCCGCTGTGGCTTGGAATTGCCGTTGGCAGTGGTAGGCACAGGGTTGTTCACTGCTTTGTTTCTTAGAAACTCTCCAACCTAACAGGCGAGCTCTGGGAATACAAGATAATTACTGGAATATGCTCCCTATAAGACTGGAGGAAACGATAAGGTATCCTCTGTTTTTTTTATAAGAAATATTTCTTTCATAATTTTTTTTATTATATGTTTAATAAAACTTTGTGTCACCTTTTGACGCTGCAAAGTTACGCAATAATTATTTTACAGCCAATAGCATAAATGTTTTATTTGCTTTCTATTACAAAATTATTAATTTACTGTTTTTCCCAAAGGGGACAGACTCTTTATCTGATGATATTATGATATAGGTATGAGGGAATAAAGGGATTTTTTCGATTTGTATGGTTGAAAACACAGCAACAGTTCACACAATCGTGCTTTATTGTCTTTTGAGTGTCCCAGGCGGGGCAGAAATCTTACAAAAACGTATAAGGCATGCAAATTATGCTTTTTTCAACCTCACGGTCGAAAAATATTATATTTGCGAAACTTGAGCCATAAGACCATAAAAATGGATTTTGATTCAATAATAAATATGGAAAAATTATGAGCAACAATGAGTTGCTCATAATTTTTAATGGAAATCAAGAGAGATTATCAAATTAAGGTGTCTTTCTTTCACCATTCCTTGCTATTTCATTTATGATTGCAACGATATCGGATATGTCAGTACGATTGTCTTCATTCACATCGGCTTTATAATCCTGTTGTGAAGATGCGATTGTATTTATTGTTGCCACAATGTCTGAAATATCTATTTGACCATCACCGTTAACGTCATATTTCGACCTTTCTGTGACAATAAACACTATTTTTCTGCTT
>JAEEGL010358875.1_pt1 | contig 10751 bp, 8 predicted proteins | sample 9134231 | NCBI WGS metagenome assembly JAEEGL01 (sample SAMN16246548, study PRJNA631951) | gut metagenome | biome: gut microbiome; feature: rumen; material: fiber-attached | host: Bos | place: Iran: Karaj | collected 2018-10 | reverse complement strand
CTACGGCTCGCTGTTTGACGCGACGCAGACGATGGTCAATCCGATCAACGACGATCTTACGCAGGTACAGGTCGTTTCGTGGTATGACAACGAGAACAGCTACACGAGCCAGATGGTCCGCACGATCAAATATCTGGAGAAACTTGTGCAGAAATAAGCATATCGTTTGATTTCGGGTAAGAATTGGAGGCCCGGCCTTTTACGGGCCGGGTCTCTTTGTTATGAAAATACAGGATAGGGAGGAACTTCCATGGCCAAAAAAACACTCGAAGACATTGATGTGAAGGGAAAAAAGGTATTCGTACGCGCGGATTTCAATGTTCCGCTGGACGAGAACCAGAACATCACGAACGATAAGCGAATCCGTGCGACGCTGCCGACGATCGAATATCTGCTGAAGCAGGGCGCGGCGGTTATTCTCGCAAGTCATCTCGGACGTCCAAAAGGAAAGGTCGTCCCGGAAATGTCGACGAAGCCGGTGGCGGCGAGGCTTTCGGAGCTTTTGAAGAAGCCTGTGGCTTTCGCGACGGACTGCGTGGGCGCGCCTGCGACGGAAGCGGCGGCAAAGCTCCAGCCGGGCGAAGTGCTCTTGCTTGAGAATCTGCGTTTCCATGCGGAAGAGGAGAAAAACGATCCCGCCTTTGCGAAGCAGCTGGCCGACCTTGCCGACGTGGTGGTCGACGATGCTTTCGGCTGTGCGCATCGCGGGCACGCCTCGAACGAGGGCATCACGAAGTACAAAGAGACGGTGGCGGGCTATCTGATCGGCAAGGAGCTCGACTTCATCGGTAAGGCGCTCGAAGCGCCGGAGCGTCCGTTTGTGGCGATTCTCGGCGGCGCGAAAGTTTCGGATAAGATCAACGTCATCGACAATATGATCGAGAAGGTCAATACGATCATCATCGGCGGGGGTATGGCGAATACGTTCCTTGCGGCGCAGGGCCTCAACGTCGGAAAATCGCTGACAGAACCGGACAAGTACGACCTCGCGCGCAAGCTCGCTGCGAAAGCGCACGCGAACAACGTGAAGATCGTGCTTCCGGTGGACGTGGAGATTGCCGACGATTTCAAGGCGGACGCGAACCACAAGACGGTAAAGGTCGATCGTATCGAGGAAGGCTGGCAGGCGCTGGACAGCGGGCCGGAGACGGCAAAACTCTATGCCGAGGCGCTAAAGGGAGCGAAAACAATCGTCTGGAACGGGCCGATGGGCGTTTTCGAGTTTGACGCGTTCGCGAAAGGTACGGAGGCAGTGGCCCATGCGGTAGCCGAGGCGACGGAGGCCGGCGCGGTCAGCATCGTCGGCGGCGGCGATTCGATTGCGGCGCTGAAAAAGACCGGGCTTTCGGACAAGATTTCCCATATCTCGACGGGCGGCGGCGCGACGCTGGAATATCTCGAAGGAAAGACGCTGCCGGGTCTCGCGGCGATTGCTGACAAGTAAAGCAGGGAATCATTTTTCAAAGCCTCCCTCCAAGAGGTGGTGTCATGCCGCAGGCATGACGGAGGGAGTTTTATAAGATGGATACTGGAGGTATGAATAGATGATTGAAGAAATTATCAAGAAGTTTTCTTCCGACGAGGCGGAACAGCCTTCGCCGTGGAAACGCCAGCCTATCATCGCCGGCAACTGGAAGATGAACAAGACGAACACCGAGGCGGAGGCTCTTTTGAAGGAACTCCTGCCGTTGGTGGAGGATGTGAAGGACAGAGCGGTTGTAATCTGTCCTCCGGCGACGGCGCTGACGCTGGCGGTCAAGAAGATCGGACCCGCCGCGCAAAATATCGGCGTGGGCGCCCAGAATGTCCATTGGGAAGAAAGCGGAGCTTATACGGGCGAGCTGTCCGCCGCTATGCTGAAGGACGCCGGCGTCAAGTATGTCATCGTCGGTCATTCCGAGCGCCGCGAATATTTCGGCGAGACGGACGAGACGGTCAACAAACGTGCCAAGGCGGCCGTTGCGGCAGGACTCATTCCGATCATCTGCGTCGGGGAATCGTTGGAGACGCGCGAGGCGAACGCTTACAAGGATTTTGTTACGGCGCAGGTCAAAAAGGCCTTTGCGGGAATGGGCGCGCTTTCCGCCGCAAAATGCGTCGTCGCTTACGAGCCGATTTGGGCCATCGGCACCGGCAAGACGGCCACTTTTGAGCAGGCGCAGGAAGTCTGCGAGATGATTCGCGCCACGTTGGCGGATCTTTACGACGCCGAGGTGTCCGACGCGGTTCGTATCCTGTACGGCGGCAGCGTCAAGCCCGACACCATCGACGGCCTGATGGAAAAGCCGGACGTGGACGGCGCGCTGGTCGGCGGCGCTTCTCTCAAGGCGCAGGATTTCAGCAAGATTGTCAAGTTCGGTCAGAATAAACCGCAGAAGGCGAAAGCAAAGCCAGAGGAAAAGGAAATCAGCCGGACGGATTGAATATCGGAAAGCAAAAAGGAGGAGCGGAGAGACGCCGCTCCTTCCTCATTGGAGGTAATTATGGCAAAACTCAAAAATGCGCCCGTGATGCTCGTCATTATGGACGGGTGGGGGAACGGCGACGCGGCGGCGACGGACAACGCCGTTGCCGTCGGCAAGACGCCGATCATCGACGGGCTCATGAAGTCGTGTCCGGTGACGGAGCTTCTCTGCTCGGGTGAGGCCGTCGGCCTTCCCGATGGGCAGATGGGAAACTCCGAAGTCGGCCATACGAATATCGGCGCGGGACGCGTCGTTTATCAGGAGCTTACGCGCATTACCCGCGCGATCCGCGACGGTTCGTTCTTCAAGAACGAGGCGCTTTCCGGCGTCATGCAGACGGTGAAGAAACAGGGCGGCGCGCTGCATCTTTTCGGGCTCGTTTCGCCCGGCGGCGTTCACAGCCATACCGATCACCTTTACGCTCTGATCGAGATGGCGAAGCGTGAAGGGCTTTCTAGAGTCTGGATTCACGCGTTCCTCGACGGGCGTGATGTCGCGCCGAAGAGCGCGGACGGATACTTGGCGGATTTGGAGAGAAAGCTTGCGGAGATCGGCGTCGGAAAAATAGCGACGATCTCGGGCCGTTTCTATGCGATGGACCGCGACAAGAGATGGGAACGCGTGACAAAGGCCTACGAAGCCATCGCCCATGCCGACGGCGTGAAGGAAAAAGACGCGGCTGCGGCGATTGCCGCCTCTTACGCGCAGGACGTCACGGACGAATTCGTGATTCCGGCGGTGCTGGACGGATACGATGGCATGAAGAAAGAGGACGGCGTGATTTTCTTCAATTTCCGGCCCGATCGGGCGCGGGAAATGACGCACGCTTTTACCGACGATACTTTCGACGCATTCAAGCGCGACGAGACGCTTCGCCCGGCTTACGTTACGATGACGCAGTACGAGGCGGGGCTGAATGTCAAAATCGCTTATCCGCCGGAGGCTTTGACAAAGACACTGGGCGAAGTGATCGAAGATGCGGGGCTTACGCAGCTTCGTATCGCTGAGACGGAGAAATACGCGCATGTCACGTTCTTCTTTAACGGCGGCCTTGAAAAGCCTTACGACCATGAGGATCGGATTCTCGTTCCGTCGCCGAAAGTCGCGACCTACGATCTCCAGCCGGAGATGAGCGCGATCGAAGTCACGAACAAAGTCGTAGAGGCTATCGGCTCCGGCAAATACGACTTCATCATCCTGAATTTTGCCAACGGCGACATGGTCGGCCACACGGGCGTGATGGAGGCGGCGGTCAAAGCGGTCGAGACGGTGGATGCCTGCGTCGGACGTGTTGTCGAGGCGATCAAAAAAGCGGACGGCGTCCTTTGCATTACCGCCGATCACGGCAACTGCGAGCAGATGCTGGACAAAGAAACGGGCGCGCCCTTTACGCAGCACACGACGAATCCCGTGCCGTTCATCCTCGTGAATGCGCGTCGTCTGCACAAGCTCCGGAAAGGAAAGCTCTGCGACATCGCGCCGACGCTTTTGCAGCTTGCGGGACTTGACGCGCCGAAGGAAATGACCGGTACATCGTTGATTGATGGAGATTAAAAGGAGGTCTATCGAATGAAACAATGGCAAAAGCTTCTTATCGTTCCGCTGACCGCGGGGGCGGCGTTCTTTGGCGCGCAGGCGCAGACGGCGGAGGCGAGCTCCTTCGCGCTGATCAAATATCAGGCGAATCTGACCGCGCAGATCAGCAAGACGGAGGCATGGAAGGAGTCCTTCACTACGCCGGACGGGATAATAACCGTGCAGATTCGAAGCTTGCTTGCGGCTGACGACAAAGGGCGTTACCATGTAATCATGACGCGGGACAAAGACCGCGTATATGAAGAATATCTGCCGGAAGTGACTTACGGCTATTGGTTCAGGGCCGTGCGCGACGAGGAAAACGACAAGACTTTTTTTGTCATCGCCAGCCGTGAGCAGGCAAAACTTTATGGCTATGACGCCGCAGCAAGGAAAATGCAAGTTTATGTAGACAGCAGGAATTTTCATTCCGGCGTTCCCCGCGGCGAGGCGAATATTACGCCGCTGGAGGGCGGATCGCTGGTGCTTTCCTTCGAAAATTTCGGAAACGTCGATCCCCAGTCTCACCGATACGATCTCGAATGGGATGCGGAAGCGAATTGGATCACCTACACCGATTTGGGAACGGGATATCGTCCGGTATTACGGGAAATGCAATACTGATAGGTTCAAAAAGGAGCGGACAGGGCGTCCGCTCCTTTTTTCTGTGCTTTTTTTCTCCGTCGTACTCTGCTATAATATGAGAATACGAGTCATTGCGCGAATGAAGGGAGGCGACGGCATGGCGAAGGATTTCGTGCATCTGCACGTGCATACGGAATACAGCCTTTTGGACGGCGCGAGCCGCGTTTCCGAGCTGATCGATGAAGTGAAACGGCTCGGCATGAACGCCGTCGCCATCACCGACCACGGGCAGATGTACGGCGTGATGGAGTTTTACAAAGCGGCGAAAAAAGCCGGAATTAAGCCCATCATCGGCTGCGAGGTCTATCTTGCGCCCGCGTCGCGAAAAGATATGTTCGAGGTCGGCGGCGTTCGCTACTATCATTTGATTTTGCTTGCAGAAAACGAGACGGGGTATCGGAATCTTGTGCAGCTCGTTTCCCTTGCGAACATCGAAGGAACGTATTATACGCCGCGCGTGGACAAGGAACTTCTGCGCCGTTATCACGAGGGCATTATTTGCCTTTCCGCCTGCATCGCTGGCGAGATTCCGCGCGCGCTGATCCAGGACCAGCCGGACAAGGCGGACGAACTCGTTGCCGAGTATATCGACATTTTCGGCAAGGACAATTTTTTCATCGAGCTGCAAAAGCACGGGATCCCCGAGGAAGAAAAAGCGTCGGAGGGTCTGATACGCCTGGCGAAAAAATACGGCGTCGGGCTGGTCGTGACGAACGACTCCCATTATACGCACAAGGAAGACGCGGCGTTCCACGATGTATTGCTCTGCATTCAGACAGGAAAGACGCTGGACAGTCCGGACCGCATGAAATTCTCCAACGACGAGTTTTATATGAAGGCGCCGAAAGAGATGGAGGCGCTTTTTCCGGAATATCCGGAAGCGGTGGAGAACACCCTCCGCATCGCGGAGCGGTGCAACGTGGAATTTACCTTTGGCGAGCATATCCTGCCGCGGTTCCCGCTGCCGGAGGGCATGACGGACGAAGCATATCTTCGGCGGCTCTGTGAGGAAAAAATCGGCAACCGTTACAATCCCGTAACGAACGAAGCCCGCGAGCGCATGGAGTACGAGCTCGGCGTCATACATCAGATGGGGTTCGACAGCTACTTTTTGATCGTTTGGGATTTCATCAATTACGCGCGCGAGCATCAAATCGCGGTCGGGCCGGGACGCGGCTCGGCGGCGGGCAGTATCGTTGCATATATTCTCGGCATCACGGACATCGACCCGCTGAAATACGCGCTGCTGTTTGAGCGCTTCCTGAATCCCGAGCGTGTGACGATGCCCGATATTGACGTGGACTTTTGTTATATTCGCCGAAAAGAAGTCATCGACTATGTGAAGCGGCGGTACGGTGACGACCATGTGGCGCAGATCATCACGTTCGGCACGATGGCGGCGCGCGGCTCGGTGCGCGACGTCGGACGCGTGCTCGGTATGTCTTACGCTGAAGTGGATAAAGCGGCGAAACTGATTCCGACGGAACTCGGCATTACGCTGGACAAAGCGCTCAAAACTTCGACGGATTTTCGGAGCCTCTACGAGGCCGATTCCGGCGTGCGGCGCATGATTGATTTCGCGCGGAAAATCGAGGGGCTGCCGCGTCAGTCGTCCACTCATGCGGCGGGCGTCGTGATCGCGCGTGAGCCGCTCACGACGTATATGCCGGTGCAAATGTCCGAGGGCACGCTGGTTACGGCTTATGACAAAGACCTTGTCGAGGAACTCGGCCTTTTGAAAATGGATTTCCTCGGACTCAGGACATTGACCGTCATCGGCGATACCATACAAAATATCGAGAATACACGCGGAAAAAGGATCGACGTTCACGATATTCCCTTCGTCGATGAAAAGACGGCCCGAATGCTTTGCGACGGTAAGACGGGCGCCGTGTTCCAGATGGAATCGGCGGGGATGACGCAGCTCGTCAAGGATCTCGCGCCGGAAGGCTTCGAGGATTTGATTCCGACCGTGGCGCTGTATCGGCCCGGCCCTTTGGGCAGCGGCATGGTGCAGGATTTCATCGACGGGCGCAAGGGGAAAAAGAAGGTAACGTATCTCCACCCGTTGCTGGAGCCGATTCTGAAAGAGACGTTCGGCGTGGTGCTTTATCAAGAGCAGGTCATGCAGATCGTGCAGGTGCTCGCGGGATTTTCTCTCGGCGAGGCGGATATCTTGCGCCGTGCGATGGGACATAAACAGCCGGAACTCCTGATGCAGAAACGAGAAGCGTTCCTTGCCGGAACGCGGAAAACCGGAATCGACGATGATCTCGCGGGCAAGATTTTCGAGCTGTTGACGCATTTCGCGAATTACGGCTTCAATAAATCGCACAGCGCGGCTTATGCGCTTGTCGCGTGGCAGACCGCCTACCTCAAAGCGCATTATCCGGCGGAGTTTATGGCGGCCATGCTTACAAGCGTCATGGACGCGAACGAAAAAGTTGCAACATATATCGAGCTGGCGCGTCGTATGGGCATTTCGATTTTGCCGCCGGATATCAATGCGAGCTCGGCGGCGTTCAGTGTGGACGGCGAGGCCATCCGCTTCGGGCTTGCCGCGATTCGCAACGTCGGCGAGCAGGCAATCAAAGTCATCGAAGAGATCCGGGAAAGCGGCGGACCGTTTTTGTCCTTGTTTGATTTTTGCCGCCGTGTCAATACGACGCAGATCAATAAGCGCGTAGTGGAGAGCCTGATCAAGTGCGGCGCTTTCGATTCGCTCGGCGCCCGACGCTCGCAGCTCCTTGCCGTGGCGTCGCAGACGCTGGAGGCGGCCGCTCGCGCGCAAAAAGACGCCGCGAGCGGGCAGATCGGGCTTTTCGACGAAGAAGAGGAAGGCGCGACGGATCTTCCGCTGCCGGATATTCCCGAAGTGGAGCTTTCTCAGTTGTTGACTTGGGAAAAGGAAATCACAGGCTTCTATATTACGGGACACCCGCTGGATATTTATCGGGAACTGATGGAAAAACTCGCGCCGCTGGAGCAGATTTTGGACGGTGGGGCGAAGGACAAGCAGCTTGTGCGTGTGGCGGGCCTTGTGGCAAAAGTGAAGCGGATAGCGACGAAAAAAGGCGATACGATGGCGTTTGTCACGTTGGAAGACTACACGCGGGATATAGAAACCATCGTTTTCTCCAGGTTGTTTTATGAAGCGACGGAGCTTTTTACGGAGGATCGTCCCGTGGTGGTGCAGGGGCGTGTAGACGTAACGGAGAAAGGCGTAAAATTGCTCGCCGATAAAGTCTGGCCGATGGAAGACTACAAGACCGAATATTTCATATTGACGACGAGCGCGCAGGCAACGCCGGAAGCCTATGCGCGGCTTCAAAAAGTTGCGAGCACCCATAGCGGGGAGCATGCGGTGTATATTTATCTTACGGATCGCCGGAAAAATATGCCTCTGGGGCGGGAATACTGGATGGACGGTTCGCCGGAGGCAACGGCGGCAGTCGAGGAGATTTTCGGCGCGGGCGCGGTGCGTGAAAGATAAGGAACTGGAACAAAATAAATTATACAGATGACGCAGGATGAATTTTCGTGTGAAAGGCGGAGGAGGGAGTCGTAGCGGTGCTACGCCGACCGACGACAACGTAGTACACGGAAATTCAGGCAAGTCAGATGTGCAATTTATTTTGTGACAGTTCCTCACAATGGAGGGAAAAACATGTGGAAGGCGATTTATGTCGCCGCAGATCAGGCGCAGGCGGACAAGATGTGCGAAATGCTGGGAAACGAAGGATTCCTTGCGCGGGTTCAGTCTGTCGTCTACGGTGAAGACAAAGCGTTTGAGATTCAAGTGCCGGAAGCGGAATCGGAAGACGCGCAGGCAATCGTCTGCGACATGGGCGGAGAGCTTTGAGACGGTTATTTGCGGCGGCGTGTCTGCTGCTGGCGCTTTGCTTTGTCCCCGTCGCGGTCCTTTCGGCGGAAGAGCCGGAAAACGCGCGAGAAACGGAACTGCGCGCGGAGTATGAGGCGGCGCTGTCGGCGGAAGCTGCTCCTTCCGATACGCCAAACGCCGCGGAAGAACCGCCCGTTTACATTCCGCCAAACGACGCACTGCCGCAGGTGACGGCGCGATCGGCGGTGGTCATGGACGCGCTGACGGGCGAGATCTTGTATCAGCGCTGTATGGACGATCGGCGCTATCCGGCCAGCACCACGAAAATCATGACGTTGATTACGGCTCTGGAATCGGATCGGGGCGGGTTCGACGATGCGGTGACCATCAGCGCCGCGGCGGCGAATATGGAAGGCTCGACGATGTGGCTCGAATATGGCGAGCGATATCGGCTGGAAGAGCTTTTGTACGGCATGATGCTCGTATCGGGCAACGACGCCGCCGTCGCCGTAGCGGAGCACGTTGCGGGCAGCGTCCCCGCTTTTGCCAAGCGCATGACGGAAAAAGCGCAGGAGATTGGCGCCAAGAATACGCATTTTGTCAATTCCTGCGGTCTGCACGATCCGCGCCACTATACGACGGCTTACGACTTGGCGCGCATTGCGGCCCACGGATTCAAGAATCCGACGTTTCGCAAAATCATTTCGACGAAAGAGCGGAATGTGCCGCTGATGAAACCGCCGTTTTCGCGCAACCTGGAAAACGAGAATATGCTGCTCTGGATATACAAGGGTGCGAACGGCGTCAAAACCGGGTATACGGACGACGCGGGGCGGTGCGTCGTAACGGCTGCGGAGCGGGATGGCGTGCAGCTTATCGCTGTCGTGCTTGACGGCGCGTATATGTGGAACGATTCCATCGCGATGCTCGATTACGGCTTTCGCCATATCGAGGCGCGCGATTTTGTGAAAAAGGGTGAAAAAATAGCGTCCATTGCCGTCGAGGGCGGTGAGCAAGGGTCGGTCGGCCTGACGGCGGAAAAAGCGCTTCGTCTTCCCGTACCGAACGGAGACGCGTCCGCATATCAGCGAAAGATCAAAACGCCGCGCGCGGTGGAAGCGCCGGTGCGTCGCGGCGAAAAACTCGGCGAGGCGGTCTATTACTATCGGGGCGAAAAAATCGCCAGCGTTTCGCTGTTGGCGGAAGGACAGGTCGAACGAAAGAATTCATTTCTCGCCGGATTGTCGCGGGTTTGGCATAAGATTACCGCGTTGTTTTCTTAAATAATAAAGAGGTTTTCATGGAAAGACTGCAAAAGATCATCAGCCAGGCGGGCGTCGCTTCACGCCGGACGGCAGAGAAAATGATTGAAGAAGGTCGTGTGACGGTAGACGGCGTCGTCGCGACGCTGGGCGCGCAGGCGGATGCGGCTTCACAGACGATCTGCGTGGACGGGAAACCGCTGAAAAAGGCAGAAGCCCACGTCTATTTTTTGTTGAACAAGCCGAAAGGCTATATTTCCACGGCAAAAGACGAGCGAGGCCGGAAGACGGTTCTCGACCTTCTGCCGGAAGTCGCGGAACGCATTTATCCCGTGGGGCGGCTGGACAACGGAACGGAAGGGCTCTTGCTGCTGACGAACGACGGCGAGCTGATGAACGGGCTGTTGCATCCGGCAAGGGAAGTTTGGAAAACGTATGTCGCGCAAGTCGAAGGACGGCTGACGCGGGCGGAACTGCAAACGCTGCGAAGCGGCGTGGCGCTGGAAGACGGCGTTACGGCTCCGGCAAAGGCGCGCGTCTTGGATTGGGACGACCGACAGGGGCGCACAAAGCTCGAGATTTCCATCCATGAGGGGAAAAATAGGCAAGTACGACGCATGTGCGAAGCGGTGGGTCATTCCGTGCAGGCGTTGAAGCGTACGGAATTCGCCGGATTGAGCCTTTCCGGCGTGAAACGCGGAGAGCATCGCGCGCTTTCGGAAGACGAAGTCGCCTATCTGTACGAACTCGCGAAAGATCCCGTTTCCGGCGGGCGGCGGAAAGGTTGAACGGAACAATATGGGCAAGGTGATTGTCATCGGCGCGGGGCCCGCGGGTATGATGGCGGCAATCAAAGCGGCGGAAAACGGCGCGTCGGTCACGCTGCTCGAAAAGATGGACCGGGTCGGCAAGAAAATGGCAATCACGGGCAAAGGTCGCTGCAACATGACGAACGTGGCT
>JAEEGL017318553.1_pt1 | contig 10752 bp, 9 predicted proteins | sample 9134231 | NCBI WGS metagenome assembly JAEEGL01 (sample SAMN16246548, study PRJNA631951) | gut metagenome | biome: gut microbiome; feature: rumen; material: fiber-attached | host: Bos | place: Iran: Karaj | collected 2018-10 | reverse complement strand
CGTTTCCGTTTTAGAGCCAGATGACATTCTCTCTTTTGGCAAGTATAAGGGCCGTAAAGTCTTTGAGGTATATATAGAGAACCCTCAATACCTTCAATGGGCCGAAGGAAACATCCGAAGTTTTCTTGTGAATTGGCAGTCACTAATGCGACGCCATAGGCAAATGCGTAACCAAAACAATATTGATAATCAAACTAAAAGCGATGAATAACACCCTGAAAAGCATTCTGCTCTTTACCATCAGCTCTGTTCTTCTCTCTTGCTCTGGAACCCTCAATAAAGTAGATGATGCCGATGCCTTTGTTGGGACTTACAATGTGAGTGTTGTTGAACAAGTCGTTTGGGGAAATGATTCCGGCACGCTGACAAATACCGGAACATTAATGATCACAAAGATCTCGGCCAATCGCGTCCAGACAAGTGGCTTTTTCAGGACACAAGGAGAAGTTATGGGAAAAACCGTCTATTTTGAAGCAATGCACTCCTCTGATTCGGAAGGGTATACGGACGATGTTTTTGGCCCTGGTACATTGAACGGTAATGTCTTAACCGTTACGGGAAACAGTACTGGCCAACTGAGATACAATGGGATACTTTATCCATACAGAAGAACCGCGTCCATTACGGCTATAAAACAGAACCAATAGCGAAGCATTATTCTCGAAGTATCACCAATAAAGATCCGTTTTCCCGCAATGAGACAGCCTCCTTCCCGCCAGCTTCCCTGCCGATGAAATCCGAATTCCGCAGGAGCACACCAGCCCCGCCTCGTTCGTTATATCGAAGATTGTGATTCTGACGAGAAATTCGCGGCGCTTCTCAAGATGTTGGGGGATTTCAAGACCAGCCTGGTAAAGTACTACAAGTAAAGATAGACAAGAAACCTGTGACTATCAAAAAAGGGTGCGAACAAATGTTTCGCCCCCCCTTAGATCTGATAGAAAGAGGAAGACATTTAGGGCCCTATCTATTCTCAGCAAGGAAATGTCGCGCGGGTGCACGTCTATAACAACATCTCATATTGTTTGAAGTTCTTTTTTCAAGGCCGACAGCAAAAGACTGACACGCAAGAAAGATACCTTGAATCTGCTGTTCATATTCAGTCTCCGATGCGTTGAGTTCAAACTTGGAAACCATCAACCCGAGAGGATTTTCCAGTCAAGTCCCCTTAGTCTCTGTTTTGGTCTTGACTGCAATCTATCCTGAACCAGGAACTTGTTTTTCTTCGGAGAGGGCCTCTGCGAACAGTCTGGCCTATCATTAGAATGCGTCTTTAAAAGTCTATGCTAGTAAAATACTCCTTCTCCTCCTCACGGCAATAGTCGATCGCACGATTCACATAATCTATGAAAGGTTTCCCTGTTTTAAAGATAGCTATCAGGCGGTCAGATAAAGTTGGATCGCAAACAAATTCACCATCAACGTGCTTGATAAGACAAAAGTTCCTCAGTTTGTAAAATTCTGCATCCGGACTATTAGCCGGGAACTCTTTAGGGACCTTCTTGAAGGAGGATTCTGTGTCCAGAACAAATCCCGGATCCACATTGTTTAGAATCTTTCGGAAGTCTCCACCCCCTAGTTCAATATCTTCCTTTATAGTTTTCAACACTTGTGGCTCTGTGTAATAATTCCCGATGGCGAGAAAGTGATTACCCGCACCATCAAGATGGAAGTAGTATCCGCTATATCCCGATTTTCTTCCTCCTTTTACGACGAAAACTCCCATATATGCTTTATATGGACTTTTGTCCTTGGAGAAACGCACATCGCGATATATCCTAAAAGTACAATCTGCAACAGTAAGAGGGCCTATCGTGTCATCAAAGGATCTAATCCCGTTGATGAGCCGATCGGTTAATAATGCGATTGTTTCTTTTGCTTTTAGATAATCAGCCTTATGTGCTTCAAACCAGACCTTATCATTGTGAAGGTAAAGAGAATGAAGAAAACGCAGGAGTTGCTTCATACCGCAAATAGAAGTTTATCGAGTCACTTTTTTCTTTTCCCCTTCTGCTTTTTGCTCTGCTGCTTGGTATCGTCTATCCTTCCAACTCTTTTACCCGAAACATACTCTATATAGCGATTGACTGCGCCTGAATAAATCCTATGAAGACGGATGTTATCCTCATCATCACGGATCATTCTATATACGCGGCTCAAAAGCTCAACATTCGTCGTATCATATATTGAAGATAAACTCGAATCGACTTCACTTAGATATACGTTTACTCGACGATTGGCAGCAAAAGAAATAATATTATTTATTCCCCTTTCGGTTATCCCACGCCCTCCCAGAAACTTGATAAAGCCTTTAACCCGGGGGGTTCTCTTGTCAATAATGGCTATATATCTTTCTTTCATACGGACGAACAGTTATTTCAATTCACCTGCAGAATGGCGCACAGCAAGACCGATAGCCTTACCGAGAAGCGGAGGGACAGCATTTCCGATCTGAACTAATTGTTTATTCTTGGTCCCTTCAAAGATAAAATCGTCGGGGAACGATTGCAAACGCGCCATCTCCCTTGCGGTGAGAACGCGCGGTAGTTTGGGGTGAACATTCACCCCGCCATGATTCTCTTTAATTGTACAAGACGCCTCGTTCCAAGGACACTTTTTCCAAGCGTCAGAATACCCCTTATACAAACTCTGGCCTTCCGGGCATTCGAGCATCCTTTTTTGCATTTCTGGCGTATGTTTGGTTGGCACGTGATTGAATGCCTTGTCTTCCGGATGGTTGATCAAATCGCCAATCGCTTGCCCGGTAGTAACATACTCATCCGGAGTCAACATCGGCTTAGGATGATAGTTTCTCTTGCCAATCCGATTCCCAATGAATATAACGCGTTCTCTTTTTTGAGGAACAGTATAGTCCGCAGCACACAATGTGGTAACGTTCATTTCATAGCCAATACTACGAAAGTCAGATAATATCTTCTGCTCGACTTTGCCACCCAACATTGACCGCAGGCCCTTAACGTTTTCACAAATGACAAAATCCGGTTTCAAGTGGTTCACAATTTCCAGGAGCTCTTTGTACAATGAATTCCTTGGGTCATCAACAATCCTATTCCCCGCCAAACTGAATCCTTGACAAGGAAAGCCTCCCGCGACAACGCTCAGATGACGCCCGTGTAATTGCTTCTCAACAACATCATAGAAATGCTGCTTTACTTCTTTTTGGGTGATATCTCCATTGACAAAGGGGTGGTTAAAATTCCTCTCATATGTCATTCCGGCTTCTTTGAACCAATCCAAACCGCAAATACCTTCGATACCAGCCATCTCCAGACCCTTTGAAAGCCCTCCGGCGCCACAGAAACAATCCACAAAAGTCATTTTGGATTTAGACGGTTTCTTCCAAACCTTACTCATATCATACCAATTAACCATATCATATTTAGGTGTATGACGGATTGGTATGTCTTCTTCAACGACATTCCCAAAAAGGTCGTAATTGACAACAGGTTCTTTATCTGCTTGATTATTGATGAAGAATTCCAGGGCTCCTTTAGGAATCCTGTAGTTAGAACCAATCTTGACTGCTCCAAGTTGGCCGCTAGCTATATAGCGTCGAATGGATTTCTGAGATAGACTCAGATGCTCGGCAACTTCCGCAATAGAATAATAATCCTTTTCTTCCATATGGTCTTGATTAATGTCCACGATTGTCCATTGTTGTCCAGTTGGCATGTAAAGATAAAAATCTTTTCGTATTATATCAAGATCTTGTTTCTATTCTATAACAATCTAGTAAAGGATACTGTTCTATTCATAGAGTCGATATCGTATCCAATCCATTTTGTATTATTATGTTGAGTAAGCGCAGTGGCGAGACTCTTTTTGGGGGAATGGGTAAGTACAACTTGCTCAATCATAAAGGCGTTCCCTCTATAAGACCGAAAGGCTTCAGCAATAAACCGAGAATAATAATTGAGCTGATCCTCTACGATTCTAATGTACTCGTTATAGCTAACAGGTCCATTCTTTAATTCGACAACAACTACGATAGACTCATCGTTATCCCCTTCTATCTCACAAACCATATCTATATTTTTGCCGGCGACACCGTATGGCAAATAATTACCAAGCCACTTTATGTGATGATGTGGATGTCCTAACAAATTACAAAAGGACAACATATTTGAGTCAATATTTTCGCACAAATACGCCTCAAGGGTTTTTTCGTAAAGGAATACGTTGCCTTTATTCCATACTATACGATTGCTATGGACACTACTGAGTTTTGTGCCGGGACTAACTGTATATCTCTGAACAGGGCCGATACTAGTAATTGTGATTGGTGTATAACTGTTGTTATGAATTGGCGCTGTCAATATACGACTGGGATTACACCCCAAATTGGCTTGAGCTAATAGATTAAGCAATTGCCCATCTTCATCTATCGTTTGATGAGAAAGACTTCGCCCTCTACCAAGAGACTTTTTTCCTATCGCATTCCAGAGTAGATGGGGGCAAAAGAGATCCAATGCTCTTTCTTCTGGCACGGCATTATCATAGAGATATCCTTCCTTAACACCGATTTTAATTGGATAATCTGGATCAGAAGAGTCAAAAACGACAGAACCGTTAGCAAGATAATACCGATCGAATCCTATCCCGGGAATACCATCAGCATCCACCATCCATGTGAAAATATAGTCTCCATCCCGAACAGTTAAAGCATCGGCAAACAGGTCGGAGATTGTCTTGCAAGGATAGGCCTGCAAGGTTCCCCCAATGGATATATAGGGATGTTGGTCGGTTATTCTTTTGATGGTGATAGCATTGACAATGGCTAAATGTCCCATATTCCTACGATATCATTGTTCAATTAAACAGATATGGATTGTGAAACCGTGAACAACAATGTCAAAAAAGTTGCTAGTGTCGCATAAGCTATCTAATAGATACTGCACTGTCCCCCTAGGGTCATTCAACCACTTGTCTTGATCATTAACAATGTAGTACATTCTATTTAGGCCCCAATAATTGCGGCATTTCTTCGCCTCTTCCCTCATTCTTTCAGAGTCTGCCCTTTCATACAATTCAAAAGCCAACTGTTTTTTCTGTTCAAGGTTCATTTGACCGGCCAAGGGCTTCCAAGAATCTGGATGAGTCGTCAATTTGAGGTCATAGGGGATACCGTCAAAGACAAAATCAGAAACACTTTTGGAACCGATGGGGGGGATTACCGATGGAAAAGCTTGAATAATAGAAGTTTCACAAATGTCGTGAGTGGCCACCATAAAGTATTCGTGACGGATAATATCGGTCCCCATCTCCAGATACTCCTCTAATGAAATGCCCCCGGAACAACACTCCCGAACCCGATCCTGGATAGAAAGGTGCAAGCTTGATGGGCGGGCTCCATGCCAATTATGACCAGCCAGTAATCCAGATTGCAGATGATTGATGTGGCGATCTATATCACAGGGTATCCAGTGATTTCGAAAAGTAGAGCATATTTCATCTACAGAAATGGCATCCGGATTTGAATTGAATGCGTCTGACAGTTGCTTATATGTGCAGGGTTTACGCACACGAATACCGTGCTCCAACAAAAGAGAGAGGGCGACCTCTTTTTTGCTCATAAACTGAATGCAATGAGAGATTAAATCTCTCTGTAATAACGTGTTGGGCATATTCTACAGTCTGGGAATTATATGAAGGTGATTATCTAAACCGGCAATTTTGTAGCGCACGTGATTTCTCTCCTTTTCTATCAAGAAAATCACACCCGCCGTACATCCCTTGTATGTTATGAAATGAATGTCCGAGATTCTATCTACAAAGGTCTTATAAACAAAAGCTTTCGATCCCCACGCGCATCTGAGAAGGAATTCTCGACTTGGGTCTACAAGGGAGTGGTGGGCAATGAACAAGCGATTCTGCATATCAAATCTTATCCCCCTGCTTTGTTTATCGTAATAGAATTTTACAATTTCGTAAGGATCATTCAAAACATCTTGCCAGACGTCTCGAAAGGCTTTGGGAATAACCGTACCTTTAACGTCGAACTTGAACAGTTGGTTTATTCTGATGTCCCACTCCTTGTCCTTACGTTCGGGATTGTGCTCTACTCCGGGATTGCAGTAAAACAGATATTCGTCACAATCCGCACAGCGGACCATATACCAACGACGTCGATAGTAGTTCTTATGGTCTTCATCAAAACCGGCTATATATTCTTCCAGTTCATCTAATGACATCACCTCAAAGATGTTGCAGACCTGAAGCAATTGGTTATCATAGTTATTATTCTGGATATGTCCCCAATTGAGCGGAATGTCTTTTGCCACACGCCGCAAATCTTGAGAGAGAGACGAAAACTGTTCCTGGTCCATATCGCTTAGAATTGTTTATTCAGTTCTTCCTTCCATTTTGCACCATCGTACCACCCGCACCCCACACAAGTCCCCCTATACCGACCATCTCCCGAATACCAGAAATTAATACCAAAAAAAGCGGGCCGCACCCCAAATTGCTTACACAACCCACACATCCTATCTTTCAAAAGGTTGTGCTCCCTTGTTAACAATTGGAAATGTAGCTTGATCTCTTTGTTCGTCAATGTGGAAGCGTCAATATCTTGTTCGAGTCTCGTCCAGGGGACCTTGTGATCAATTTCAGGAGTGGATGATATGGTTGCTCCAGTAAAAGCATCCCTGTTGCCAAGAATACTCAAAATTCGAGCCCTTGTTTTATTATCAATTGTTATGCGTTTCTTCGATTCAAATACTGGTTCAAGAGACAATAGTTTATAATGGGTCCTATCTGTCTTACATATAGGACAATAGCGTTCGCTAGCCCACCTGCCAGGATTAACCTCTGCAAACTTATATCCCCTCTTTTTAATTTCCCGAAAAATCGCTGCAGGTTGACCACTGTTAGAAGCACAGTATGCGCAGGTCCAATTGCCAAGATTTGCCTTACACGCAGCCAATAAATCGTCGGCTTTACTCATAGCGAAAAACTGTAATAACAGCCCAGAGCAGACAGGACGGGTGCTCCTGGACGTCAAAAAAAGTGTTATTGATTATATGCTATTACAAATATAATCATTTACCTCAAATACTCATATCTCATAATCACAGTTACTCCCTCTGTCCAGATCAAAAATGTAACTCAATACTCTTCAACTGTTAAAGATATATTATATTATTCCTGTATCTCAACAGCTGCTTGTAACTAATCGACTTACGTGTTTTGTGGCTCTAATAATGAGCAGATCATTCAACTTCTCCACGGAACAAGTTTGTGTATAAAACCGCCTGGGGAGTGCCCCTCTTTCCCTTAACTAGATGCTTTATGCCCCAGGGAAGATCTTTCAATTCATCTTCTACCTCTTCGGCAGAAACGTCGTACAGCAGGTACATTTTTCCAGACTTAACGACAGGGTAGCCCATTATTGTTAATGCTTTATCCGAGATAATGGCAGGATGAGTGGCCGTCATTTTCATTATGTGCTTGACCCGCGAAGTTCTCGGGGCATATAATAAAAGATACTTGGCTTGTAGGAGCGAATCCTCCAGTTTTATTGTCCCGTCTTTTGTGACAGCGCATTGGGCCGCGTATTTTTTATTCGCCAGAATCCAGTCTAGATGGGCTTGGTCCTTGACGCTCCCCAGCAAGACCGAGACGGCATCAGGGAACAAGGGATAAGCATAGGGCTCCGGAAACTTTTCCTCAAACGAACTAACCGCTCTCATATGGACCTGATGATCGTTCAGTGCTATTTTTTCTCGCTGGCTAATTCGATTTGTAAAGTGATTGACAATTTCCTTCAGGAAAGCTTTCAAATACGATAATTGTGTTTCTTCCTCACCAGGAATTAATGGGAAGGCTCCTAATCCAGGGATGATCTCGTGAAAACCTTTCGCGCTCTTTGGCTCATCCCCAGGATAAATAACATATGCGCCCGCCGATCTCCGAATCGCATCCTTATAGGCGTGCATCTTCAGAAGATCGCCTCTTTTGTAAATATTGACCTCCCTGTCTTTCTTGTCATCCTGAAGCTCTTTCTCAACGTCTTCTTTGCCCCTTCCTTTGTCGTCGATGATAATTTTGTTTAGTCGATATTTCGCATCAAAGTGGATATGGACAATGACATCCTTCTCTTCGGCTTCATCCTCGGATAATTCTCCAGGCCATATAGACAATGTGTAATCCGGTCGCATAGTCATCGTCCAGGATCCGGCTGATCCCATATGATCCTCATCAGAATATCTAAAAATGCGGTTATAATACATATTGACATTGAGCCGACGATTCTTTACAACGGTTGAACCGCGGAGCATTGTCGTTTTTCCCTGCTGAAGATTGAGGTCTATCACATCTTCTCCATCGTCACTTTCTTTGATCAATTTCCGGTTTTCTTCTGGCTCGATTTGGAAGACTTCGCTGACGCACTTCAGCAACTTGAAGAAAACCCAATACTCATATAACGTCGCAATATTCTTTTGTCCCGCATAGTAGACGTCGTCACCACCTGTCCAGTTAAGCCTAGCCGCGAGATCGAACTTAAGCCAAGCTTGTAAAATCTCTCGATAACCCTCTTTGCGCTGAAGGACAGGACTTCCGATATTGAGATGTGTTGGATCGCTGATATCTTTAAAAAACGGGGTGTTCAAATAACTCGCAAGGATGTTGCACACTGAATCTATTTCTGCGCAGAGCACTTCCCCGGCATTGGCTTTGGAACTCAAATTTGTGCAAAAACCGTAGAAGGATGTCAGCACAAACTTGACAAATTGATTCTCAGGATTGTCAATGGTGTCAACTTTCTGCGTTACAGAGAGATAGCGAGGTAAAGAGGTTAACTTGGGATTGGCTCCCTTGTACGGGACGCGGTCTTTTCGAATTGCGATTTGCTGGACGCAGCTCCTTGTCAACCTTTTGACCGACTCGATACGGCGTTCCGCCACCGTTTCCGTCCACTTCCTGATGGGATTGGAGGTAACCATCTGCATCGCCTCTTCGAATTGCTCGTCCTCGATGATGCTCTTGACGAATGCGAACTTTTGATAGAGTGCTTTGGGGGAAGCATCGTAGTCGACTTCAAACTGTTGCGAGACGGGTGAACCTTGCTGCATCACAAGCTCCGTATAGTCGCTTGTGATGTCTGACATCATCCTTTTGTAGTGTTCGGCAGACTTTATTTTGATTGATTGAATCTCAATCGGAATTGGTACGCTCTCATTTGACTTTTCGTTCACGGCTTTGAACCGTGCCGTACCAACATATACTCCGGTAACAATTCTTCCCCGAGATATGTGATGGGGATTCCGCTGAATCAGAGCATCCGGTCCGTCCAGATACCAACCACCAAGCCGATCCGGGGAAGAACTCACGAATTCAAACTCGTACTCTTTTCCCTCTTCCAATAACCAGCGAGACTCATCTTCGTCGCTCGCCTCTTGTTCTTCGGACGGCTTCGTAGCACCAACAAGATAAACTTGTAGGATGACATCATCAAGGATTGGTATTTCAAGTTGGTTTTTAGGCATCCTTAAGCTTCCGCAAAACTTGTGAATCCGTTATCCGTTGCACTGCGATACATTCGTAGAATCTTATCAACAGACAGCGGATACTTTGTCGACGCCGGTACATTCTCTGCCCTATCTATTCTCCCCTCCGTTTCGGGCACACAAATGCCCCAAAGAGCGGAAAGTACAGGGGTTAATTTCTTTCGGCTGCCGTGTAGTTTGGGAAGAAGCTTTTGAACGATCGCCGCATCCACCGCCTTCTCTTTTGCGAGAGTGTCCAGTAATCTACAGAGAGCAATGAATCGCCCTATTTCTTTTGCGGACCTGAAACCGAACTCTGCATTCACCGTTTTTAGCTTCTTGAAAAATTCCAGCAGTATATCTTTGGAATCAACAAAACCGGTCGCCACGGGATTTTTTGCAAGTTCTACGAAGTTGAGAGCCATGCCCGACAACGATCCGGAAATGCTCTCGACATCAACGTTCACGGCTGCATTAAGATAGGATAACATCTCTTTCTCGTCTATCTTAAACTCTATAACATTCGCGCGGTCAAGGACTTTCGGAGAGAACAAATACGTGGTCTCATCCACGTTGATGGTTCCAATGATGAAAAGATTTGAGGGCAATTTGACTTTGCTTAAGACCTTGTCTCCGCTCTCGGAGACAGCCTCTTTGCTGGTTTTCTTACCTTCGTATGCGGCTTTGTTTTTTTCATTCCACAAAGGAATCTCTTCGTGGGATTCCATTGCACTCAGGAAATCAGCAAAATAGCGCTCAACATAACTCAGATTCATTTCATCCAGAATCAAGAAATACGGATGCCTTTTGTCTCCTGCCGCTTTGATAAGCAACTGCAGAACTCCACTATCGGGCAGCACATACTTTCCTTCCTCAAGAGCATTAGGATAGCCCAACAACGGCTCGCGATTAGTCCAGTCTGCTCCGACAGGCACGATGCACATCTGCTCCTTTTCCTCGCTCATTGCTTTTGCAAAGGCAATAGCCAGTTGTGTCTTACCTGATCCGGCCAAACCGCTGAGGATGACGAATGGTTTAGTCATCAAACTAATGACAAACCGGGAGATAAGATCGTCCGTATATAAGAGGCCGCTTTTCTTAATAGCATCAATAATGGCGCGAATAACAACAGGGGATGCACCTGATGAAGACCCGCTAGATGGTTCTTCTCCTGAAGACAATTCTTCCAGCTCTCCTTCTCCTAAAGAAACCGCCTCCTCGGAGTCCTCTGTTTCCATCCACT
>JAEEGL016882294.1_pt1 | contig 10752 bp, 8 predicted proteins | sample 9134231 | NCBI WGS metagenome assembly JAEEGL01 (sample SAMN16246548, study PRJNA631951) | gut metagenome | biome: gut microbiome; feature: rumen; material: fiber-attached | host: Bos | place: Iran: Karaj | collected 2018-10 | reverse complement strand
GTCGATGTTGGCTTGGCAGAAGTGGGGCAACGGCGAGACACCCGAATCGAGCGGTAAGAAAGGCGACCATCTCATCGGCGACTACTATGTTCTCTTCGATAAGCATTATCGCGAGGAAGTGGCTGCATTGAAGGCTGAATATATCGCTCAGGGCATCGACGAAGAAAAGGCAGAAGAGCAGGCAAAGGCCAATGCCCCTCTCATTCGCGAGGCCCACGAGATGCTGGTGCGCTGGGAACAGGGCGACAAGGACGTGCGCAGCCTGTGGGAGACAATGAACTCGTGGGTGTATGCTGGTTTCGATGAGACTTACAAGGCTCTTGGAGTGGCATTCGACAAGATTTACTACGAGTCGCAGACATATCTCGAGGGTAAGAAGAAAGTAGAGGAAGGGCTGGCTAAAGGACTCTTCTTCCGCAAAGATGACGGCAGTGTGTGGGCTGATCTGACATCCGACGGGCTCGACCAGAAACTGCTCCTTCGCTCCGATGGCACCTCGGTGTATATGACTCAGGACATCGGCACGGCACAGATGCGATTCCAGGATTATCCCATCGACAAGATGATATATGTGGTGGGAAACGAGCAGAACTATCATTTCCAAGTGCTCTCGATTCTTCTCGACCGTCTCGGATTCAAGTGGGGAAAGGAACTCGTGCATTTCTCATACGGCATGGTAGAGTTGCCTAACGGTAAGATGAAGAGCCGCGAGGGAACTGTTGTCGATGCCGACGACCTCATCTCGACAATGATAGCCGATGCCCGACGCACAAGCGACAAGCTGGGTAAGTTTGCCGACATGAGCGAGGAAGAGAAACAAGAGATTGCCCGCATCGTGGGACTCGGTGCTCTGAAATACTTCATACTAAAGGTTGATGCCCGCAAGAACATGCTCTTCAATCCCGAGGAAAGCATCGACTTCAACGGCAACACAGGGCCGTTCATTCAATATACCTACGCCCGTATCCGCTCTATCCTCCGCAAAGCCGAGGCTGAGGGCATCGACTGCACATCGCTTGACGCACAGAAGACGGCACTCAACGCCAAGGAAATAGAACTTATACAGAAGATGAACGAGTTTACAGCTGCTGTGGAACAGGCAGGAAAAGACTATTCGCCCAGCGGTATAGCCAACTATTGTTACGAATTAACGAAGCAGTTCAATCAGTTCTATCACGACTACAGCATCCTCAATGCCGACACCACAGCGCAGAAACAGCAACGCCTGGTGCTGGCAAAAAATGTGGCAAAGGTTATCAGCATTGCCATGTCGCTCCTCGGAATTGAGGTTCCAGAGCGCATGTAACATCCCCCCGTCATGAAGAACGAGCCTGTAAACCCTCCGTCATACCGCAACGACACCGTTCTACCCCTTCCTTCAGAGGTGGAGGCTAAGGCTTGGGCGGTTGATGCGGCATGCTCGGGTAACCCCGGGCCAATGGAGTATCAAGCAGTTGACCTGCAGACAGGCGCTACTGTGTTTCACTTCGGACCACTTCACGGCACCAATAACATCGGCGAGTTTCTTGCCATTGTACACGCCTTGGCATTGATGGAGAAGCATGGCATCACCGACCGGATTATCTACAGCGATTCATACAACGCCATCCTTTGGGTGAATAACAAACGCTGCAAGACAAAACTACCGCGGACACCTGAGACAGAGGAGCTATACAATATCATCACCCGCGCCGAATTCTGGCTGCGAACACACACGATAAAAACTCCGATTCGCAAATGGGAAACAGCCAAATGGGGCGAGGTGCCAGCTGACTTCGGAAGGAAGAAATAGGGGATAATACGATTTTAATTTCTTTAGATACAAAAGGGGAAACGACTAACAGGTCGCTTCCCCTTTTATGTTTTCTGTTTCAATTAGTTTTTACTCTTAAACCTCTGCAATCCGTCATCGAGAAACTTCAGGTAGGCAGCGATGTCCTCGTTGTAGCTCCTTGAAGGTGTGAGAGCATGCCCAGCTGGGTCGATAGCCACATAGAACGGCTGCGTGTTAGCTCCGAACTTATGCTTCTGCAACCAGCTCCACTTGTCTTTCTCCGACTTCAGCACTTTCGTATTACCCTGGTCATCGACAACAGTCTCCTGTTTAGGGAGCGCAGTACGGTCATCTACATAGAGCGACACGAGGATGTAGTCTTTCTGCAAACGCTCTGCCACACGGGGATCTGTCCACACAGCGGCTTCCATCTTACGGCAGTTGACGCAGCCGAACCCTGTGAAGTCGAGCAAAAGCGGTTTATTCTCACGCTGTGCAGCAGCGATGGCATCCTCGTAGTTGGTATATTGCGCCTCGACAGCCACCTTGCTCTTGCTCCATCGGAGTGTATTCATAGGAGGAGCGAAAGCACTGACGGCCTTAACAGGAGCACCCCACAGCCCTGGCACCATATAGGCAGCAAAGAGTATGGAGGCAATGCCAAGCAACTTGCAGAACCATGGCATGCGTTTCGATGTACCGTCAACATTGTCGCTGGGGAAGCGATAAACACCAAGCAGATAGAGTCCCATGGCGGCAAATATCAAAATCCACAGTATGAGGAACACCTCACGGCTCATCAGATTCCACCCGTATGCCAGGTCAGCGACAGAGAGGAATTTCAGCGAGAATGCCAGTTCGATGAATCCAAGCACCACCTTTATGGTGTTCATCCACGACCCCGAGCGCGGCATCTGCTTCAGCCATGTGGGGAAAAGGGCAAAGAGTGTGAAAGGCAAAGCCAATGCAAGGGCAAAACCAAACATTCCAACAGTAGGACTTACCCACGAGCCCGATGTAACAGACTCGACAAGCAACAATCCCACAATGGGTGCTGTGCACGAGAAACTGACGAGCGCCAGTGTGAATGCCATGAGGAAGATGCTCACGAAACCACTTGTGCGAGCTGCCTTACTATCGATATTGTCAGCCCATCGTGAGGGTAGTTTTATCTCGAAAAGTCCGAAGAAAGACAGGGCAAACACCACGAGTAGCAGGAACAGGAACACGTTGAATACGGCATTTGTCGACATCGCATTCAATGCATCCGAGCCGAACGCCGCCGTCACTAGAAGTCCCAGTGCAAGATAGATGGCTATAATCGCCACGCCATAGAGGACTGCCTCGCCAATACCTTTACGCTTGTCGTCCTTGTTGCGCTTAAGGAAGAAACTCACCGTCATAGGTATGATAGGCCACACGCAAGGCGTCAAGAGGGCAAGCAGACCACCGAGGAATCCCATAATAAAGATGTACCACAGCGAATGATCGCTCAGTCGGCCTGTATCGCCCAGTGCCGCCATCTCGTCAATCACAGGGGTATAAATATCCTGATTGCCATCAGCAAGGGCGATAGTGTCGCTCGTAAGACTATTAACGGCTACCACCTGATTCAACAAATCGGCATCGGCAGATGCCATTGTCGCATCGTTATCGGCAGTCTCGGTATTGGGTGCATTCTTGTCATCACTATTTTTTAAGGGGGACTTACCGCTTTCCACTATAGCACACTCCTGCGGGGGAAGGCACGTCGCATCGCTGCATGCGCCATATTCGAGATAGGCATCGACGGCATATTCGGGTTTAGTGAACCGTATCTTCTGCACAAACTGCACGCTCTTCTCGAAATATCGCACGTCCATGCCGAACAACTCTTCGAAAGTAGAAATCTCGTTTCCACGCGCCTGCAGCTTTCCCACAAGCTCGCAGCCATCCATCTTGTTCACCTTCAGCGAAGCCTCAATCGGTCCACTGTCGCCCAGTCCGGTGGAATAGACATGCCACCCTGGATCTATCGTGCCACTGAACACTATCTCTCCCTCGCCGCTGTCGGCTGTCTTAAGCTGCGATGTGAACCTCACAGGATCTACTATCTGACCAAAAGCCAGACAAAAAAACAGCAACAGCGGGAGTAATAAAAATATCTTTTTCATTTCTGTTTGCAAATGTATTACATTAATCTCGATTAGCAAAAAACGGTTTTCTCTTTTCACTAATTTTATGATTTTCAGCCTTTTCTAAAACGGGCACTCGCAATGGAACGTCATCCGTTCGTGCGTCATGGGATGCTCGATTGTCAGTTGCTCGGCATGCAGATAAAGCCTGTCGGCAGGATGACCGTAGAGGGCATCGCCGAGAATGGGGCATGCCAGTCCCTCGCTATGCGCACAGTGCACTCTCAACTGATGGGTACGGCCTGTGATTGGCGTAAGCAATATACGGCGGTCGGGGAGAATCTCGTAGCAAGTGACGGCACTCTTGCCATGCTCGTGGTCTACTATCTGATAAGGGCGGGTTGCGATATCAGCCCGCAGGGGAAGACTTATCTGTCCGCTACCGACAGGCAACTGCGAGGAGAGCATCGCCACATAGCGCTTTCCTACCCGATGGCGTGCAAACTGCGACTGCAACAATCGCTGCACATCGGCACTCTTCGCCACCACAAGGATGCCGCTCGTTGCCATGTCGAGCCGATGAACCACAAATGGTTGCACCGCCCCACCCCACATTTCTTTTAATACCGACACCACCGACTCGCGCTCCGACCGCCCCGGCACACTGAGCATGCCCGCAGGCTTGTCGACAACGCAAAGATATTCATCATCGTAGAGCATATTGAGTTGACAATGTCTGCCACTCGCTGCTATCGGTCCTCTGCGTAGCGACATACCCTCCAACATCCACTCGAGAATAGGTTTGCACTTACCACTGCATGCGGGATAGTAATGCCCTGCATGGCGCACCACATCTTTCGGTGACTCTCCCCACCAGAACATGGCAATGCTTCGGGGTGACAGTCCATGAGCAAAGGCATATTGCAGAAGTCGAGGCTCACAACACTCACCACTACCCGAAGGGGGTATCTGCTGGGGTGTGGAAGCGAAGATATCAATCAGATTGCGACTCTCGCCACGGCTATTTAGCATATCGAACTGCATGAACAGCCACCGCTGCAGCTGGTCAGACATCTCATGTCGGCGGTGCTTCAGCGCGGCAATAGCATCTTCAAGGGGCTGCAACTTAGACTTCACGGCTGCCACTCGCTCCTCCTGTGCCTTCTTCGCCCTGCGCAGCTCAGCCTTCTGGAACTGACTCTCGCGAATCATATCAGCCGTTTCTGTTGCCGACAGATAACCCTCAAGCCGCCTTTGGTTGCGCAGTTGCTTTGCCATGCGCATCGATGATGCCTGCTCAGCGAGTGACTGCCGACCCTCTGTCTCAATCTTTTTCAAAGTGGCGTGAAGACTCACATATTGCTCACTGCTGCACATCTGTGCAATCTCAGCGTTTATTGCCGAAATCTCAGACTCTTTAGTCTTGAAATATCCGTCAGGTTGGAGATAGTCGAACACCGCCGGCACAAAGCCGTTGCTGTCATTTTGCCCGCCAATCTGCCCCGAGTATGCCGCCAGATAGCCAACACGCCCCTCGGCATCAACGACCACAAGCACACCAAACATCTTCCCTGCAACGATCTCGTCGTGACACTCCTTGCGTCGAGCAATCTCGACGCGCATGTCGTTCCACGCCGCCAATGCCGATGCATCAGGCTCGTAGTCGAACGGGTCGTTAAGTTCATCTGGAACATCAACGCCCGCCGGAAGACAATGAAACAACACATCATCCCATTTCATGCTTACAAAGTTAGTTAAAGCCGAGGGCAGAACAAAATAAAAGTCGAAGATTTTTATTATTTATGCCGAGGCGAAAACTAACTTCAACGTCAGTTAAAGTTAGTGCAAGTCGAGAGTAAAACAAAAGAATTCATTCTTTTTTTTACCGAGACGCAGCCTAACTTCTTATTCCAAAAGGGAAGAAAAAGTTAGTGCAAAACGAGACGCAGCCTAACTTCTTATTCCCAAAGAAAAAGTTAGTTTAAGTCGAGAGTAATGCAAAAAGAAAAAGAATTTTTATTTTCACTCTCCCAATGCCTCAAGAATCTTTCCCTTGAAGAGCTTTAACATCCCGTCCCCAAAACCAATCCAGTGCGAAACACGCTTGCCTTGGCGGTCGTAAAGCGCATATTGTGGAATGCCGCGTTGTTCGATGAAGATGGGTAGCTTATCCCAATAGTCATTGGACAACATCAGGTGATAACCCTTGATGCCGGCGACGCTCTTTTTCCACAATTCCTTGTCGTTTGTCTCGTTAGTTAGATAAACAAATACCACATCCTTGCCTGCCAGTTCCTCTTTTATGGGCGCCATCTCCCTGATGCCCTGCATACAGGGACCACACCACGTTGCCCAGAGGTCGAAGAAGACCACCTTGCCGGGGAACATGGCGGCGATGGCCTCGAAGCAACGGTCGGGCGTGGCGTCGGGCATGGGCAGGATGCGCTGCTCCCAGTCGTATTGGATGCTTTTGGTAAGGTTGATGTTGAGGATGTCTGTGGAGAAGTCAAAGACAGTGGCGTCGGCAGGTAGCGGGTCGAACCACATCACCAGCGAGTCGGCCTCACTGGGGTTCTCAACCCGTTTCCCTTCCACGAACGGCTCTTCCTTCGGTATATGGGAAACGAAGGTCGTATCGCCCTTGCTGTTGCGGAAATAAATCGTCTCGTCCTTCTCGTAGGCAGACTTGCCCTGTCCGAATGTACTGATGCGCCGTCCGCCTCGCCAGGCATACTTCTTACCGTCTGCTTTCAGCCAGATTTCCCTCAATGAATACCGCGTAAATCCAGTGTTCACGCTTATGTGCAAGATAGTTGCCGTGTCGGTCAGCTCCACACGTTTAGGCTCCAAATAGGGTACACCTTCTGGCTTGTCGTAATCGGGGTTCAAAATCACTCGGTTTTGTGCCATTGCAGAGAGTGTCATCGCAAAGAAACACAGAAATGTAATCTTTTTCATAATAACTTCATTAATTGTTTTCATTAATACTTTGGTTTTAGGCCACGAAGTTACGACATTCATGACGCATACTGCAACTTTCTCGGTTTGCAAATAGTTGGCATTTACATTGGTACAAAAAAAGAGTTTGCAAATAGTCTGCAAACTCTCGGTAAAGGTCTTATAATGAGAGGATGAATTCATCCCATTCTTTTCCGCTTCCGTCCTTTCCGAAGACTTTCTTATAGAGGCGTTTGCGTATGGAACTAATGGTACTCTTGTCTTTGCAGAGTACATCGGCGATTTCCTTGGGCGTGGTGCGAATCTTTGTGAGGATGCAGACTTGATACTCCGTGGGCGAGAGGTTGTAGAGTCCGTAGAGGCTGCTGCTGAAGCGTGGGTAAATTGACTTCAATCGCTGCTCCAATTGTTTCCATTCCTCGGGGCGAATGTTCTCGCCCTGCTCGATGCGATGCCGCAGGGACAGATAGTAGTCAGAATGAAAGAATTCCGTTTCCACCTGCTTCATAGCATCAGCCACAAGGGCCGGGCGAAGGGTGTGCTCCTCTTCAATCTCTGCCAGTTTCCGTTCCACTTCGCGCTTGCGTTTCCGCAGCTGCCAGACATATATCGCCACACCAGCCGCCACGATGCCCATACCTATTATTATATATAGGAATATGCGGTTCTTTGCCTTCAACTTCCGTTCTGTGGTAGAGAGCACAAAATGCTTCACTTCTGAATCTGCATCGTTGGGGTGTTTCCTCACCAGTTCACGTATCTCCTCCATGCGTTCCTTGGTCATCGTGGTGGAACGCACCATCAACTCTTTATACCCATCAAACGTTGTGATGCAGGTAGTATCGTCGACCCATTCGAACGGCATCACGCGGTCGCGCTCCATATATACAGAATCATTAAGCCGATACCGCCCCATCTCGTTGGAAATAATCATCATTTCATTGCCAACGGCATGCAACTGGACGCTGTAGTAAGTGCTGTCGGGGTCGTAGATTTTGCATCGCGTGTATTGGGTGTAGATAGACTTTGTTTCCCTTCCATCTGGTGCCGTCTCGCTCTTCATCACCCACGCACCAAAGATGGAGCGCTCCTTGTGGTCGGAGCCTCTTTCATTCGTGGTGCCCTGTACCTCTTGTGTCAGTGCGACAAAGGCAATAAGGAATGTGAGGATTACTTGCTTCATCAAAAAGAGTCCTTTAGATGTGCGACAAAATTACGCATTAACATTGGATTATCGTGCAAAGGCGACGTTAAATAATTTGAATTGGGAAAGAAATAAAGTTGATGTTTCCGCCACCCTTGAAGGGTAGGGGTGATGGAAAGATTTTAGAAGGTAGTGTGCAAACTACTATATCATTGCTAAAAATTTTGCTAGCAAAATTTCGAATAGATGGGCTCTTTTATGGTAATAAAGGGCCTCTTTAATGAAAATTTTGCTAGCAAAATTTTCAGAAGGCAGCAAAAGTCGGTAAAATAAGATGTTTGCATGCGCTCGGCAAAGGGAGATTTAAATGTTAATAAAGAAGAAGTAAGGTGTCGATGAGGCATAAAAGATGAAAGGCTTCGGCTTTTATTTTGTTCTGCACTCGACTTGCAGTAACTTTTTCTAAAGAAGAAGTTTGCATTGCCCTCGACTTGCAGTAACTTTAGCTCCGCTGAAGTTACACTGCACTTCGGCAATACAAAAATAAAAATTCTTTTTTCTTTTTGCATTGCGCTCAGTTTGCAGTAACTTTGCCGAGTGATGGAGAAGTTTTCCTACAGAGAACTATGCAGACGGCTCACTCCGCTGTATGGCGAGCGTGAGGCACGGGCAGTGGCACGGTTGGCATTGGAGAGTGAGTTCGGTATCACGATGGAAGACATTGTGATGGGTGCCGACATGCTGTTGCCGACAGAGGCCACCGAACGCCTTACGAACAGGTTACTGGCAGGCGAACCGGTGCAGTATGTCGTGGGACGCGCCGAATTTGGTGGCCATTGGTTCAGCGTGTCGCCGAGCGTGCTCATCCCCCGACCCGAAACAGCAGAACTCGTCACATTGGTCACCGGTGAGGCAAAGCAATGCAGAAAGCCATGCCGCATACTCGACATCGGCACGGGCTCGGGATGCATTGCAGTGTCGCTGGCACTCAATGTGGAAGGTTCAGCAGTGACTGCAATCGACATATCGGCAGATGCTCTTTCAGTAGCACAAAAGAATGCCGATGCATTGGGGGCAAAGGTCGCCTTCAAGTGCGCCGACATATTGCACACCACACCCACGGTGAGCAGTTTCGACATAATAGTGAGCAACCCGCCATACATCTGCAACAGCGAGCAGCAGGCAATGGAGAAGAACGTAGTGGAATACGAACCACGGCAGGCTCTCTTTGTTGATGATGACGATGCCATGCTCTTCTACCGTGCCATAAGTAAATATGCCGCTGTGGCACTAGCCGACGGAGGCAGTCTGTGGTTCGAGATAAACGAGCGATTTGGCAGCGAAGTGGTGAAATGCATCGCCGACGCAGGGCTCGCAGATGCTGAAATCATGAATGATGAATACGGGAAGGAAAGATTCGTGAAAGCATGGAAAAGATAAAAAAGAAAGAAATGACCGAGGCTGTGGCTCTGAAAAAGCTGTGCACCCTTTGCGCTCGCGGAGAACACTCTGAGGGCGAGATGCTGCAGAAAATGCGGCTATGGGGCATCGGCAACGAGGCACAGGCGAGGATAATGAAGAAGCTCGTTGATAATCAGTTTGTTGACGACGAGCGCTACTGCCGCATGTTCATCAACGACAAACTGAAATTCAACCAATGGGGCCGCCGCAAGATAGAGCAGGCACTCATACAGAAAGGTATCTCACGGCAGACCTATCAGCCCATGCTAAACGAAATCGACAGCGACAGATTCGTGGCCATACTGCAACCGCTCATCGAAGCTAAACGCAAGACCACAAAAGCCTCATCGCCTTACGAACTGAAGATGAAGCTGATGCGATTTGCCATGAGCCGCGGATTCGAAGCGCGAGAGATTAACATTTGTATCGACGAAATAGGTATTGACGATGATTTCTGAAATGCTCCGACGCATACTCGATGTACTCTCCCCACGCTGTTGTGCCATGTGCGGACAACGGCTGCCGATGGGAGTCGATACGATATGCATGTCGTGCAACTTCACTCTGCCACGCACAAATTACGCCTCCGACCCCTACGAAAACGATATGGCAAAACAGTTCTGGGCGAAATTCAAGGTTGAGCGAGCAGCGGCATGGTTCTACTATCGACCTAAGGCAAAGACGAGCAAGATGGTCCACGACCTGAAGTATCACCACCACCCGCAACTCGCTCAACAGGTGGGATACGTCGCTGCCACTGAATTTGCCGAATACGGTTTCTTCGAAGGCATCGATATGATTATCCCCGTACCTATCACCAAGAAACGAAAACGGGAGCGCGGCTACAACCAATGCCTTGAGATTGCCCGCGGTGTGAGCCGAGCTACTGGCATACCCATAGCCGACAAAGTGCTGCAGCGAAGTGTGTTCGTGAAATCACAGACATACATGAGTGCCAAAGAGAGAATAGAAAACGTGAAAGATGCATTCAAACTGATAGCACCCGAAAAGATAAAAGACCGCCACGTACTGCTCATCGACGACATCGTCACCACCGGCTCGACATTGTCGGAATGCGGATACGAGCTCGCTAAAGCCGACAATGTGAGAATAAGCATCATGGCACTGGGAAAGACCAGGTAATTAAAAAAAACAAAAGGACCTGAAGATGAAGCATAAAAAGAATCCGATCATAGCGCCCGACGACGCCGACGAGGTGTTGCTGCATGCCTGTTGTGCGCCTTGCTCGTCGGCGATAGTAGAGTGGATGATGGCAAACGCAATACGTCCCACGATATTCT